>CXWL01074304.1_pt3 | contig 10041 bp, 12 predicted proteins | sample 590931 | NCBI WGS metagenome assembly CXWL01 (sample SAMEA3498368, study PRJEB10139) | groundwater metagenome | biome: water well; material: biofilm material | place: Germany | collected 2015-04-27
GCGCCGAGGAAGGCCGCGTTGTCGTCGGTGGCGATGTAGACCAGGCCCTCTTCGCCGCCGCCTTGGTCGAAGCCGATCTCGATCGCCAGCCGCAGGTAGCCGTTCTTTTCGCGATGGTCGAGGTGGGCGAACACTTCCGGCGTGATCAGGTAGGCCATGCCGGCGCACACGGCGCCCGCCTCAGGCGCCAGCGTCGCCACCCGGCCAGGGGCGGTTTCCGTGCCGCGATGATCGTGCGAGCCTTGCCAGAAGCGCCGGCTCCATCCGGCGATGCTCGCCGGGCGCCGCTCGATGAACGGAAAGTCGGCCTTGAAAATCAGCGATCCGTAGCCGAACAGCCAGACGCTGTGGTGGCCGTCGAATTTGTCCATCTGCTGGTTGATCGCGATGGTGTTGTGTGACATGTGCGGGTCCCGGGAAAACGAACGGCAATTATAGCCGCGCCGCCGGGAGCGCGAATTCGCCCCTGTCCGCTCCAAAAAATGTTTGTATGATCGCCAGTTTTGCACTCTAATGGTGAAAACCGTAGAGGAGCACACCATGCACATCAAGAAAATTCACCATGTAGCCTACCGCTGCATCGATGCCAGGCAGACCGTCGAGTGGTACGGCAAGTACCTCGACATGGGCTTCGTGCTGGCCATCGCCGAAGACCAGGTGCCGTCCACCGGCGCGCCCGACCCGTACATGCACGTGTTCCTGGACGCCGGCGCCGGCAACGTGCTGGCGTTCTTCGAACTGCCCAAGCAGTCCGCCATGGGCCGCGACGAAAACACCCCGGCCTGGGTCCAGCACCTGGCGCTCGAACTCGAGTCGATGGACGAACTGCTGGCCGCCAAGGCGCGCCTCGAAGCGGACGGCATCGCGGTGATCGGCCCGACCAACCACACCATCTTCAAGTCGATCTATTTCTTCGACCCGAACGGGCATCGGCTCGAACTGGCGGTCAACACCGGCACGCCCGAGATGATGGAAAAGCTCGACGCCGTGAAGTGGGACATGCTCAACGAATGGGCCGAGACCCGCAAGGCGCCGCAGCATGCGGCCTGGATGCACGCCAAACCGTAAAGGACCGCCATGAAACTCGCCACCTTGAAAAATGGCGGCCGCGATGGCGTGCTGGTCGTCGTCAGCCGCGACCTGGTCACCTGCCAGCGCGTGCCGAAGATCGCCGCCACCATGCAGTTTGCGCTCGATAACTGGGACGCCGTCGCGCCACGCCTGCGCAACGTGTACGCCGACCTGAACGACGGCACCGCGCTGGCGGCCGAGCCGTTCGTCGAGTCGCTGTGCCATTCGCCGCTGCCGCGCGCCTACCAGTGGGCCGACGGTTCGGCCTACATCAACCACGTCGAACTGGTGCGCAAGGCGCGCAACGCCGACGTGCCGGCCTCGTTCTACACCGATCCGCTGATGTACCAGGGCGGCTCCGATTCCTTCGTCGGCCCGTGGGATCCGATCTTCGCGCTGGACGAGGCATGGGGCATCGATCTCGAGGCGGAAGTGGCCGTCGTCACCGGCGACGTCGCGATGGGCGCCGGCGTCGAAGACTGCGCGCGGTCGATCAGGCTGGTCATGCTGGTCAACGACGTTTCGCTGCGCAACCTGATTCCTGGCGAGCTGGCGAAAGGCTTCGGCTTCTTCCAGTCGAAGGCGGCCAGCGCCTTTTCGCCGGTGGCGGTCACGCCCGACGAACTGGGCGCGGACTGGCGGGACAGCAAGCTGTGCCTGCCGCTGACGGTAACCCTCAACGAACTTCCATTCGGCAAGCCGAATGCGGGCCAGGACATGACGTTCAACTTCTCCCAGCTGGTCGCGCATGCGGCCAGGACGCGCGAACTGGCGGCCGGCACCATCATCGGGTCCGGCACGGTGTCGAACAAGCAGGGCGGCCTGCATGGCTCGAGCATCGAGCATGGCGGCGTCGGCTACTGCTGCCTGGCCGAACTGCGGATGTACGAGACCATCGAAAAGGGCATGCCTACCACGCCGTTCCTGAAATTCGGCGACAACGTGAGGATCGAAATGATGGATGCGGACGGCGCCAGCATCTTCGGCGCGATCGACCAGGAAGTGGCGCACTACCACGGGCGGCACGCATGAAGCTGTACACCTACTTCCGCAGCTCGGCCGCCTACCGCGTGCGCATCGCCCTCAACCTGAAGGGGCTGCCGTACGAAGCGGTGCCGGTACACCTGGTCAGGGGCGGCGGCGAGCACCTGAAGGACGACTACCGCGCCGTCAATCCGAGCGCACTGGTGCCCAGCCTGCAGGACGAGGGCGCGACGATTACCCAGTCGATGGCGATCCTCGAATACCTGGAGGAGACCCATCCCGCGGTGCCGCTGCTGCCGGCCGCGCCGCTCGGGCGCGCCCGCGTGCGCGAGCTGGCGCAGATGGTGGCGTGCGATATCCATCCGCTCAACAACCTGCGCGTGCTGCGCTACCTGGTGCGCACGCTGGGCATCAGCGACGAGGCCAAGAACGATTGGTACCGCCATTGGGTGCGGGAGGGATTTGCCGCGCTCGAGGCGCATTTCGCGCGCGATCCGGCGCCGGGGCGTTTCTGCCATGGCGATTCGCCGACGTTCGCGGATTGTTTTTTGGTGCCGCAGGTGTATAACGCGCAGCGTTTCGATGTCGATCCGGGGGCCTATCCGAATATCGCCCGCATCAATGAAGCCTGCGCCGAACTGCCCGCCTTCATCGCCGCCCATCCCGCGCAGCAGCCTGACGCGGAGTAGAAAGCAGGCACGCGCGGCTATGCTGGCGTGCCTGGCTGGCCGCAACGCTTACTTGCGCTCGCCCTCGGCCGGCTCGGAGATTTCTCCCAGCGCCTTGTCGATGCCGGCAGCCTTGCTGGTCGCCATGTCGCCCAGCGAAACGATCCCCACCAGGGTATGCGACGCCTGGTCGACCACGGGCACGCGGCGAATCTGGACCTCGCCCATCTCGTCGAGCACCTCGTCCACCGATTGCGTGGCATGGCAGGTGCGCACGTCGGTGCTCATCACGTCGCCAACCCGGGTGGTGCCCGGATTCTGGCCGGCTGCGGTCGAGCGGATCGTAATGTCGCGGTCGGTAATCATGCCGACGAGCTTGTTGCCGTCGCATACCGGGATCGAGCCGACGTTGAACTCGTTCATCAGTTCCGCAGCGCGACGTACGGTTTCGTCAGGCGAAATGCTTTTTACTTCGCGGGTCATTACGTCTTGAATCGTTTGCATCTGAACCTCCGTCCGGTAGTTAGTTAGTTAGTGGGACCCCATCGGGGGAAGCGTGATCATGCTCCTTTTCCGGAAAATCAGCCGCATGGTTGAAATTGCATCATTTCCGCGAGCGCCGCTCCGGGCGGTGGGCTACAATTGCTGTTTTCCGCGCCGCCCCCATGCCTGACACCACTATTCCTTCCTCGCTGCTGGATGCGCTGACCCTGGCCGATCCCACCTGGCGACCGCACCTGCTGAAAGGCCTGCAAGCGGTTGCCGCGGCAAATCCGGCCTACCTGCCCGCGCTCGCCGCCGACCAGTACCTGCCCACCGGGCAGCGCCTGTTCGCCGCCTTTTCCTTGCCGCTGCCCGCGGTGCGCTACGTGCTGGTGGGCGAGGGGCCATACCCGCGCGCCGAAAGCGCCACCGGGGTCTGCTTCATGGACGGCGCGGTGGGCGAGTTGTGGTGCCAAACCGGGCTGTCGAAGCCGGTCAACCGCGCCACTTCGCTGCGCAACTTCATGAAAATGCTGCTGGTGGCCGACGGCCAGCTCAGTGCCGGCGACACCGCTGGCGCCGCGCTGGCGCCGGTCGCGGCGAGTGCGCGCGACAACGGTTCGATCCGGACCCTGGCGCAGTTGCAGGACAACCTGACCCGCCATGGCTTCCTGCTGCTGAACGCGGCGCTGGTGTTCCGCCCGCACGTTCCCCCGGTGACAGAGGCGCGCGCCTGGCTGCCGTTTCTGCAGACGGTGCTGGCGGCGCTGGCCGGTAGCGGCGCCCGGCTGGTGTTGTGGGGGAAGATTGCGGAGCAGCTCAAGAAACTGCCGGAGTGCGCGGCCTTGGAGCAGGTGTGCTCCGAGCATCCGTACAACCTGTCATTCATTACGCATGAGGGAATGCAGGAACTGTTCGGTCCCATGCAGCTCTTGCGGGCGCGGTAAGCGGCCCGATTCCCCTCTGGCGCGGCGTCCCGGTTTGGGGCGCCTCCAAGACAAAGGCCGCCGGATTTGCTATACTTGACTAAATCGTTCAACTAATCAGGGCATTCCCAACTTCTGGGCGGGCCCTCGTTGCTTGAATAAAGGCAATATTCTAACATTGTTGACCCGGGGTTGAGATGCGTCTGACCACTAAAGGCCGTTTTGCTGTTACTGCGATGATCGATCTTGCCCTGCGCCAGGGCAAGGGACCGGTCACGCTGTCGGGCATCAGCCAGCGCCAGGCAATTTCGCTATCCTACCTCGAGCAGCTGTTCGGCAAGCTGCGCCGGCACGAGATCGTCGAATCGGTGCGCGGCCCGGGCGGCGGCTACAGCCTGGCCCGCAAGGCCGACAAGGTCACGGTGGCGGACATCATCATCGCCGTCGATGAGCCTTTGGATGCGACCCAGTGCGGCGGCAAGGAAAATTGCCACGGCGCGGACTCAGCCACCGGCGCGCGCTGCATGACGCACGAGTTGTGGGCCACGCTCAACGAGAAGATGGTCGATTACCTCGATTCGGTCTCGCTGCAAGACCTGGTCGACCAGCAGCAGCAAAAGAATTCGGAACAAGTCGTGGTCCTGCACCGCAGCCACGCCGTTGTCGGACAAAATTGAACAGCATATTGGAGTGATTTGATGAACGCGCCTTTGGACAAAAACCTCGAGCACACTTTCGTGACCGCCCCGCATTTTCCGATCTACATGGATTATTCGGCGACTACGCCGGTCGACCCGCGCGTCGCGGACAAGATGATTCCGTACCTGCGCGAGCAGTTCGGCAATCCCGCCTCGCGCAGCCACATGTACGGCTGGACCGCCGAAGCGGCGGTCGAGGAAGCGCGCGTCGAAGTGGCCAGGCTGGTCGGCGCCGACCCGCGCGAGATCATCTGGACTTCCGGCGCGACCGAGAGCAACAACCTCGCGCTGAAAGGCGCCGCGCAGTTCTACAAGACCCGCGGCAAGCACATCATCACGGTCAAGACCGAGCACAAGTCGGTGCTCGACGTCGTCCGTGAACTCGAGCGCGTCGGCTTCGAAGCGACCTACCTCGAGCCGCAGGACAACGGCCTGATCACTGTCGAGCAGCTGGCGGCGGCGATCCGGCCGGACACGATCCTGGTTTCGGTCATGCTGGTCAACAACGAAATCGGCGTGATCCAGCCGATCGAAGAGCTCGCCGCACTGTGCCGCTCGAAGGGCGTGATCTTCCATTGCGACGCCGCCCAGGCGACCGGCAAGGTGCACATCGACCTGGCCAACAGCAAGGTCGACCTGATGACCTTCACCGCGCACAAGACCTACGGCCCGAAAGGTATCGGCGCCCTGTACGTGCGCCGCAAGCCGCGCGTGCGCCTGGAAGCGCAGATGCACGGCGGCGGCCACGAGCGCGGCCTGCGTTCGGGCACCTTGCCGACCCACCAGATCGTCGGCATGGGCGAAGCGTTCCGCATCGCGCGCGAAGAGATGGACGCCGAGATCGTGCGCATCAAGGCGCTGCGCGACCGCCTCGCCAAGGGCCTGCAGGAAATCGAAGAGGTCTACATCAACGGCGACATGGACCACCGCGTGCCGCACAACCTGAACGTCAGTTTCAACTACGTCGAGGGCGAATCGCTGATCATGGCGATCAAGGATATCGCCGTGTCGTCCGGTTCGGCCTGCACCTCGGCCAGCCTGGAGCCGTCGTACGTGCTGCGCGCGCTGGGCCGCAGCGACGAACTGGCGCACAGCTCGATCCGTTTTACCATCGGCCGTTTTTCGACCGAAGCCGACATCGATTTCGCGATTGACCTGCTGAAATCGAAGGTCCACAAATTGCGCGAACTGTCGCCCCTGTGGGATATGTTCAAGGAAGGGATCGACATCGCTTCGATCCAATGGGCAGCCCACTAACACGCATTCAATTAAAGGAACATCACCATGGCATACTCGGACAAAGTGTTGGACCACTACGAAAATCCACGTAACGTCGGCGCCTTCGACAAGGGCGACGAGACGATCGGCACCGGCATGGTCGGCGCGCCGGCTTGCGGCGACGTCATGAAACTGCAGATCAAGGTCGGCGCCGATGGCCTGATCGAAGACGCAAAGTTCAAGACCTACGGCTGCGGTTCGGCCATCGCTTCGAGCTCGCTGGTGACCGAATGGGTCAAGGGCAAGACGCTGGACCAGGCGCTGTCGATCAAGAATACCCAGATCGCCGAAGAACTGGCGCTGCCGCCGGTCAAGATCCACTGCTCGATCCTGGCGGAAGACGCCATCAAGGCCGCCGTGCTGGACTACAAGACCAAGCACCCGACGGCCGCCTAAGCTTTCGCGGAGAATTACATGGCAATCACACTGACCGAAAAAGCAGCCAAGCACATCAACCGCTACATCGAACGTCGCGGCAAGGGTGTCGGCTTGCGGTTTGGGGTGCGCACGACCGGCTGTTCCGGGCTCGCTTACAAGCTCGAGTACGTCGATGAGGCGGCGGCCGAAGACCAGGTCTTCGAGTCGCATGGCGTGAAGGTCTTCGTCGACCCGAAAAGCCTGCCGTACATCGACGGCACCGAGCTCGACTTTACCCGCGAGGGGCTGAACGAAGGCTTCCGCTTCAACAATCCGCACGTCAAGGACGAGTGCGGTTGTGGGGAAAGCTTCCGCATCTAGTCGCGCATGCAGAACCACTTCGACCTGTTCCAGCTGCCGGCCCGCTTCACGCTCGACATGGGCGCGCTCGACGCGGCCTATCGCGACGTGCAGGGCCAGGTGCACCCCGACCGTTTCGTCAATGCGACCGACGCGGAGAAGCGCGTCGCGATGCAATGGGCGACCCGCGCCAACGAGGCCTACCAGACCCTGAAAAATCCGCAGAAGCGCGCGCGCTACCTGTGCGAGATGAATGGCGTCGACCTGCAGACGGAATCGAATACGGCCATGCCGATGGACTTCCTGATGCAGCAGATGGAATGGCGCGAGGCGCTGGGCGAGGCGAGGGCGGGCAAGGATGTCGAGGCGCTCGAAGCGCTCGACGAGCAGGTGAAAGCGGAGCGCAAATCGCGCCTCGACCTGGTCGGAAGCGAGCTCGATGCGGGCGACTTCCAGCAGGCCGCGCAAGGCGTTCGCGCACTGATGTTCCTGGATAAATTCGGCGAGGAAGTGCACCACGCCTTCGAGGCAGCCGAGTCATAGGACCAACCGGGGTCTGACCGCGCGGGTCAGACCCCGGACTCGCCAATAATAACAACACAGAATAGACCGACCATGGCCTTACTCCAAATCTCAGAACCCGGCATGTCGACCGCCCCCCACCAGCACCGGCTGGCGGTCGGCATCGACCTGGGCACCACCAACTCGCTGGTCGCCACGGTGCGCAGCGGGATCCCCGAAGTGCTGAGCGACGAAGACGGCCGCCCGCTGCTGCCGTCGATCGTGCGCTACCTGGCCAACGGCCACGCCCACATCGGCTACAAGGCCCAGGCGCACCAGACCACCGACCCGAAGAACACCGTGGTCTCGGTCAAGCGCTTCATGGGACGCGGCCTGGCCGACATCGCCCACGCCGAAAACCTGCCTTACGATTTCAAGGACGCTCCTGGCATGGTGCAGATCCGCACCGTGGCCGGCGTCAAGAGCCCGGTCGAGATCTCGGCCCAGATCCTCGCCACCCTGCGCCAGCGCGCGGAAGATTCGCTCGGCGACGACCTGGTCGGCGCCGTCATCACGGTGCCGGCTTACTTCGACGACGCTCAGCGCCAGGCCACCAAGGACGCGGCCCAGCTGGCCGGCCTGAACGTGCTGCGCCTGCTCAGCGAGCCGACCGCCGCGGCGATCGCCTACGGCCTCGATCACGGTTCCGAAGGCGTGTACGCGGTCTACGACCTGGGCGGCGGCACCTTCGACATCTCGGTCCTCAAGCTGTCCAAGGGCGTGTTCGAAGTGCTCTCCACCGGCGGCGACTCGGCCCTCGGCGGCGACGATTTCGACCATCGCCTGTTCTGCTGGATCACCGAACACGCCAAGCTGTCGCCATTGTCGGACCAAGACACCGCGATCCTGATGGTCAAGGCGCGCCAGGCCAAGGAACAGCTGTCGACCAACGCCGTCACCACGGTCGATGCGATCCTCAATTCGGGCGAGATCGTGCATTTGCAGGTCACCGTCGAAGACTTCGCCAAGATGACGAAGCACCTGGTCGCCAAGACCATGGCCGCGATCAAAAAAGCCATGCGCGACGCCTCGGTGTCGGTCGACGACGTCGACGGCGTGGTGATGGTCGGCGGCGCCACCCGCATGCCGCACGTGCGGCGCGCGGTCACCGAATTCTTCAAGACCATCCCGCATGCGAACATCGACCCGGACAAGGTCGTCGCGCTCGGCGCCGCGATCCAGGCCAACCTGCTGGCGGGTAACCGCGCCGCCGGCGACGACTGGCTGCTGCTCGACGTGATTCCGCTGTCGCTGGGGATCGAAACGATGGGTGGACTGGTCGAAAAAATCATTCCGCGCAATTCCACCATTCCGTGCGCCCGCGCGCAGGAGTTCACCACCTTCAAGGACGGCCAGACCGCGCTGTCGGTGCACGTGCTGCAGGGCGAGCGCGAGCTGGTGTCCGACTGCCGCTCGCTGGCGAAGTTCGAACTGCGCGGGATTCCGCCGATGGTGGCGGGCGCCGCGCGCATCCGCATCACCTACCAGGTCGATGCCGACGGATTGCTGTCGGTGGCCGCGCGCGAAACGCGTTCCGGCGTCGAAGCGCATATCACGGTCAAGCCGTCGTACGGCCTGGCCGATGACGAAGTGGCGCGCATGCTGCAGGATTCGTACACGTCGGCCGAAGTCGACATGGTGCAGCGCGCGCTGCGCGAAGAGCAGGTCGAGGCCGAGCGCATCTTGCTTGCCACCCAGTCCGCGCTGGACGGCGACGCGGCTTTGCTGTCGCAAGTCGAAATGGCCGACATCGCGCGCCTGATGGACGCGGTGCGCGAAGCGGCCGTGAAAACCACCGGGCAGCCGGCCGACGTGGCGGCGGCCCAGGCCGGACTGCACGCGGCGGTCGAGGCTTTGGCCCAGGGCACCGAGGAATTCGCATCGCGCCGCATGGACCAGAGCGTGCGCAGCGCGCTGGCCGGCAAAACGCTCGACGAAGTTTGAGCCATCTACAAAATTGAAGAGGTAATCCTGTGCCGCAAATCGTCATCCTTCCCCATCCATTGTTTTGCCCCGAGGGCGCCGTCCTCGAAGCGCCGACGGGCAAGTCCGTATGCGACGTCATGTTAGAGAACGACATCGAGATCGAGCACGCCTGCGACCGCGTCAGCGCCTGCACCACCTGCCACGTGCTGGTGCGCGAAGGCTACGACACGCTCAATGAGCCTGAAGAAAAAGAAGAAGACATGCTCGACAAGGCGTGGGGCCTCGAAGCCGTGTCGCGCCTGTCCTGCCAGGCGATCGTGGGGACCGAAGACCTGGTGGTCGAGATCCCGAAATACACGATCAACCACGCCGCTGAAAAAAACCATTGAACGGGACGCTGACATGAAGTGGAGTGACATCTCGGCCATTGCCGAAGCCNNATCCAGGCGGCGTGGATCGATGAAGCGCGCTGACGGCGGCGGCAAGCCGGCCGCACCCCAGGAACTGGCGCCGGAGATCCGTCCGGGCCAGTCGGTCGCGCTGCTGCAGGAACTGCACATCCTCACGCGCGACGGCAAGCTCAATCAGGACAGCCGCCGCAAGCTCAAGCAGGTGTATCACCTGGTCCAGTTCATCGAGCCGCTGCTCAAGGAAATCCAGCAGGACCATCCGGCCATTTCGCTGGTCGACCACGGCGCCGGCAAGTCCTACCTCGGCTTCATCCTGTAC
>CXWL01036286.1_pt1 | contig 10039 bp, 13 predicted proteins | sample 590931 | NCBI WGS metagenome assembly CXWL01 (sample SAMEA3498368, study PRJEB10139) | groundwater metagenome | biome: water well; material: biofilm material | place: Germany | collected 2015-04-27
ATGAGAAAAACCTGGTAGCATGAAACCCGCCCGATGGAAGACGAAAAACAGAGGGAAGCTCAGAGCATTCACTGCAGAAGACAAAAAGGCTTTAGCCAAGCGGGTGACAGAGGTGTATGCGATGATTCCGATCCCGAAATTTTATGTCGTGTTCATTTACGAGGAAATCGCCAAGGACTGCTGCTTTGTTGGTGGCGAACCGCATAACAAATTTGTCCGCTTCAAGGTCGACCATATTGCGAGGACATTGCCTGGTCAGGTTCTTAGAGAATGGTGGGTCAGGACGCTTGACACGGTCATCGCTCCCTACGTCAAGGACAGGGGATATGATTGGGAAATTTCAGTTGACGAGACACCCTTCGATCTATGGTCTCTTCAAGGGGAAATTCCTCCGCCCTTTGAGTCTGTGGCTGAGAAGCGGTGGGTGAAGGAAAATAAGGCGAGCCACTATACGTTAGCGGAAAAGATTCCTGTCAATCTGGTTCTCGCCCCCGGAATAGCGGATCGTTAAGTTCAGGCTTAGCCGGCTTTGAGCGCTTGGGAGTGATCTGTGTCCGTGGAGTCGCCCCAAGAGAGATGATGACCAACCTGGCAACGTCATCTTTCTTGGGGCAAGCTTCTAACTGCAAGGACGCCTTCTCCTGATTGAGCGTCGTGGCTGAGTCACAACCACTAGGAGCCTGTCGGATTTGGCCTGATTGTTCCATGGACGGCACCCGCCTACACCGATGAGGTGGTCATGGGTTTCATTTTCTGCCTTATTCTCCTCTCGAATTTGTCATTGTTCGCCCTGTTACGTTCAATTTCATCCTATTCCGCCGTAATTTTGACGCAATACGGCCATACGCTTTACATTCCACGCGAGGCACACCAGCTTCCACTCGCCTTGAACCTTTTTGAGCCCACGCAACGAGAACTGCCGGAATCCCATGACGGACTTGATGATGCCAAAGACCGGCTCGACCGTCTGCTTGCGTAAGGCGTAGGCGGCCCGTCCGGTTTTCGTCTTGAGACGATGCGCCATGACCTGCATGGGCGTGGCATCCTCCGGCAGTGGGGGCGGCTCACGGTGACGCGCCTTCCATCCTGGATGGTGCTCCTCTTTCGCCACGGCAATCAGCGGTTCAATGTGGGCAGCCTCGCAGGCCCGGATGTTCTTCTCGCTGGAAAATCCCGTGTCGGCAATCAAGTGCGTGACCTCGTTGCGTGTCGCAGATTGTGCGTGCAGCGTGACCAGCATGGGTTCGACTTGCTCTTTATCATTGGGCGCGTGCGTGACTCCGGTCGCGACCACCAGCATGGAGCCGGTATTCACCGCCGCCTGCGCGTTATACGCTTGCTCGAAGCCGCCGCCGGAAACCGGCATGATCCGGGATTCCTCGTCGGTCAGATTGATCTGATCCGCAGGCTTCGGGCCGGGTTCCGGTGCCTTGGGCGATGTGCCCCTCGGCTTCTTTCCAGTTGCCTGCTCCTTGGCAACACGTGCCGTCATCTTCTCGTCATACCGGGCTTTCGCCTGTGCGTCACGCGCCTTGGCTCGTGCCTCGATCTTGGCTTTGGCCTCCGCCATGGCACGCAGCCGATCTTCGCGTCGTGTGAGTTCTTCCGGAAGATTGACTCCGTCCGGAATGTCGGCCTGATCTGCGTGTTCTGCCAACGCCAGCAATTCTTGCACGTCAGCCTTGAGTTGAACCTCGAGCTTCTCGATATGACCGTAGGAGAGCGCACTGTGGCGCGAGGCGTTGGCCTGGATCTTCGAGCCATCCAGGCAGACCAAGCCCAGCTTGAGCAGCTTCATCTCCCTCGCCATTTCCAGCACCTGCACAAACAGATCGGCCAATTCATCCAGAAAACGACGGCGAAAGGTGGCCAGCGTGTCGTGATCCGGATGAGTATTGGCCGCCACATAACGACATGCCACCGAGTCATAGGTGGCCCGCTCCAGGCGGCGACTGGAAAAAACACCGGTGGCGTAGCCATAGACCAGAATGGCCAGGAGCGTGGCCGGATGATGCGCGGCCAACCCGCGCCCGGCATACTGGCGCGTCAGATTGGATACGTCCAGTTGGTCGATAACCTCCACCACAAACCGCGCCAGATGGTCTTCGTTCAACCAGTCGTCCATCGAAGGGGGTAAGAGGTAGAGTGTCGTGCGGTCGGCCTGAATAAAACGGGACATGGCAGTGACTCCAATGGGATGAATACTTGTATTCATACAGTATACTCAACGCATGGGGCGTTCAACCGATAACATATCGTGGCGGCTGACTGAGGGAAAATCCGACAGGCTGCTAGGATTTGAAAATGATGGCATGGTTCTGTGCCGTGATTTGAGAGATTTTCGCAGTGACAGTGTAGCCAAGTTTTGAAAAACTCCTGGCTCAATCCATCGTAATGTTGGTTACCGAGTCGCTCGTATAAACGTGTAAACACCCCAGACATTTTCGCCTATCGGGATAAGTTGGAAGGAGAACGCTGCATGAAAACGATGAAAGCAGTGGAGGTGAGGCAGCCTAGAGGACCGCTGCATTTCGTGGAGCGGGACGTACCTAGTCCCGCAATGGGGCATGTTCTGATCAAGGTGCACGCCTGCGGGATCTGTCATAGCGATGTTTTTACCAAGGATGGTCTGTGGCCTGGCATCCAGTACCCTCGTGTGCCTGGTCATGAAATCGCCGGGATCATCGATGCGGTAGGTTCTGGCGTGGGTGAATGGAAACCAGGCCAGCGAGTTGGTGTGGGATGGCACGGAGGACATTGTGGCCGCTGCGAACCATGCCGCCGAGGTGATTTTATCCTCTGCCACCATGCATTAGTGCCGGGAATTAGCTATGACGGAGGCTATGCCACGCATATGGTTGCTCCCGTAGAAGCTTTGGCGCGGATTCCTGACGATCTGTCGCACGTTGAAGCGGCCCCCCTGCTTTGCGCGGGCATCACCACCTTCAATGCGCTTCGCAACAGTGGTGCGCGGCCCGGCGATCTGGTGGCCATCCTCGGTGTGGGCGGGCTTGGTCATTTGGGTGTGCAATTCGCGGCCAAGATGGGCTGCACGACTGTGGCGATCGCCAGGGGGAAAGACAAAGAGGCATTGGCAAAACGATCTCGCCACCATTCCAAGGAGGTTCATAATGCACGGTCAGAAGCGTAGGGATGGGAGTATTTTATCATCGGTTGCTTTTGAAGTAACTGCCCCGCCCGCGCGCGATACACCGGCGACAGCGGATTCCCTAATCGACGGCTTAGATGAAGCAGGCAGCGTTTCCAATTGCACCAGAAGGCGCAATGCCTTCGGTCGGGGGCTGCACGAAGCAGGACTATGCGGTGCTCATCGTGATCGGTATGGGCGTGGAAGACTGACCGCGATGGCGCACTGACAGCTTGCACATCAACCTCGATAAATACAATCCTCTTAATACATCTCCAACCTCTCATTGGTGATTCAGGAACAGCGCGGGCAAGAGATAGCTGATTCGAAAACTGACACTATGACGTCACTTAAAGACTCCCGACCCCTTATATATCTGATGTAACCTGACAAAACATTGACAGATCCTTTTCTTCACACCGTCAATTTTGACACATAGCTCTTCTCAGTTTAACTACGTACATCATGAATCCTTGAAATGCTGACATCTGACTGTTTGGCGCAGCTCTTGCTTTACATCGATGGTAGCAGTGAGCCTAACCACCCGAGGAGGAATCAATGAAATGTCCGAAGTGTACAGGGATGATGATGTTAGAGCGGTTCTCGGATTTCTTTCTGGTGTTTTATGCATGGAAATGCATCAATTGCGGGGCCATGATCGACCGCACCATTTCCAACAATCGTCGAAAGAGTCTGGCAGCCCGTGAATCCCAAACTGTTGCTGCGCGGTAAGAAGTCTACACAAAGGGGTCGGGAGTCTTTCTTCTCGGTTGACCATGGAGCAACCAACCGACCCACGCGCTAGACACCGACAATGGTGGGTGGCTCGTGTTCGCCGCTAACGCAAAGCAGGCTGAATTTCCCGTTGTGCCAGGAGGAGCGATGCCGAGGGCTGCACGAAGCAGGACCATGTTACACGTCGCATCCTCCAGCACTGTTTGATTCGCCAGTGGGTTCGCCATCATCGGGGCTTGGTTTGAAGGAAACAGTTAGCCAGATTCGCGACGCTCCCGTCGGCAAAGTGCAGGGCCTCCACAACGAGCAAGCCGCTCACCCCGATCCTTAGCAAGCCATCCGCAGTTTGCTTTTTGTCCCTCAAGGATTACACAATAGGGCATACTCATCGACCTTTGCCATCCCGTCCACTATCAACAATAAACAGCGAGGTGTCACCGTGAATATTCGACATGCCCTAGCGATCGTAATCGTACTGAGTGCCTTCGGCAATATCGGCGATGTCCGAGCCGGCTATGATGCAGCCCCTTCCGGCTCTGGCAGCGTGGATGGTTGCGACGGCGTATCGTTTTCTACGTTCCTGCCGAAGCCATACTCACAAACAGACAACAATGTAGAAGTCGCGCCGCAATCGGCATTTTCGTTTGTGGCATCCAAGTCGACGTTTCCCAAAACCATTACGGTGATGATCAAGGACGAAAGCGTCCCGGTCACCGTAACGCCTCACTTCGGTGGGTTTCTAGTCAGCGGCAAGATCCCCGCCTCGGCCAAAGGCACCTTCATCAGAGTTGCTATTACAGGGAAGGGCCCCAGTCTCTGTGAGCGCGGCGATGGATGGCTTTTGAAAGTAGGAAAATAATCGAGGGCAGGATAGGGGTGGCTCCGGTTTGTTGGCCGGTGTAGGCCATTCCTAACGTGGCGCCTGGTAGATTGCTGACGACACGGCGGTGCGCCGTGTCGTCAGAGTGTCATCTCCGTAATCTGAGAAGTTGAATCAAAGGAGTCGGGAATCTTTATTTATTATCGATGACCATAGAGAAACTGACCGGCCCACGCGCTATACCCCTGCGGTGGTGGATAGGTCGTGCTGCCGGCTCATGCGAAGCAGATGGCATTTCCGGTTGCGCCAGGGGGTGTGATGCCTCCGGTCGAGGGTTGCGCGAAGCAAGACTATGCGGTGCTCATCGTGATCGGCATGGGCATGGAAGACTGAGCCGCGGCGGCGCAACGACGACTTGCGCGGCGACCTCAATACAAAACTCTCGGTGCATTTTCTGCCGCCCCCTAAGCTATCCCTAATCACTTATCCACGAGAGATTTGTTTCTTCCCGGAAACCTTATGGGCTGCTTGGGATAGAACGTCTCGTCCACATCAAACGTTCCCTTCAAAGGCTCAGGTTCGATCTTTATACTCCCGGTCGCGGCATCGATTACGGCTACTCTTTGGGCAAAAGATGTTTTTGTTACCGCAGATTTATCTCGATACTCAACCGTCAACAACGAATGCTTATTCGGCTCCATGTCAACACTCATAACCAATTTGCCATGCAATATAGCTTCTGGAAACATGGATGTCGCACGAATTTCTATAACGTTCGTCCAACCCTCATGGATTGATGTTATTTGATTATTCTTGATTCCCTTGATCGGCTCCAATAGACCACTTGTGAGAGCTAAGCCTTCGCACCCTTCTTGAAAGGTCGATCGTGAGACGATAATAGCCCATGGGAGGCTGTAGCGCAGTCGCAGATCAGTAACCACTTCCGTCTTACTTGTGTTCTTAACCGTAAAATCATATTCACGATACTGTTCTTTCCATTCCACTCCTTCAACGCTTAGTCCTGACTTGTAGCTGTAAGGGGCTTTCCACATTGAAAATTTAAGCTGTGGTCCCTGTGCGAGAATGCTGGTCTCCAGGATACGTGCCCTTGCCCAATTGTAGATCGCACTATCTCTGCTCGCAGGCTTGACGATATCAGCATGATTCTCATCAACAGGAAACATGTTTTGATCGCAGTAGGTCGCCGCATACACACGACTAACTATAACGGTTCCATACGACGGTTTTGTCTCGTACGCGCAAAAGGATCGGGGAAAGAGAGGAGCCTGACGCTCTCGCATCAAGTTCTGCCACTGATCTTCCAGTCCTTGAAGAAAGGCATTGAAGTCGGACGGTTTCATATTAGCTACTTGAGGATTGACAGAGAGATAAGCTACGAGGTCAGCAAGATTGGAGCCTTGTGCGGGCGTAGCAATGAACAGTACAGCCTTAACTTTTCTGAGTTTGTCTATCTGAGTTGGTCGGTGTAGATCAACCAAAACTCGCTTGACCACAAGGCCGCCCATGCTGTGGGCAATGAAGTAGACTTCATTGTACTTTTCGAAGACGTCTTTGTCTTCAATCTGGCGCAGCATACGAACCGCAATTTCTTCTATTGTCGATGTTCGACTGAAAAGCGGAGTGTCGTAACGGTAGGTCGCAACTGTATAGTTGCGAAAATTTTGATCATCCCTTATTAGATCTGGCCATGAGACACCTGCCGAATTTGTCCAGGCTCTGGTCGGATCACTATCGAACCCATGCACAAAAACAATAAGCTTTTTCGAAGATTCTGACCCAAATAGAACTGAGAAGTCGGCAATCGAAGGAACAGCATGCGACAGTGACCCACAGCTCGTGATAATTATCAGAGCAACGATGCAGGAAACAATTTTTGCCATCGATCGACAACCTCGGATTTTCTGACCATCTACTTAAAACGATCAATAAAGACAAGGAGGGTTTGCTGCCACGCTACTTCACACTACACCCGACCGCCTAACCAGTGACCTCGCTTATTACGTCCGCCTCCATCACGCAGTGCGACTGTCTTTTCCAACTATCCTTCTGGTGTCGAGAGCCATCGTGATGTCGATGACGAGGTAGCTTTGCGCTAAAACGCTTGCACAATGAAACACTTCAGATACCGCGTCTCAGGCATGCTGGCGAGGATGGGATGGTCGGCGCTTTGGCCTCGTTGTTCAATGAGCCGAATCTCTCGCTTGGCGTCGCGGGCCGCGAGGCGGATGCTCTTCCAGAGATCAGCCTCAGAGACGGGATGAGAATAGGAACTGGTGACGAGAAACTCTTCAGGCTTCAATAGCTTCAAACTAAAGCAATTTCATCAACCTGGGAGATCCGCACCCCGTACGGCTCAACAGGTCATGAGGAGCTGGCGTCCGTGGGAGCGCAAGGTTAAGACTTCTTTTTCAATCCTAATGTTGCAGCAACGAGAGCCAGTGGTCGCCCCTGTCGATTTTTGGCGTCTGCCTTGGCTCTGCGCAGGTCGCGAAGATCGTGATAGTCTTCGACCTCTTCTTGCAGCCGAAGAAAATCCTTGTACGGTATGACGGCAAATTCTTTCTTGCCGTGTTTTTCTATGATTTGCGCTTTCATACGTCTACCGGTAGGCCTCCTTCCGATGCAGAATCCGATAAATAATGATTTTGTGCTCTACGATTTCAAACAAGACCCGCCACACGCCGATCCGCAGACGATACTCGGGCAACGCACTGGCCAGTTTCTTGATATCACCCGTTAGTCCTCCCTCCAATAGGAACAGCGCATCGACAATACGTTGAGCATCAGCCTTGGGGAGCGACGCCAAATCTTTATCGGCTCGCTTGCGTATTTCAATTTCGTATCGCACTTATTTGCATTCAGGCCATGCCGTTTGAGTGCTGGTATCGCTCTGTGTCATGGATATGTGCAACCGTCTTCTCAGCGGAACTCAACCCTTCCGAGGATAACAAAGTCTCGCCTGTCTTTCCATGTATTGCACGTGCTTCGACGCGTATGAGTCCGTCATACTGATTGACTTATATTGCTGATATACACCCTGCATCAAAGATGGCCATCCGCTACAACACCTGCACGATGAAACACTTCAGATAACGTGTTTCCGGCATGCTGGCGAGGATGGGATGGTCGGCGCTTTGGCCTCGTTGTTCAATGAGCCGAATCTCTCGCTTGGCGTCGCGGGCCGCGAGACGGATGCTCTTCCAAAGATCTTCTTCAGAGACAGGGTGGGAGCAGGAGCTCGTGACGAGAAACCCTTCCGGCTTCAGCAGCTTTAAGCCCAAAAGATTGACATCCTTATACCCAGTCAATGCCCCAGCTAAGGCCTGTTGGCTCCGAGCGAAGGCCGGAGGATCGAGGATCACCAAATCATAGCGTCTCCCCGCCTTCACCAGCTTGCGCATTTCCTCGAACGCATCAGCTTGGCGATAGATGCAGCGACCCTCGACCTTGTTCATCGTGGCCTGTGTTCGGGCCATGGCCAGTGTGTCTAGGCTGACATCGAGGCCTTCTACCGATACGGCTCCAGCGAGCGCGGCATGAATGCCGAAGGCGCCGGTATGACAGAACACTTCCAACACCTCGGCTCCGGCCGCAAGTTTGGCCGCCGCCAACCGATTTTCCCGTTGATCGCAAAACCAGCCGGTCTTCTGACCCTTCTCGACATCCACGAGAAACTTTGCAGCCCCTTCGTGAATCTCCACTTGCGTCGAGCCGCTGCCGAAGAGAAACCTCCGTTCGAGAGGCAGCCCTTCGAGTTGGCGGCTCTTAGCCTCATTCCGTAGATAGACCCTCGTCAGATTCAATTCCTTCATCAGCACGTCAGCGATGAGTTCCTTCCGGCTATCCATGCCGAACGAGAGACACTGCATGACCAGCAGCTGATCGTACCGATCGACGATCAACCCCGGCAGTCGATCGCCTTCCGCATAAATAAGCCGATAGGCATTGGACTGCGCGACCACTCGCTGTCGGAGGCGGATCGCCTGTTGGATTCTCCCCCGCCAGAACGCCTCGTCGATGGGTTCATCCTCGAATGTCAGGAGACGGACTCGGATTTTCGACGCAGGGTTATAGAGACCACGTCCGTAGAATTGCCCGTCTGGGGTCAGGACATCGACCAGATCCCCAGCGGCGGCTTGACCGACGAGCGGTCCGACATGACCGGCAAAGAGCCAGAGCGGCCGCCCCTCCGGGATGCGTAGTGACGTAAGACGGACCTGGGCCATCGGTGTCATTGTCTTTGCTCCTGTAACATAGTGTGCCTGACTGTGTGCGTGAGTGGTCACCTGCCGGCTGTCGTCAGCCCGATCATCACACGCTCATTGCTTGACGAACCTCTGCCAGTATGTTTTCCTGATGACGCGGCGTGCAAACCGGCGGTGTGAGGATAAAGAAGAATGAGCGACAAAGCTACCATTGGTTCCGCTGTGTTGGATCGCCTGCATCGCCTGGGTGTTCGCCATATTTTTGGCATTCCCGGTGACTATGTTCTGTCTCTCTATCAACTGATCGAGGCCTCGCCCATCACGCACATCGGAACCACGCGGGAGGACTGTGCCGGCTTCGCGGCAGACGCCTACGCTCGCATCAACGGCATTGGAGCCGTCTGTGTCACCTATTGCGTCGGCGGGCTCAATACTGTTAATGCCATCGCTTGTGCCTATGCGGAACGCTCGCCTGTGGTTCTTTTGACCGGATCGCCTGGCCTGTCTGAACGAACTCGCACTCCCTACTTGCATCACATGGTTCGAGATTTTTCCACCCAACGAGAAGTCTTTGAGCGGATGACTGTGGCCGCGGTGACGTTGGATGATCCGTTAACCGCCGAACGAGAGATGGATCAGGCCTTTGCTGCCCTGCTTCGCTATCGCCGTCCCATTTATATTGAAATCCCCAGAGACATGGTCCACTGTCCCCTTATCGGTGGCATGAAACCGATCTGTATTGAGGATACGCCGAGTGACCCGGCGGCGCTGGAAGAAGCGATCAGTGAGGTGCGGATCATGCTCGCCTCGGCCAAACGGCCGGCCATGCTCGTTGGCGCGGAAGTCGGCCGCTTCGGGCTCCAGGACGACCTGACTCGCTTGGTGGAGCGGCTGAATATCCCCATCGCCTCGACGTTGCTTGGGAAATCGATCATTCGGGAGGACCATCCACTCTATGTCGGGGTCTATGGCGGGCTCATTGGACGTGATGAAGTTCAGCACTTCATCAACGATTCCGACTGCCTCCTGATCCTGGGATCTGTTCTGTCTGATGTGGAAGACCTCGATGCCACGTCGCCCTTACTATCAGAGGGCCGCACCATCCATGCC
>CXWL01143226.1_pt1 | contig 10039 bp, 4 predicted proteins | sample 590931 | NCBI WGS metagenome assembly CXWL01 (sample SAMEA3498368, study PRJEB10139) | groundwater metagenome | biome: water well; material: biofilm material | place: Germany | collected 2015-04-27
GCGACATGCTCGCTGGCAATGCTTTTGGCGACGCCGGTTCGCGCGTGGTCATCGAAGAGTTCCTCGACGGCGAAGAAGCCAGCTTCATCGTGATGGTCGACGGCAAGAACGTCCTGCCGATGGCCACCAGCCAGGACCACAAGCGTGTTGGCGACGCCGACACTGGTCCGAACACAGGCGGTATGGGTGCCTACTCCCCTGCTCCGGTGGTCACCAGCGAAGTACACCAGCGCGTCATGGACCTGGTGATCTGGCCAACCGTGCGCGGCATGGCCGAGGAAGGCAATGTCTACACTGGCTTCCTGTATGCCGGGCTGATGATCGACAAGGCCGGCAACCCGAAAGTCATCGAGTTCAACTGCCGCTTCGGCGACCCGGAGACCCAACCGGTGATGCTGCGCCTGCAGTCGAGCCTGGTCCTGCTGGTCGAAGCAGCCCTGGCCCAGGCCCTGGACAAGGTCGAAGCGCAATGGGATCCACGCCCAAGCGTTGGCATCGTGCTGGCGGCTGGCGGCTACCCTGGCGACTACGCCAAGGGCGCTGTCATTGAAGGCCTGGATGCTGCCGCCGAGCTGGAAGGCAAGGTGTTCCACGCCGGTACCGCGCTCAAGGACGGCAACGTCGTCACCGCGGGTGGCCGCGTGCTGTGCGCCACCGCCATGGGCGACAGTGTCGGTGCGGCCCAGCAGCAAGCCTACAAGCTGGCTGCAGCGATTAACTGGGAAGGCTGCTTCTATCGCAAAGACATTGGCTACCGTGCCATTGCCCGCGAGCGTGGCGAAAATCAGGAATAAACCAGCCATTCGGCCAGGCAAGGACCCACGGTCCTTGCCGTCCTGCTTCCGGCCCGCGCATAGTTGTAATCTGGCATCAATCTACGAAGGGATTTCGCCGTGCGCTGGCTCAGGAACGCCATAGGCTTATGCGTCACTCTGCTGACCCTGCTCTGCATGCTCCCGGCTCAGGCTGGTGCGCAAGGCAGTGGCTGGGCGGTATTGTTTGACGATCAAGGTGCCCTGCAACTGAGCGATATCCGCTCGACCCGCTACACCAACCAATTCAGCCCGATTGAGCTTGACCGGATCACTGCAGCCAATCCCGGTGGCGCGCTATGGCTGCGTTTTCAGCTCAATCCCGGCAAACACGAACAACTGCTGCGNNCACCAGTTGCGCCCCTACATCACCCTGCAATCAGCCGTGATGACCGCCGCCAATCAGACCCAGACGCTGATCTACGGTTTATTGTTCGGCTGTATCGCGATGCTGATCCTGCATAACTTTACTCGCTATGCCTACACCCGCTCGCAAACCTGCCTGTGGCTGGCGGCGTGCGAAGCGCTATTGATGCTGGGAATGTTGCAACTGTTGAACCTGGCCGGACCCTGGCTGCCGGACTGGAGCGCGCTGCGTTCCCCCGCCGCTTACCTGGCCCTGTTGTTGACCGCGCCCTGCGGCCTGATGTTTACCTACCGCTTCTTCACCCCGCGCGGCCCACACCCACTGAACAAACTGCTGCTGGGCGATATCCTGCTGATTTCCCTTTGCAGTCTGCTGATGCTGTTCGTAGACACTCTGCCGCTGAACCTGATGACCTTTGCCCTCGTCGCGCTCGCTGGCCTGAGCATGCTGTTCGTCAGCGCCTTTCACTGGCAGAAAGGCTACCGACCGGCACGCTTCTTCGTCATGGCCATGCTGGTTTTCAACGCGGGCACGCTGATTATCCTTCCGGCATTGCTTGGACTGACCCTGGTCGCGCCGCAAGGTTTGATCACCACGCTGCTGGCGTTGATTGGCCTCAGCGGGCTGCTGATGGGCGTGTCATTGAGCGAGCGCCAGCGCAGCATTATGGAGAGTCGTTTCAGCATCAGCCGCGACCTGGCGGCGAGCAATGCCGAAATCAATGCCAAGGCCGAGTTCCTGGCGAAGATCAGCCACGAAATCCGCACCCCGATGAATGGCGTGCTGGGCATGACCGAGCTGCTGCTGGGCACGCCACTCTCGGTCAAGCAGCGCGACTACGTGCAAACGATCCATAGCGCCGGTAACGAGTTGCTGACGCTGATCAACGAAATCCTCGACATCTCTAAACTCGAATCCGGCCAGATCGAACTGGACGATGTGCAATTCGACCTCAACGCCCTGGTCGAAGACTGTCTGAGCATTTTCCGGGCAAAGGCCGAGCAACAGAATGTCGAGCTCATCAGCTTCGTCCAGCCGCAGGTACCGCGTGTTATCAGCGGCGACCCGACACGTCTGCGCCAGACGCTGCTGAGCCTGCTGGAAAACGCGATGAAGAATACCGAGGAAGGCGAGATCCTGATTGTCGTCGCCCTCGATGAACGCAGCACCACCCCTCGCCTGAGAATTGCCGTGCAGGACAGCGGCGAGCCGATGGATGCCGAGGAGCGCGAGTTGCTGATGCACGCTGAACTGCACAGCAAGAACTTTCTCGCCGCTACCCGCCTGGGCGGCAACCTGGGGCTGGTGATCGCACGACGGCTGGTACTGATGATGCACGGCGAGTTCGGCATCAAATGCGGCAGCAATCGGGGTAGCACCCTGTGGCTGACCTTGCCGCTGGACCCTGATCGCCTCGAGCACCCGACTTCGGACCTCGACGGACCGCTGCAGGATGCGCGGGTGCTGGTGGTGGACGATAACGACACCTGTCGCAAGGTACTGGTACAGCAATGCAGCGCCTGGGGCTTGAATGTGAGCGCCGTGTCATCCGGCAAAGAAGCGCTGGCCCTGCTGCGGACCAAGGCGCACCTGCGTGATTACTTCGATGTGGTCCTGCTCGACCAGAACATGCCCGGCATGACCGGGATGCAACTGGCCGCCAAGATCAAGGAAGACCCGAGCCTTAACCACGACATCCTGCTGATCATGCTGACCGGTATCAGCAACGCCCCCAGCAAGATCATCGCGCGTAACGCCGGGATCAAGCGCATCCTGGCCAAACCGGTGGCCGGCTACACCCTCAAGACCACGCTTGCGGACGAACTGAATCAGCGCAACAAGGGCCCGGCGGTCCCGCCCGCCTTGCCCGGTAAAGTGCCGGTCGAAGTCAGTGTACCCAGCGACTTCCGCATCCTGGTGGCCGAAGACAACAGCATCTCGACCAAAGTCATCCGTGGCATGCTCGGCAAGCTCAACCTGCAGCCGGACACCGCCAGCAACGGTGAAGAAGCCCTGAAAGCGATGAAGGCCCAGCGCTATGACCTGGTATTGATGGACTGCGAAATGCCGATCCTCGACGGGTTTTCAGCCACTCAACAACTACGCGCCTGGGAAGTCGGCAATCAACGCAGCCGCACCCCGGTGGTGGCCCTGACCGCGCACATCCTCGCCGAACACAAAGAGCGCGCACGCCAGGCAGGCATGGACGGACACATGGCCAAGCCGGTGGAGTTGTCGCAACTGCGTGAGTTGATCGAACACTGGGTGGCCCAGCGTGACCAACTCGTCCAGTCGTCGACGCAACCTTCCTGAGCCGTCTGTCACAACCCCTGATAGACTCCATGACGTCTTCTATCGCCAGCGAGCCTGACCATGCTTCATGTGTTGTTCAGCGTTTACCTGAAGATGCTGGTGCTCTATAGCCCATTCTTCGTCCTGTCCTGCTTCATCAGCCTGACTCGCGGCTATTCCAACAAGGAACGCCGACGCCTGGCCTGGAAAGTCGCCCTCGCGACGCTGGTCTCCAGTGTCCTGCTGTATCTGTTCGGACGAGTGATCTTCAATGTGTTCGGCATCACCGTGGACGCCTTCCGCATCGGGGCCGGCAGCGTGTTGTTCATCTCTGCGCTGGGGATGGCCCAGGGCAAATCGGCGGTGCAGACCGACAACGTGCAGCAGGACGTGACCATCGTCCCCCTGACCATTCCGCTGACCGTCGGCCCTGGCACCATCGGCGCCCTGCTCGTCATGGGTGTCGGTCAACCACACTGGGATGACAAGCTTACCGCCATTCTCAGCATCGCTCTCGCCAGCTTCACGGTGGGTGTCGTGCTTTACCTGTCCAACCGCATCGAGCGCATTCTCGGCGATCAGGGCTTGCAGATTGTCAGTCGGTTGATGGGATTGTTCGTGTGTGCACTGGCGGCGCAGATTATCTTCACCGGAGTCAGGGGGTACCTGGTTCCCTGAGTCCTTTTACTCTTGGCAAAACTGAAAAAGGCCAGCGATGGTGTTATCGCTGGCCTTTTTTTAGTTGCCGAGATTTCTTCTGCGGCGCTGGAACCGCTTACTAAGGTTATCGTTGTAATACTCCCCGAGACACTCCTCCAGCTCTTTCTTCACCTTCGCATAGTTCAGCGGATTGAAGGTGATGTAGGCGGTTGCCCGGAAAATAGCACGGCCCGAAGTTTTCCAGTCGAAGAAGGCAACATCCTTTTCATTTTCGCCACCGCTGCTGTCGATCGATGTCAACGAAGTCATGATGATACCGTTCTCCAGTTGATCGCAAGGCATGACCGCCAGCCTGACCCCCTTGCTATCGACCACCTGACTTTGGAACAACTTGATGGAATCAGGCTCTTTCTTCAAGGCACTCAAGGTCGAGTCAGCCACCAGGTTCAGCACTCCGGCAGCGGGAATAGCGGCCTGGGCAGCATCGACGGCGACCTTGACGATATCAGCGACAATGCTGTCCATGGTCAACTGATGCGAGCTCTTGTGGTACTCGGTATAACCGGAGTCCGCGACGAAACAACCGCAGTGATCCATGCATTCCAGAAACTCCAGATACCATTGTTTCGGATCATCCTTCGGCGCGAGGTCGTTTGCTTCCAACTTGGCAAACTTGATCAGGTTTTCAATGATCGCCATGTTCTCAAGGGTAATCTTGTCGCCATAACCCACCAAGGTATTGGCCAATACCACTGCATCCAGCTCCTTGGTCGGGCTGGAGGCGTCGGCGGGTGCAAACGACCTTATTCTGGTTTCAGCGCGCTGGGACTGCTGACGCCTCTCCACTCGCGCCCTGACCAGCTCTACACACCGTGAAATTTCCATATAAAAACCTCTTCCAGATAAATGGGTCATTCATTTGACCAACTCCAAAACTAATGCATCCCGCTTTTCTCCAAAAGCACTTATTAAATTCAGAACATGTACCAGAACAACACACCACTAAAAATAGCGTGACACTTAACAGCCACACAAAAGCACTCCTGCAACTTACACTCACCAACACTAATCATTACATGAGTCCACAGGAGTTAATCAAGATGACAGACACGCCCGCAGGTTGCGTAACAGGACACAATCTTATTTCCTGCATTGGCGAACTATCTTCGCCAGATTATGACGACTTGAACGACTGCACGCGCATTGCCACGCGCTCCGCCGACCTTGTCAGTAATCGCCATGCCAGCTCACCCCTGTGGCTGGAGGAATATGTACGCACGTTGCAGTTCCTGGGCTGGAAACTTTACGAGGGCAGCATCAGCACGCGCATCAGCATTGATGTTTGCGGAACCCTTGCTGATTTGCTGGTGAAGCGTGCACAAACCACCCAGGACCGCCAACAAGGCAACGCCATGATTGATACCCTCGACGCCTTGCAGGCCAATCATCCAGCCACCCATTCATTGGACACGGAAAGCCTCAAAGGACGTCGCTTCCAGGTACTGCCAGCCCGCTACGACAAGCGCGGAAATCTCGATATCGCGGTATTCAACATTGAGCTGAAGGCCTCTATCGAGAAGAGTAACTTTCTGTTTTGGTCGTGGGAGGAGCAGTCGGCCAAAATTATCCAGTCACGCGCCTTTTTGAAACTCGACAGGGACAAACTCGATCAGAAAAGACCTCGNNATCTTCATTAGACTGATCCAGAATCTCACTTAGCAAATGCAACTGGCCCTCCTTGCCGTGAGCCTGCCAAGCCAGAACCAACTTCTCCAATCCTATCGCCTGATTCTGTCCTCGCAGATGAAGCGTCAGCGTCAAGGCGCGCCGTGATGTTGCCGGCATCGTCAGGGCATTACGAACAATCAGCGTATGGGCGTTATCAGGATCCGTCAGCACCAGATGTCCACTCCCCGAGGATAGCCACCAGTTATCCAGCCCCGGCAGCAGCAGGACCAGCTTGCCAGGACCTGGCGGTTGCGAGCTCTGCGACTCGGCCAGATCGACTGCAATGCAATCCAGCCGGGCCCAATCGTCCAGCGAAACTTCACAGCTCGCGCCCCCGTCACCAAACCCCAGAATCAGCTTATCGATGCCCTCGGGAAGCATCGCTTGCAAGTCGGTAACAGGTTCGGAGCAGCAGATGGTCAGCACCTGCTCATTCCGATAGGCGCTGACTTTCTGGCTCCAGATCTTTCGATTGCTGCTGAACAGCCGCTGATCGACAGGGTCGTACAGCAGATATGACCCATCCGACAGCACACCGAGACAAGTCGTCCATTGATCGTCCATTCTTCCAGCTACGGCGAATAGCCGCCGGCGAACTGTGTCGTACCATTGATCACGAGAAGGACTACGGCCTGCGGTAAGAATGGGTGCATGGGACTGATTGGAAATCAAGCGATGCAGCCGCTCCTCCAGGGTGCCCGTGGAAGGCCGCGCATCAATGAAGGCTCGATCTACCCCAATAATCCGAGCCGGCTCACCTTCGACCAGCGAAAGAATGACACCCTCACGGGTTCGCCCTCGCAACCCACCGCCCTGAATGGTGACTTCAGCAAACGACCAATCTCGCCAGACACGCTGCGGCGAAATCCCTTCGATGTGCCCCGACAACTTCAAGCCTGTACCGAACAATACCTTCACCTGGGCAAGGCTCAAGAGCGGATGGCGCAAGAGCACAGCGGACTCAGGCGCAAACAACCATACGGCTTTTTCGTCGGGAGTCAGTCCCACGATTTGCACATCTGGTCCATGGACCGAATCAACCAGCAGAATCTGCTGCTCCATGTAACGTGCCGCGAAAGGTCGGCCGTGCTTATCGAACAAGCCGACAATATCCAGGGTCGAAACTTGATGTTGCTCAAGCACGGCCGGTAACGTCGCAAGCCAGTCGGGTTGGTCGCGCAACCATTTTTCGCTGAGCAGGCGCAACCTCGCGGGAGAGGTTCGCACGTCGAACACCAGGCCCGGCACTGTGGGCATCAAGTGGCTTGCGAAGACGGATTGCTCGCTATCCACATCCTTTACCAGCAGACTCAACTTTCCATGCGTGCTGTTCGGCACCCGCTGCCAGGCCCACACGGCCTTTTCCAGCACGTCGTAAAACAGCATGGTGTTGCTGTCATCGGGTTGGAAGGCAAGCAGAATCGGATTTTTGATGCTCAGACTCTTGCCATGGACCCAGCAATCATCTCGGCTACGGCGCCAGGCAGCATAGGTCTGGGTGCCGTTATGAATGTGGTAAGAGACACATGCCGCAGCCGTCCATGTTTTGATATCTCCACCCATCGCGGGCGAACCATCGTTTGGCACTTCGTCCGCGGCGTACTTCGATACAAAGTTCTTCCAGACAAACTCAACGTCTTTTTCATCGCCGCTGAATTCAGGATCATTGCTTGAAACCGAACTGGCAGTCAGTTCCACGGAATCGGGGCGGATCAGGTATTCGAGTTGAAATTGATAACCCTCAGGGTCGGCGAATTGCTGAACAACATGTAACGCGCCTCCCACATCTTTGCACGACAGGATCTGCGAAGGATTTTTGGTATTGAGCAACCGATAGCGTCGAGTGACCTGAGCACTGACGGTATCGACCCGCCATACGGTGGGGGCTTCAAGGTGGTAGAAGTAGGCGCCATCAGCCATGACCGCCGCCAAGCGAACCTCTTTGGCGAACGACTGAGGGAAGTCGCGCCCGTACAGAATGCGCTCTTTCGCCACCTCGTAATAGGCATGGGTATAGACAGAAGAGTCTGGATGGGTAAAAGGTACTTTGAGGTGATGCAGTGACAGATAAGGGCTGCTTGGGTGATGTTCGCGGGTCAGCAGATTCAAGCGCTTGCGCACTGCATCCACCTTGTTGTTGTCCGGTAGCTGCTGGGCCGCCGGGATCAACTGCTGAGTGACCCAATCCACCTGGCAAAATAGCCCTTCATCCAGTTCCAGGATCAGCTTGGTATCCGGCGCCACACGCACCTGGATGCCGCCTGACAGATCCAGACCCTGCGCCACGAAAAACACATCCTTTTCGCTCAACCAAGTCACACGAATCACCCAATCAACTGCTTCGGGCGCCTGTTGCGAGCGCAGGTCTACCCTCGACACGCCCTCGTTCAATGACAGTGAATATTGCCCTGTCGACGCCTCAATTTCATACGACACTTTCCCTCGCCACTCTTTAGGGATTTGCGGGACATACAAAGACCGGCACTGCTCATCAAGCAGGACCTTGATCAGGGTCGGCTTATAGACCGGGAAGAGTTTGTAAACGACGTACTCGAAAGGTATCCAGGGGTCGAACCAGAAGGTGCGATTGCCGTCGCTGTCGTACTCCAGGTCGCGGAAGTCATCAAAGCCCAGATCGTGGCGATTAGCCCCTCCCGGCAGGAGTTGATAGTCATAATTGAAGTAGCATTTTGGTGTAACCGGCAAGATAGCGCTGTGAACGCCCTTCACGAACTCAGCTCTCTCAGTCAGACCCCAGCGTTCTCGCATATCGATTGCCGTCGCTATATCTTCCTCCACCATTGGCAGTCCCAAAGTCACCGATCGGCCACGGAATAAGCAGTGGCTACCGAGTGTGACCTGGCGACTGCGCAGGTCCAGTTGCAGGATGACTGCCTCAGGTATCGGGTGGAAGACGCCCTGCTGTGTCGTGCCACCGCCGTCGGCGAGAGCCAGTCTGAGTTTGTTGATGTAAATCGCGACGGCTTGTGCTCGCGCCAGATTCGAGCTGTAGTTTCTGGTCAGAGCCCCCACACCAAAGCCGACGCCACCCACAACAACCGCCAGCGGGCCTGCAACAGCGGCAAAGGTTCCACCTGCGACCAGCGCAGAGCCCTGCAATGCAACCGTAGTCAAACTGAAGGTCAGATTAACCGCGGCCACGGCTATGCCCGTGGCATCTTTGGCGGTCACTAGCTCGTAAACATCAAACCCGACACCAATAAGCCCCAAGACAAAGCCCGCCTTTCCGAGCACGAGAAGTCGAAAGGAATGCTTCGTTGCGCTGGTGACCGTGGACGTGATCAACCGCTGATCGAGCAGTACTTGCTGTATTTGCGTCACAACCTCGACAACAGTGGAAATGTGACCATGAGCCTGCTGGATGTACGTCAAATAGCTTTGCAGACGCACCCCCAACACCATCGATTCTCCCTCCTTCTCGCCAGCGCTTCCCTGCTGCCGTAAAGTCAGCAACAGCGCCGCGATTCTCAAGCCGGCGTCGAGCGTTGGGATGGCCGCAGACTCCTGAGGGGTGACGTCAACGGGCAGCGTTTTGGCCATATCCATGAACTGTTCGTGCAGCCAGTTCCTGGCATTGAACCAGATGGGGTCCTCAAGCGTTACGCTCAAACTTTCGCCTGGCCTTCGGCGATTGACCAGCGTCATTGTCCATTTCCCTTCACCGGCCGGTTCTACTGTTTGGTACAGCGGCNNCTCCTGTTTCAGGCCGTGCCTGGCCAGCAATTCCCGGGTGGCCTGCTTGATCCGTTGCGCCCAGCGGCGACCATCCAGCTCAGTCATCGCACGTGCCAGATGCGGGTGATGCGATAACGCCAGGGTGCTTAACGCGGCGTGATGCTGCCAAGGCTCAACGGTGTGATCGCCCAACAACTCACCGACGGTCAGCTGTGACGGCAAGGGCTCAGCGCAGATCCTCGAACCGTCGAGCTCAAGCACGTCGAAGGTGGCGCTGGACAGATCTTCAATCCCGTAGAGCAGCGCAAGTTTCTGGTCGGCGAAAAAAGCTCCGATACCTAGCTGTAGATCCTCCGCTCGCTCAAACCCGTAGAGACCAAAATTGGGGTCATAGAAGCGATAGACCGCGTGGTCGTCGACCATGTGCTTGCTGATCAGCAGTGAGTGCCTGTCAGTGTTGAGCATCAGGCTCGCACCGTCGGCT
>CXWL01026908.1_pt1 | contig 10038 bp, 10 predicted proteins | sample 590931 | NCBI WGS metagenome assembly CXWL01 (sample SAMEA3498368, study PRJEB10139) | groundwater metagenome | biome: water well; material: biofilm material | place: Germany | collected 2015-04-27
CGTTCATCGAGTGGTACGCGGAGGAAGGCAAGCGCATCTATGGCGACGTCATCCCGCAGCACCAGGGCGACAAGCGGCTGCTGGTGATCAAGCAGCCGGTCGGGGTCACCGCCGCGATCACGCCGTGGAACTTCCCCATCGCCATGGTCACGCGCAAGGTGGCGCCGGCGCTCGCCGCCGGCTGCACCGTGGTGCTCAAGCCCGCGGAGCAGACGCCGCTGTCCGCGCTCGCGCTGGCCGAGCTCGCCGATCGCGCGGGCTTCCCCAAGGGCGTGCTCAACATCATCACCACCAACGACCCGGTCGCGGTCGGCGGCGAGCTGACCTCGAATCCACTGGTGCGCAAGATCACCTTCACCGGCTCGACCGAGGTCGGCCGCATCCTCATGCGCCAGGCTTCCGACAGCATCAAGAAGGTGTCCTTCGAGCTGGGCGGCAACGCGCCGCTGATCGTGTTCGACGACGCCGACCTGGATGCCGCGGTGGAAGGCGCGATCGCCTCCAAGTACCGCAACGCCGGGCAGACCTGCGTCTGCGCCAACCGGATCTACGTGCAGGACGGCATCTACGACGCCTTCGCGAAGAAGATCGCCGAAAAGGTGGCCGCCTTCAAGGTCGGCCCCGGCACCGAGAACGGCGTCGTGATCGGCCCGCTGATCGACGCGCAGGGCCTGGAGAAGGTCGAAGCCCATGTGAGGGATGCCCTCGCGAAAGGCGCGCAGGCGCTCACCGGCGGCGCGCGGCATGAACTGGGCGGGCTGTTCTTCCAGCCCACGGTGCTCGCCGGCGTGACCGGCGACATGCGGCTCGCCGGCGAGGAAACCTTCGGGCCGGTGGCGCCCCTGTTCCGCTTCAAGACCGAGGAGGAGGCGGTGCGCATGGCCAACGCCTCCGAATTCGGCCTGGCGGCCTACTTCTTCTCGCGCGACGTCGGCCGCGTGTTCCGCGTCTCGGAGGCGCTGGAGGCGGGCATCGTCTCGGTGAACACCGGCATCTTTTCGCAGGAAGTGGCGCCTTTCGGCGGCGTCAAGCAGTCCGGCATCGGCCGCGAGGGCTCGAAGTACGGCATCGAGCCGTTCCTCGAGATCAAGTTCATCTGCATAGGAGGCGTCTGACGCGACGCGTCAGCGCAGCTTCAGGCGCAAGGGCACCATCGGCGAGGGCTTGAAGCCGGCCTTGCGGTAGAGGCGCCGCGCCTTGCGGTTGCCACGATCGGTGAGCAGGGTCAGGCGCAGCAGGCCCCCGGCGCGGGAGCGTTCCGCGGCGAAGGCGAGCAAAGCGGCACCGACGCCGGCGCCGCGTGCCTCCTGCCGCACCACCAGGTCCTCCAGCAGGCCCGCGGGCCCGCCCTCGGCGGTGCTCACTGAGCGCAGCACGCTGACCGTGCCCAGCACCCGCGCGCCGCGGCGCGCGACGTAAATGCGGCCGAGCGCCGGATCCGCCAGCAGCATGCGCAGCGCGCGGCGCTGCTTCGCGGGGTCCGGCGCGAACTCGGCCTCCTGCCCGAACAGCACGCCCAGCAGCGCCACCAGTTGCGGCAGGTCGCGGCGGCGGGCCTCGCCATAGGTCATCCGGTTTGTCTGCTTCACGGCCGGCACGGCACCACCACGCGCCGCGGCGGCAGCGCGCTTGCGCTTTCCGTCAGCGATTCCAGGAACGCCACCAGGTCCACGGACTCCTGCGCCGACAACCGCAGGGGCTTGAGCAGGCTCTCGCCGTCCGCGTGCAGGCGTTCGAGGTTCAGCTCCGAGTAGTGGCGCACCACGTCGCCGAGCGTGGCGAGGCTGCCGTTGTGCATGTAGGGCGCGGTGACGGCGACATTGCGCAGCATCGGCACCTTGAACTCGCCGAAGTTGCGGTGCTCCAGCGACACGTGCCGGGTCTTCACGCTCGCCGCGTCCCCGCTCGCATCGCTGTACCGCCCCAGCAGGTTGAAGGGATTCGCCAGCAAGCGGCGGATGCCGCCGTGCCGCCCCGGATCCACGCTGCGGTCCGGGTTGAAGAAGGGCACGCCGACGTCGTGGAACTCGCCATTGGAAAAGGCCGGGCCGACGTGGCAAAGATTGCAGGCGCCCTTGCCGACGAACAGTCGCGCGCCGCGCTGCGCCGCCGCCGGATAGCGGGCAGCGACCGCATCGTTCCCCGCCGCGAGCGCGTCGCGGAAGTCGTCGAACGGCGAGCGCCCGGTGACCAGGGTTTCCTGGAACGCCGCCAGCGCCTTGCCGATGCCCGCGAGCAAGGCTTCGTCGTCCGCCGGCGGCGAGGCGCCGAACACCTCCCGGTAGCGGCAGGCATAGTCGGGATCGCTTCGCACCAGCGCCGCCGCCTTCGCCGCGCCGCCCCCCATCTCGCGCGGATCGAGGATCGGCCGGATGCTTTGCGACCACAGCGAATCGCCCGCGCCATCCCAGCCGTACCAGCGGCCGTGGCGCAAGTTGAACAGGCTGGGGGTGTTGCGCTCGACCTCGACCAGGCCGAGCGCGCGGGCGCGTGCATCCTGCCAGCCGCGGAACGGGGCATGACAGGTGGCGCACAGGACCTTGCTTCCAACGGACAGGCGGGGATCGTAGAACAGCCGCTCGCCAAGGACGATGGCCTGCGGCTGGCCGGAGGCGCGGTTGGAAGGATCCGGCGCCCACGGCGCGGGCCAGGGACCGTGGCGCAGCAGGGCGCGCTTGTCGGCCTCGGAAAAATCCAGCAACTGCGCGCCGGCGGCACCCGCCGCCATGCACGCGAGCGCGGCGAACAGCCAGCGCCTCACTCGATGCGCACGCTGTCGGTGACCCGCTCGCCGCCCACCTCGAACGCGAACTCCCATCGCCCCGGCATGTGGAACATCCAGCCTTCGGAGCGGAATCGGCCGCCGCCCTGGACGGCGATGGACGGCTTGTAGTTCATGCCATGCCGGTGCTCGGGCATCGTGGCGTCGGCCCTGATCGCGGTGGGAACGGCCGCGCCCGCCTTCGGGCAGACGAGGATCTCGAGCGCGAAATGGGCGCCGACCGGAATTTTCGCCGGCACGGTTCGGTAGGCGAGCGCGAGCGACTTCGCCTCCAGTCGCTTCGCGCCGGGCAACTCGCAGGCCTGCGCGCCGGCCCAGGCCGGCGCCAGCCCGAGCAGCGCTAGTGCTGCATGGCGCCGAAAAGTTCTTCGCCGTTCTTCCATGCGATCCGCTCGGCCACGTCGCGCGGCAGGTCCGAGAGCCAGCCGCGCGACCAGGCGGCGTGCTCCCCCACGTAATGCCAGCGCTCGGGCGTGAAGGTGTCGGTGCCGACCATGAACCGGCCGGGGAACTCCAGGAACGCAGCGCGCCAGTCCGGGCTCACCTTGCCGCCCGAAGCATGGTCCGTGCGGAAGGCGAGGTCGGCCCAGAGGCTGCGGTGCTTGCGCAGCATCTCGCGCACCTTTTCCGGCCGCTCGAAGCCCGAATGCGCCCACAGGATGCGCGCCTCCGGCCACTGCCGGAACAGTCGCTCGACGGCGTCGGCGTCGGAGTGCGCGTGCAGGTACAGGCGGTGCTGCCGCGCGAGCTGCACCAGCCGCCGCGGCACCGGAAGGTCGGCGTCGGCGCCGTAGAGGTGGAACTCGCCGATCGCCACGTAGCGGTGCTTCCTCAGCCGTTCCTCGAGGTAGGGCGGGACGGTGTCGTCGCGCACCCAGGTGGAAATCTCGCCGCGCGTGCGGTAGGGGCGCAGCGAGGGCAGGATCATGTCCGGCGCCAGCGCGGCGAGGCGCTGCTGGCCGTCGTCTCCCGAACTGGAGACCAGCGCGCGCCGGACGCCGGCCTTCTTCAGCAGCGCGAGGATCTCCCTGGGCGGCAGCATCTCCCAGGCGTCATGCGAGTAGTGGACGTGCGCGTCGAAGATGGGCAGCGGCGCGCCGCCCGCCTGCTGCGCCGCGGCCGGGGCGGGGCCCAGCGCGGCGAGCACCGCGACCAGCATCAACCCGGCGCAGCGCACCGGCTCAGTTCCTGGCGCCGCTGCGCTCCAGCGCCTGGACCAGTTCGGCGTTGTTGCGCGCCCTCGCCAGCGCCAGCGCGGACTGTCCACCCGGCGCGCGCAGGTTGGGATCCGCCCTGGCGGCGAGCAGCGCCTGCGCGATCGCGGTGTCGCCGTTGGCGGCCGCGATCATCAACGGCGTGAAGCCGTCGCTCTGTCGCACGTCCGGGCTCTTGCCGTCGGCGAGCAGTTCCTTCACCGCGGCCACATCCCGCATCACCACCGCGGTGACCAGGTCGTTGTAGCGCGTATAGAGCGGCTTGATGCCGGCCGGGCGCTGGTAACCCGGCGCCTCCGCCGGGGTCGCGGCGGCCACCGGCGCCGCCTTGGGCGGCTCCTTCTGCTCCGGGGCCGCGGGCGCGGCCGCCGCCGCCTTCGCCGCGCCCTGCATCTTGGCCATGGCGAACTGCGCCAGCTCGCGGCCGAAATTCTTGGCCCGGCTCTCCATCACCGGCCGCAGCGCGTTGGCCAGCACCTCCATGCCCCAGCGCCCGGCCTCGGTGTCCATCAGCTTCACGTACTCGGTGAGGTCTTCGTCGCTCGCGTCGCGCAGGCGCATGTGCAGCGCGGTGCGGATCGTGCCGCGCATCTGGCCCTGCGAGGCATTGAGCATGGACCCGGCCATCTGGCGCTCGTCGCGCGAGACCGCCTTGCCCGACTTCTGCATCGCCTCGAACATCGCGTCCATGGTGTCGCGCGCGATCACCAGCGCCATGTCGCCGCCGATCTCGGAGGTCCTGGTGACCTCGTCGATGGTCTGCACCAGCTTCTGCCGCGCGGCCGAGGGCGGTTCCTTGCGGAATTTCTCCGTGTACTCCCTGATCACTTCCGGCGTCAGGTTGCGGGTATCCGCGGCGTGCAGCTTGCGCGCCACCGGCTCCCGCATCAGCTCCAGGAACCGCCCCATCTTCACGGTATCGAAGGCCGCCTTGACGTTGTTCGTGAACTCCTCGCCCATCTTGTCCACCGGGAACACCCGCTCGACCATGTCGAGCATCTGGCGCACCTCGGCCGGGCTCGCCCCGGCCTGCTGGCCCTGGCCCTGCACGTTCGAGGCGAGCATGGTTTCGCGGCCGAAGGTCTGGAAATACCCGCGCATGCCCGAGAGTTCGACAATCTCCGCCACGAGCTTGTCCGGATCGGCCGGGATCGGCGCGGGCTTGCCGGCGGCGGGCTTGGCCGCGGTGGACTTGGGCGCCTCGGCGCCAGGCTTGGCTGCGACCTCCGCCTTCGCCGCGGGCTTGGCCGCGGGCGCCGGGGCCGTTGCGGCCGGCTTCGGCGGCGGAGGCGGTTCGTCCTGGAACAGGAAAAACCACGCCGCGGCGCCGGCGACGACCAAGGCGCCTGCACCCGCGATGATCGCGGTCCGGGGGTTGATCTGCACGGCCATGTGACTTCCTCCACACTTGCGATTTCGCCCGATCATACCCGCAGGCGCGGGCGGCACAAAGCGTGGGTTAGACTTTGCACATGCCGCAAGACTATTCCGCAGCGCTCAAGAGTTCATCGCTTTGCCGCCTGCTGTCGCAACCCGAGATCGAGTCCATCGCGTCGATCGCGGAGCGCCTGGAACTGGCCGCCGGGAATGAGGTGTTCCATGAGGGAGATCCCGGCGACGGCGTCTACCTCATCGTCTCCGGCGAGATCGAGATCGTGAAGCGCACCAGCGGCGGCGACCGCTCGCTCGCCCGCCTGGGCGCCGGCGGCGTGCTGGGAGAGATGTCGCTGCTCACCTCCGAAATGCGCTCGGCGACCGGGCGCGCGATCGCGCCCGCGGTGGTGCTGCGCCTTCCGTCGCCGCGGTTCCGCACCATGCTGGACATCGGCTCGCCCGCGGCGCTCAAGATCGTCGCGGGAATCGCCGAGGTGCTGGCGCGCCGCCTGGCGGTGACCAACGCCAGGGTCGTGGAGCTGTCCGAGCGGCTGGACGGCGTCGCCCCCGAAGTCGCGCGCAACAAGGACGAGAAGCTCGTCGAACTGCACCGCTCGCTGCAGGTCTGGTCCTTCTAGCGACCGGCAGCGCTCAGAGCTGCAGGTCCAGCGCGGACTGAAGCGTCGCGCGCAATTCCGCCGCGGTCTTCGCGACGCCGAAGACATAGTGATCCGGCCTCACCAGCGCTGCTGCGCAATCCTGCCGCTCGAACCAGCGCGCCAGCACGCCCTCGGTCTCCTCCAGCGCGCAGTCCCCGTCCTCCGCCTGGCCAGCGACGCGGATGACGCGCGCGCCCAGGTTCTCCAGGAGGTCCGCCATGGGGCGAATCTCGATGTCGCCCGTCATCATCACCCGGAATCCGGTGCCGGCGATGTCGTCCATCAGCGCGGTCGCGGCGCCGTGGCGCACGCGCGGTTGCGGGAACAGCGATCCGTTCGCCGGATGCGGACGAGGCGAGAGCAGCCCGCGCTCGATCGGCGGCACCAGCTCCTGGCGGGCAACGGTACGCACCTCCCCACCAGCCTCGGCCAGCAGGCGCTCGTCGCGCGCGCGCGCCGCGGCCGGATCGCGCTCGCAGATGAGCCGTCCGATGCCCTTCACGACGCTGGTCAGCCGCCTGACATGCGCGCGCCGCTCCAGTCCGTAGCTGTCGAGCAGCTGCTCGCCGGCAATGCCCCTGCAGATGCGCTCCAGCTTCCAGGCGAGGTTCGCCGCGTCGCGAATGCCCTGGCACATGCCCTGCCCGGTGAACGGCGGCTGCTGGTGCGCCGCGTCACCCGCGATGAAGACGCGGCCGCGGCGCCATTCGCGCGCGACCAGCGCGTGGAAGCGGTAGCTCGCCCGGCGCCAGAGCTGCGCGTCATCCGGCGAGATCCAGCGCGACAGCAGCTGCCACACCCACGCCTCGGCCTCCATCGCCTGCGGATCCTCGCCCGGCAGCAGCATGATCTCCCAGCGCCGGTGCAGGCCCGGGCCGATGAGGTAGGTGCAGGGCCGCGCCGGCTCGCAGTACTGCACGCTCACCTGCGGCAGCCGGGCGCCGCCGCGCTCGCTCACCAGCAGGTCCACCACCAGCCAGGGTTCATCAAACTCGAGGTCCTCGTGCTCGATCCCGAGGAGGCCGCGCACCGTGCTCGACGCGCCGTCGCAGCCGACGGCGTAGCGTGCGCTCACCCGTGAATCGCGTCCCGTGTCGTTCCGCAACGCGACTTCGATGCCGCCGTCCGACTGCTCCAACCCATGCAGCGCGGTGCCGAGCGCGACCTCGACGCCCGGAAGCGCGCACACCATCCGCCGCAGTTCCGCCTCCACCGCCGGCTGGTGGAACACCACGTTCGGCGTCCAGCCGAGCGGCCAGGGCGGCTCGACCGCGCCAAGCCGCTTGATCAGGCGACCATCGACGCCGTAATACTCGGAGGGCGTGAACGGCGCGGTGTGCGGGACCACGGCGCCGGCGAGGCCGAGGTTCTGGAACACGCGCATGATCTCGTGATCGAAGGCGAAGGCGCGCGGCTTGTCGTAGATCTCGCGCGCGCGGTCGATCGCCAGCACGCGCAGCCCGAGCCGGCCGAGCAGTCCCGCCAGCACGGCCCCGGTCGGGCCCATTCCGGCGACCAGGACATCGAAGCGTTCACCCATGCAGCGCGGCCGGGAAGCGGAACACCCGCTCCGCGGGCGCGATGCGGGTCATGTCCTTGCTCGACATTCCCCAGTGGTCGATGCGTCCGGCCGGCCATTTCCAGTCGTCCGGGCCGCCGACGCGATAGTCGTCGCCGACTTCCGACACCTCCGAGGTGTACTCGATCACCCCGCCCCAGGGCGCGATGAAGTAGCCGAACACGTTGTTGCCGGGGCCATGGCGACCCGGCCCCCAGACGAGGTCGAATCCCGCATCGCGCATCCGGCCCGCGCCACGCATCACCGATTCCAGGTTCGCCATCTCGAACGCGACATGGTTGAGCGACGACACCTCGGACCGCGCATAGGCGACGCAATGGTGCTTGCGGTTGCAGCGCACGAACGTCATGTGCCGGGTGCGGTCGGACACCGTGAAGCCGAGCACGCCGACCGCGAAGCGTTCGCAGGCCTCGGCATCGCGCGTGTTCAGCACGGCGTGGGTGATGCGGACGGGCTTGTCGCGGACGGTTGCCGGCGGCAGCAGCGTGGCCGGCGCGCTGCCGGCGATGAACCGGTAGGCCTGCGCCTCGGGCCCCTGCACGGCGAACCCGGATCCGCCGCCTGGGGCATCGAGCGCCGCGATCTCCCTGACCGGCGCGCCGGCGCCGCGGGCGCGCCCACGCGCGGCATCGACCTCTTCGGTGCTTCCGGAGAAGGTCACCGCCGTGACGGCGGGCTCCGCCGCCGCGGCGAGCGAAAGGATGAACGGTTCCTCGCCGGCGCCGCGGAAATAGCGCACGCCCGAATGCTCCGCCACCGGAGCGAGGCCCCAGGTCTGCTCGAGGAAGGCGCTGGCGCCGGGAAGATCGGCAAGCTGCAGTTCCACGCTACGCAATTTCATGTCCGATTCCCTGAGTTTCTGAATTGACTCCGGAAGCGCGCCGAGGATAATGCAAATGCTCACAAAGAGGGAGGATCCGGGATGAATCGCAACACTCGCGGCGCGCTGGCCGCGCTGTCCATGTTCGCCGCATTGTTCGTCGCCGGCGCGCTCGCGGCGCCGCAGGCCATCGCGCAGTCCTGGCCGACCAAGCCGGTCCGCGTCATCGTCAATGTCGCCGCCGGCGGCATCGCCGATCGTGTCGCGCGCCTGCTCGGGCCCGAACTCAGCCAGGCCTTCGGCCAGCCGGTGGTGGTCGAGAACCGCGGCGGCGGCGAGGGCTACATCGGCGCCGAGGCGGTCGCGCGCTCCGACGACGGCCACACGGTCCTGTTCACGCCCGGCAGCCAGGTGATGATCACGCCGCACATCATCGGTCGCACCGATTTCGTCCCGTCGCAGGCGCTGGTCCCGGTCGCCTCGACCGTGGCGCTGACCATGTACCTGATGGTGCACCCGTCGGTGCCGGCGGCGAACGTCGCCGAGTTCGTGCAGTACGCCAAGGCCAACCCCGGCAAGCTCAACTTCGGCACCGCGGGCACCGGCACCGCGCTGCACATCGCCGCCGAGATGATGAAGCGGGAGGCCGGATTCCAGGCCACGCACGTGCCCTACAAGGGCGCCGGCCCGGCGATGACGGACTTGCTGGGCGGCCAGGTGCAGTTCGTCTTCGACCCCGGTGTCGGCCTCGGCCACGCCAGGGAAGGACGCATCCGCCTGCTCGGCGTCTCCAGCGCCGAGCGCCATCCGGATTTCCCGAACGTCCCAACCATGGTGGAGTCCGGCTACCGATCTGTGGACGGCGGGCCGCTATTCGGTTTCTACGCGCCCAAGGGCGCGCCCGCGGCACTGGTGACGCGGCTCAACACCGAGGTCAACAAGGCGCTCAACGCGCCGGACATGAGGAAGCGCCTCGCGGCGATGGGACTGGGCGTCCAGACCATGACGCCGGAGGCCTTCGCCGGCTACGTGCGCGGCGAACTGGGGCGATGGGAAAAGCTGGTGGACGAGCTGGGGCTGCGGAAGAAGTGAGGAGGATCGTCTTCAGGCCGGACTGATCAACGCCAGCGGTTCGCGGCCGTTCTTGCGATAGACCGTGAAGTCCGAGTCGAGCGTGAATACCGAGTGCCGGCTGAAGATTTCCGCCATGCGCACGATGCAGGCGTCGGCGAGAGAGATCGGACGATCCCGGTACTTGCGTTGCAGCGCGCGCAGTTCGTTCACGTGTTCCTCGACCTGAAAGGCGACGCGCAACGCCCGGTCCGCGAGTAGTCCATACACCGCGTCCTGGGCCTTGGGCAGTTCCGAGAGCAGGTACATCGCCTCAGCCAGAACCGGCTCGCAGACGAGAAGCGGGGCGTCGAGCGCCTTCACCTGCTCCACAGTCCAGTCGTGGTGCCGCTCGCCGCGATCCAAATATGCGACCAGCGGCCCTGTATCAACGATGGCGGCGCGGGGCACCGCCGAATCCCTTCAAGTGCTTCGGGTTCGAGCCAAGGTCGGCCAGTCCTGAATCCACCACCCCGCGCGCGCCCTGCATGAGCTCGTGC
>CXWL01032508.1_pt1 | contig 10038 bp, 11 predicted proteins | sample 590931 | NCBI WGS metagenome assembly CXWL01 (sample SAMEA3498368, study PRJEB10139) | groundwater metagenome | biome: water well; material: biofilm material | place: Germany | collected 2015-04-27
AAACCGGATCAACGTCGTCCACTTGATTCCCACGTTTTGATCGACCAGAAGCTGCGAGACCTTTTTGAACAGCGCCGGAGGATAGGATTCGTCGGAGAAGAGGAAATGGCGGCACTGATACTTATCCCGCAGCGCCTTAATCTGTTCGACGACTTGGTGGACCGGCACACCGCGATACTGGTCGAAGTAGCCCTGGCCATGGTCACAGAACGTGCAACGCCCCCAATAGCAGCCGCGCGTCGCCAGGTAGGGAATGATCAGATCCGGCACGAAGTAGCGGTCCAGCGGCATTCCATCAAAGTCAGGCAAAGGCAGCGCAGTCGTCTTCTCGGTGTAGACTTCGGGATTCCGGTGAATGCCTGAGGCATCGCGATAGATCAAGTTGGGCACGGATGCGATGGCCCGTTCGCCATTCAATGATTCGATGAGCCAGAGCAGGGCATGCTCGCCCTCGTAGAGGATCGCCGAGTCGAACACGTCCGTGAAGAACTGCTCCTGCTTTACGAGATCTTCTTGAAGGCGCGTGATGACGTTACCCCCCACCACTACATGAATATGCGGGAAGGTCTCTTTGATCATTTTGCAAAAGGTCAGGCCTGCAAGCAGCTGCATCTGCGTGCCGATGGAAACCCCGACGACGTCCGGCATCTCCTTCGCCACCGCCGGCATGACCAGCTGATTGCAGAGGTCCCGATAGACGTTCACCTGCTCGTCGTCCAAACAGGCCAGCACTTCTTTGGAAACGCCGGGGCGATAGCCCAGATTGCTTTCCATCGGATAGAAGACGAGCGACGCGGGATAATAGGCTGCGGAAATGTAGGCCATCGCTTCGCGGAAGCAGTTCAACGCGCCTTCCAGTATCTCGGCCTGGTAGAAGCGCTCGCCACGCACGATCAGCTTCGCATCTTCAGCCCGATCGGCCAGATCGAACACATCCACCGTATAGGCCTGCTCCACCACCGCCTTATGATCCGCTTCCTGCTCCGTCAGCGTCCCCGCCTTCTCCTTATCTTGAAGTGGCTTGAGCTGCATCCCCAACCGAGCCTTCACCCAGATTAGGAACTCCATGCTGAAGAAGTGATCCCACATCCCGATATTGATGTCGCGCTGGATTACTGTATGGCCCGCCTCCCGCAGCACGGCGGTCAAAGAGGGCAAGGCGAGATAGGGCGCCGTCGGCACCCACTCAGGCGGAAAGAGCAGCATGACCTTGCTGGTCTTCCTCGCCCCTTGCAGAGGTGTCAGCGCATTGATCTGAATCAGTTCACTCATGCCTAGTCAATTCCTCTTGCACCCAGGATGTTCAAAAAGCCCTTCCAGCAAGGCCGCAGCGAGTGAAGGCCCGAGGCGTACCCTTGCGGTACGTTGAGGGTCTGAACGATGCGAGAACGAAGCTGGAGGGTTTTTTCAACATCCTGCTCACATTTTCCCTGCCAGCGACGGCGCCGCGCCCGTAATCTTCGCCGCCTGATATTGGAGGTCCGGCAGCTTCTGTAGCCCAAACCGCGCAATATAGAGAAAGATATATTCGCGGATGAACAGACGCAGGTCCCAGCCAGGGTTGTGATTCCGTTCGAACTCCTGGAACACCCGCTCCGCCTCTTCGATGCTCATCCCGTCCTTCACCGTATAGTAGTAGTCGAGAGCCAAATCCCACTCGGGATTCTTATAGGCTGTCACGCCCCATTTCTCAGGGTTCTTCGCCACCGGGTTATGCCGGCCAAGGTCGAACGTACCGAAGCCGAGGGAATGGACATGCTCTTTGTTCGCTTCGAGAAATTCAACCGACGACCAGGCATCCTCTCTTGTTTCGCCAGGGAAGCCGAAGAAACCCATGCAGTGGTTCCAGATGCCCGCGTTGGCCGTGTACTTCAAATGTTTCGTCATGATTTCCGTCGTGGTGGCCTTGTCCATCAGCTTCAGCACCCGCTCATTCCCCGACTCGTAGCCGAAGTGGAGATAGCGGCAGCCCGAGTCTTTTGCATCCTGCCAGACTTGATCTTCCAGCAAGCTCTTCTCGAACCGCATGTGCGTCGTCCAGACGATGTCCATCCTGCTGTCGATTAAGCCGCGCGCAAGCTTGCGAAACAGCGCAGGAGGATACGACTCGTCGGTGAAATGGAAATGACGCGCGCCGTACTTGTCACGGAGATAGGTGATGTCGGCCAGAATTTCCTGAATCTTCTTCGTTCGATAACCGGCTGTATAGCCCTCGCCATGGTCGCAGAACTCGCAGCGGCCCCAGTAGCAACCCCGCGTCGCCAGGTAGGGCAGGATCTTCGTCGGCACGAAGTACTTTTCAAGCGGCAGGCCGTCGAAGTCCGGCGGCGGTAGGGTCGCCATGTCCTCCGAAAAGCTCGTGGGCGACACATGGACGCCGGTGGCGTCTTTATAGATGGTGTTGGGCACGTCCGAGAGACTCCGCTTCGCCCCCACCGCAGAGACCAGCTGTACAAAGGCCGTCTCCCCTTCATAGACCACGGCGCTGTCAAAATATTGGAACAGGGGCGACTGAGGCAGCACATCGCGCAGGCGTGTGACTGTATTGCCGCCAATCGTGACGTGAATGTGGGGGAAGTGTTGCTTGATGAGAGCACAGAAGGTCATGGAGGAGAACATCTGCTGCTGCAGCACGATCGAGATGCCGACCACGTCCGGCTGCTCTTGCTCAATCACCGGTTTCACCAGATGCTCGAACACATCGCGGTAGATGTTCACCTGTGTGTCGTTCACGGCATCCATGACCTCGGACGACACGAAGACCTTGTACGACAGATCCGTCTCCATCGGCGGCATACAGATCCGCGATGGGAAATAGACCATCGAGATCACTGACGTGACCTCTCGGAATACATTAATTGCCCACTCTAACTGATCGATATCGTAGAAGACTTCTCCGCGAATAATCGACTTGGCCTTTTCCGCCTTCTTGGTCAGCTCGTCGATCCGCTGCCTGGTCAAATCGCAGAGTGCCAGCTGCAGATCCATTTCAGCGGCATCCAAGTCTCGCTTCTTCGACAGTTTGCGGAGCCGGTCGAGCTGCCGAGGCACCCGGTACAGGACTTTTTTCAAGAAGTCCTCGCTGAAGTACCAGTCGTACATTTCGAGGTTGATGTCTTTCTGGATGACGGTATGGCCGGCTTGACGGAGGACGGCGGTAAGGGAGGGAAGGCTCAAATAGGGTTCGGAAGGGAACCAGTCCGGCGGGTAGATGAGCATGACCTTCATCTTCCGGCCACTGGTGGCTTCGGAGGCTTCACGATGGAGCATAATCAGCTCCTTTGAAGCACGTTCGCCTTTGGAATACTCCACTCTCATGAAGGCGTTCCTTGATCCGAACCTAACGAAACACCACCTGAAACTTTCAATGTAACCTCAGGATGCTCAAAAAGGCTGTTCAGCAAGGCCGCAGCGAGCGAAGAGGCGAGGCGTACGCTTCTGTACGTTGAGTCTCTGAGCGAAGTGAGAACGCCGCTGGCGGACTTTTTCAGCATCCTGTTAGAAGCCCGTTCGCCCTTCGAAAACTCAATCCGCATTCCAGCCTTATCCTTTGCGCTACCGCGGATGACAAGAAACAGTCACAAAGCCAAGGGGTTACGAGGGTATTGTACGGGTGGAGAAGAATGAGATGCAAGAGTGGGACAGGGGGAAAAGGAATTGAGGGAAAAGAACAGGTAGTCGTTCGATGAGATTATCGCGAACAGACACCGCGGAAATTTCTTATTGACAGAGCTGGCCACAATCCGCAATCGTGCCTCGGCCAGACGAATCGTCATACTGACCGGCTCACAAGGCAAGAAGACCATGGAAATCAAGATTGTCCGCACCTCCATCACCAAGGCGGAACTGAACGAGATGGCCAAACAACAGTTTGGAGATATGGTCAAGGCGGTCGTCGACGTGGAACAGCGTATGATGGCGATCGGCGGAGAACTGCATTCGGACGAAGAGGCGGTGCTTCTCGATCAGGGGTCTGCACAGAAAAACCTCTGGGGAATCAATCTCTACCCCGACCAGCCGATCGCAGAATGGATCGAGTTCGACTCCATGATCAATGTGCGACCCTCAGGCGGGAACCGTTCCCGAAACGTCGAACAGGCCGAGATCCGCGAGGCCATCACCGCAATCGTCAATCGATTGGCCAAGGAGTAAGCGGCATGTCACACGTCCATGCGAATCTCGCGGCAGGCCGATGGCAGACCCTGTCACTTATGGAACAGCTGGCAAATGTCGGAAGCGATGTGGCACGGGCGCATCGTTGGCAGGGGAAAGATGCTGCTCTTTCCGAAAAGGCCTTTATCCGTGCATTGGAGCTGCTCGACTTGACGATCGGGGATGCGCGCTGGAAAGGTCGCAGGAAAGAGCTCACACGTGTGCGCGAGTTCCTCTGTGACGCGATAGCAGGAGGCGCCGCATACGGTAGCGATCTAGCCAGCCTGGACCGCTACTTCCTCCACTTCGCCGTTGCGGCACGGGCCGGCCATTAAGAAGCCTTACGATGCGCATGAAGAACCCTCCCCATCCAGGATTGTCGGTGCGGCATGATTGCCTCGAGCCCCTAGGACTTTCCGTGACAGAAGGAGCGAAGGTATTGGGTGTCACGCGACAGGCTATGAATAACCTGGTCAGCGGCAAGGCCGGGATTTCAGCTGAAATGGCAATCCGTCTGGAAAAAGCCTTTGGGGGCGGCGCGGAGACATGGCTACGGATGCAGGCTACCTATGACCTGGCCCAAGTGGAGAAACATGCTGGGAAGATCAAGGTCCGGCGCGTGAAAGACGCATTGGCATCGGCATAAAGCCGACCAGAGCGGGAGATAGCGGCAGGACACCCAGGTTGCTCCCGTGCTCCCGGAACGCGCGCCCTCAGAAGGGCCTCGTTCGACGGCCGCAATTGGAGCAACCTGGGTGCCCTACCGCGATGAACCTGTACGAAAAGAATGGAGAAAGAGAAATGAAAGCGGCCAGGTGCCCTCCTTGCTCGCAGAACGCGCACGATGAAACTGTGCTCGTCCGATGCGCGCAGTCGAGGGCAGCCTTGGCCACTCCCTCCAATGCTAGGTAAGAGAAAGAGGACTCGATGGATGCGCACACATTGGGATGGACCGGGCCGACTCGAAAAAGTAGAATGTCCCACTTCCTTCACCCTATGAACTAATCGAGACACTTCAATGGAAAAGCGTATTGGATCGCCGCGAATTCTTGAGGATCAACCTGCTCGTAACCTGATGCAGGAGTTAGAATGCCTTGAGGACGAACTACAGATAGAGGGCGGGATTATTGGGCTGCTGCCGGTTTAGTTGACACCACCCTACACTAATTCCGCCTGCCGTTCGAACTCCATCGGACTGAGGCAGCCCAACGTCGAGTGCCGCCGCCTGGGATTATAGAAGCGCTCGATGTAATCGAACACGTCGGCTTTGGCCTGGTCTCGCGTGTAGTATGTCTTGTTCGCCGTGCGTTCGGTCTTCAGCGAGGAGAAGAAGCTTTCCATCGCCGCGTTGTCCCAGCAATTGCCAGAGCGGCTCATGCTACACGAGAGGCCCTGGTCCGCCAGCAGTCGTTGGAACGGCGCACTGGTGTGCTGACTGCCCCGATCGGAGTGATGCAACACGGCCGCGGGCTTGCCCCGCCGCCACATCGCCATCACCAGCGCATCCGTGACCAGCTGCGCGGTCATCGTGGCCTGCATGGACCAGCCGATGACCCGCCGGGAGAAGAGGTCCACGACCGCGGCGATGTAGAGCCACCCTTCGGCGGTCCAGAGATAGGTGAAGTCGGCCACCCATTTGAGGTTCGGGGCGGGGGCCTCAAACTGACGATTGAGCACATTCGGCAAGACCGCGATTGGCACCCGCGTGCCGGGATCGGCGGGTACCCGACGTCGTCTTGGCCGTGCCCGCAAGGCGTGAGGGATGAAAAGGGGACAGGCTACTTTTCTACCAGCTTTCGTGGCCTGTTCTCTTCTCCGCAGCATAGACGTGAGCCCGTGCGCGAAGTACGAGAAAACAGCAGCCTGCCCCTTATCTTTCTCTATGAGAGCACCGCGGGCCAAAAAGCCCAGACACCCAGCGCTACGAATCCAGCGAATGCCAGAATTGCCGTAATGAGCGCACCTATATCTTTCATCGTAGTCACCTCCTTTTTACACGAGGCGTTACGCATCGGTTACATATGCGCTGGAGTGGGAGAAGGGCCAGAGAGAGAGCTAACAGGAATTTGACCGCCATTTCAGATAGTGGCCCTTCGCCGAGTCCACCCAGTCCAGCCTGTCAATCTGAGACTGCAGATAAAACCTAAGCCATCGAAGTCAAGAGTAATTGAATCAGACATTTTGCGGCGCCTGGGGGAAATAACAAGAGACAGAAAAGGGGACAGGCTACTTTTCTGCCAGCTTTCGTGGCTTGTCCTCGTCTCCGCAACATAGACGTGAGACTGTGCGCGAAGTTTGAGAAGAAACCAGCCTGTCCCCTTATCTGTCCTCATGCATTCATTAGAGCGCTAACGCATCTCTCGCTGCTGATTCATAGCTTTGGCTCTCGCATATACAGCTGACTGCAAGCCGAAGACAAGGCGATCTAGCTCCTGAAGGAAGGTTTGAACATCGCCAGGGGAAAAGAAAATGGGACAGGCTACTTTTCTATCGGCTTCTCGGCCTCCCCCGCTTCCGCATCGTCGATTCCAATCCCAGCGCTACCGCCATCTTCGTTTGCCAATTCCGTCCCATAGGGTTGTTGTCGGTTGACACACGTGGCAGGAAAACGGGGACATTCTGAATTTTCCGCTGCTTGGCGGGGATCTAGCCAAGCGTGTTTGTTTGGTTTCTTTGGTTTGTCTGGTCTAGAGAACGAGATAAACCAGACAGGCCAAATAAACCAGTTAGACTGCCTCCGATTCGCTCTCCCCTCACACAAAGCTCCCACATCGTCTCCGGAGTAATGGATACATTTCCGCCGTTGCAGTAGACTTGCCAGCACGAGATTATTGAGGCTGCCTTGCTATGCTGCACGGGTAGCCCGTAGAAGATTTATTGGTGAGTTGGCACTAGGCCGCTAAACTTACGATGGGCCATGGTATGGCAAAAGGAGATGCAACATGCTTGAGACCATTGCGATCATCATGGTTGTCCTTTGGCTTCTGGGTATTGTCACCTCGAACACCATGGGCGGATTCATTCATGCCCTCTTGGTCATCGCGGTCGTAGTGATTCTTGTTCGTGTCATTCGAGGTCGCCGTGAATAAGGAACCTGGCGCAAAGTTTTGAGGGAAGAAAAGGGGACAGGGAGAAGAAAAAGGTGTCAGGAACCATTGTTTAAATTGACGGCGACGAGTTGCGGATCGCGGAGTGCCACTTGGATGCGATATTGCGAGAACGAGGACGGTCGAAGTAGGAACTGGTGAACAAATGGTTCCTGACACCTTTTTTTATCCTCTACGGAATCGGGGCTAGCTCAGCCTGTCCCCTTATCTTTCTCTCGATGCCCTTTTTTCTCGCCAATGTCGTGAATAATCCAAGCTAGCGTTTACTGACCTTGCGTCCTTTTTGGAATCTCTCCGTCTCTTAAGGTAAGACGCTCATCGCGTCGTCACCTTGACACAACAGGAGGGTCTCCATGGACACCTATCATTTCCCGGCCAAGGCCATTACTACTCAGACACCACAATCCGTTACCGATCAGCTCACGTGGCGATTCGCGATACAGTGGGGCCTGTTCCCGTTTGTGCTGGTCCTCGCAGGTCTCGCGTCGTTGGCCATCTACCACGGCCTTGTGCCACCGATGGCGGCGCAGATGGGAATCTTTGCCATCGCGCTGCTGGCTGTCATCGCTGCGGAGCATGTCATTCCGTTCGAGCGCCGGTGGCGGCAGACGGCATCGATCGAACGTCGTGTCGACGCGACTTCGCTGGTGATGCTGATGACCCTGATCGACCCGATGCTCAAACAGAGTGTCATGCCCTTGCTGCTGTCATTGACCGTGACGGTGGCCCATCCAGGAGGTGGGCTCGGCTGGTTTCCGACGGACTGGCCGGTTCCTGCGCAGCTCCTGCTGGCGGCTGTCATTGCGGAATTCGGCCAGTACGCCGTGCATCGTGCCGCTCATTCGCAGCGCTGGATGTGGGGCGTGCACAGCTTTCATCACAGCCCACCCCGGCTATACTGGCTGAATGGATTTCGAGTCAATCCGCTGAATGTGGCATGGCACAAACTCTCGGGGCTCTTCATGTTGATGCTGATCGGGGCACCGGCATCCACGCTGCACATGCTGATTCTATTTGGGACGGTCGTATCGGTATTCCAGCATGCCAATGCCGACCTGCGCTACAACGGGTGGAATCTTTTCCTCTCGACGGCTGATTTGCATCGTTGGCACCATTCGGCTGATCGACAGGAGGGACATTGCAATTTCGGCTCACTGGTAATGGTGTGGGATCGGTTGTTGGGAACGTACCGGCGGCCACTGGCTCAAGCTCCTGCTCAAGTTGGAGTCGAGGGATTGTTCACTCGTCCGGACGGGTATCTCAGGTGGTTACGCCGCTCGACCGGACTTGGTTAGTTCAACAACCTGGCGGCGCGCGGCGTTCACTATAGCCCGAAGATGGCCAACCGGCGGTCAAGATTAGGGGTCAGTTTGAGGTGGCCAGGAAATACCGGCCACCTCAGTTCTTGGGACAAGAAAGGGGACAGGCTATTTTTCTACCCACTTTCGTGGCCCGTCATCGTCTCCGCAGCATAGATATGGGATTGTGCCGATTTACGAGATAACAGCAGCCTGCCCCTTATCTTTCTTCCCTCTGAATAGGGAGTGGTAGTCCACCGTGAGAGGAGATGGGAAGGCTGTCCTCTTCGGTGTGTCTTAGTACTTTCCCCACGAGAAATACTCCCCCTGAGACTTACCTTTCATCCTGCCCGCTACATCGTCCGTAACAAGGCGCTGCTTAGTTCGTTCAGGGGTGTTGCTATGATCTGAAAGCTGTGTCCACGAAACCTTTACTTGATATCGTTCGTCTGCCGATTTCGTCACAGTAAACGTATGTGAGATCGGACGATCTGGACTGTCGATAAGTTCAAACCCCTTGAATTGGCCGATAAGATATTCTCGAATAACTTCTATGTTCGCTTCGACGTGGAGATCGTTTGCGTTGCTCATTCTGATCAGCCTTTCGTTTCCAGCAAATATTCGTGTCAAACCGTAGACGTTTCAGATGTCTTTGAGTCCAAGCCTGGCAATACCGGCAGCAGTAATCGAAACCGTCATGTACGAATCCGTGCTCTTATCAATGAACTTCCATTGGATCAATTCACGCAAGACAGCTTGAATTTCCGCTGTACGGTTGGGATCGAAGTGACCGGAGAGTGCATCGTACGGTTGGGGGCCATGTTCTTTTAGATAAGCCAATACTTCCCTTTGAAACTCCCGGCTCCGGCTAAACGTCTGATCCGGTTTCTGGGGCTCGATTCGTGGCATGACCCAGGTTGTCCTCTCACGTTATGGGCAAGGCAGTTGGATTTTCTCCCGAGCTTCTCTCAACTCGATCACCGAGTATACCATTGAGCCCATGTAGACGCGCTCCTCTTGTTCCAATTAGACCACTTAGCTTTATTTGAAAATCAACTTTGCAGCCTGAGGATTTGAGGTCTACCATGGGAATTTGTAGGTGACAGGGCCATGTGTTTCGGATATACGGACTCCTGACAGAGGTGTGGCTCGTGGGGTCCGTGGCCTGTGTCGTCAGGCGTTCTCTGCCTGAAATGCCGCCTCCGTCACCTGCATCATCCGAGGGGTAGATCGGGATGGTGCCATCTTCTCACCAGAAGACGTGGCTCTGGCTGTAGACGAGACCGAGGGATGATGCCTCAACGATCTTCTACAGAAGGGGGGTCATGTGGCCGCGAGATCGTGGCGTGTGGGGCAACTGCGGAGGGCAAATAAACTCACTCACGTCTGAAATATACGTTGCAATTTCCAGCGGGATGTTCAGGCATGAGCAACTGTCTTGATTGTCAAGATGCCAGCACGGGTTCTGCTCTCCATGGTGT
>CXWL01095153.1_pt1 | contig 10037 bp, 13 predicted proteins | sample 590931 | NCBI WGS metagenome assembly CXWL01 (sample SAMEA3498368, study PRJEB10139) | groundwater metagenome | biome: water well; material: biofilm material | place: Germany | collected 2015-04-27
CCGCAGATCGACCAGGAAGGCCTGCTGCGCTACCTGATCGGTTTCCGCGAGCACAACGAATTCCACGAACAATGCGTCGAACGCATCTTTGTCGATATCTTGCGTGAGTGTAAGCCGCAAAAACTGGCGGTGTACGCCCGGTATACCCGCCGCGGAGGGCTTGATATCAACCCATGGCGTACCAATTTTACGAGTGGGCGCCCGCTCAACCTGCGTAACGCCCGTCAATAAACTTTTGATTCAACTCAACGATTCAATGCGCCACCCTTGACGTTATTACCATGTGGGAATAGCTTGAATGGTGCATGCAGGTCGCATAGCAGAACGTTACGCCACGAGAATTCGAATTACACGGCTGAAAAACAGGCCTATAATTCTGGCTCGCAAGCACCTTTGTGCATCGCACCATTGATTAGTGTTATGACTAACCTTAGCAAAATTTTATCTCTCGAGAACGTATTGCTCGATCTGGAAGTTTCCAGCAAGAAGCGTGCGTTCGAGCAGGCTGGACTTATTTTCGAGAACAACTGCGGGATTGCCCGCTCGACGGTATCGGACAACCTGTTCGCGCGCGAACGGCTCGGTTCGACCGGCCTGGGGCATGGCGTTGCCGTGCCGCACGGCCGCATCAAGGGCAGCAAGAGCCTGAAGGCGCCGCTCGCCGCCTTCGTGCGGCTGGCCGAACCGATCCCGTTCGAGTCGCCTGACGGGCAGCCGGTGAACCTGCTGTTCTTCCTGCTGATTCCGGACCATGTAACGCAACAGCATCTGGAGATCCTGTCCGAGATCGCCGAAATGTTCTCCGACGACGCCTTCCGCACCGCGCTGGCGACCGATCCCGATCCGAAATCGGTGCATGCGCGCATCGTCAATTGGCAACCAAGCCTGCAAGCCTTGGGTTAAACTTCCCGGTGCCGGGCGCCAGGCCGCCCTCCACTTTTCAGAAGACCCGTTCATGCTGCAAACACCGCTGACGATTCAACGGCTGTACGACGACAATCGCGAGAGCCTCCAGCTTGGCTGGTTCGCCGGCTTTCCAGGCGGCGAACGGCTCATTTCGGGCGATGTGGCATCGGCCGCCGACCAGGTCGGCCACCTGAACCTGATCCACCCCGGACGCATCCAGGTGTTCGGGCACCAGGAACTGACGTACTACCACCGCCTCAAATCGAGTTCGCGCAGCCACGTGATCGGCGAACTGATTGCGGGCGGGCCGCCGGCGCTGATCATCGCGCAGGGGCTCGACACGCCGCCCGACATCCTGGCCATTTGCGACGAGCAGAATATCCCCCTGTTTTCCACGCCGCTGCCGGCGGCGCAGGTGATCGACTACCTGCGCGTGTACCTGTCGAAGAAACTGGCGCAGCGGATCATCATGCACGGCGTGTTCATGGACGTGCTGGGCGTGGGCGTGCTGATTACCGGCGACTCGGGGCTGGGCAAGAGCGAGCTGGGACTGGAGCTGATTTCGCGCAGCCACGGGCTGGTGGCCGATGACGCGGTGGAGTTTTCGCGGATTGCGCCGAACATGATCGAGGGACGCTGTCCGGCGCTGCTGCAGAATTTGCTGGAAGTGCGCGGATTGGGGCTGCTCGATATCAAGGCGATCTTTGGCGAAACCGCGGTGCGGCGCAAGATGCGCTTGAAGCTGATCGTGCACCTGGTGCGGCGCAGCGCGCTGGAGGAAGAGGTTGAGCGGCTGCCGTTCCTGTTCCCGACCGAGGATGTGCTGGGGCTGCCCGTTCGGAAGGTTGTGATTCCAGTGGCGGCGGGTAGGAACATCGCGGTGCTGCTGGAGGCTGCGGTGCGCAATACCATTCTGCAGTTGCGCGGTATCGATACGCTGCAGGAGTTCATGGAGCGGCAGCGTCAGGCCATGAGTGGCGACTAGACCGTCAGCTATTTTTCATACTCTGCATAGGTTCCCGCCTTCGCGGGAACGACGGTCTTTAGGCTAGCGGCCGGAAAGCCGTCATTCCTGCCACTGGCAGAAATGACTTCCCGCGAAGGCGGGAACCTATACTGAATACGCCGCATCCCGACCGCCCGCATTCCACACAACCACGCAGCATGCGGTATCATCAATACATGCGCATCGTATTGATTACTGGTATCTCGGGCTCGGGCAAATCCGTGGCCCTCAACGTCCTCGAGGACGCGGGCTACTATTGCGTCGACAACCTGCCGCCTGCCCTGTTGCCCGACCTGGTCCGCACCCTGCGCTCCGAAGGCACCGACAGTCTCGCCGTCGCGGTCGACGCACGCAGCGCCGAATCGCTGGTCGACCTGCCGGCCAATATCCGCAACCTGAAAGACGAAGGCCACGACGTCAAGGTCATGTTCCTGACCTCGAACACGCACTCGCTGGTCGCGCGTTTTTCCGAAACCCGGCGCAGCCATCCGCTGTCGCACCAGCTTCGCCCTGACGAAAACCCGGCCTCGCGCCGCACCCTGATCGAATGCATCCTGGAAGAGCGCGAGCGCCTGTCGGCGATCGAACAGCTCGGCCTCGTGATCGACACTTCCGACCTGTCGGCCAACAAGCTGCGCGTGTGGATCAAGGAACTGATCGAGCTCGAACGCGCTCCGCTGACACTGTTTTTCGAATCGTTCGCGTTCAAGCTCGGCGTGCCGCTCGACGCCGATTTCGTGTTCGACGTGCGCGCGCTGCCGAACCCGTATTACGACCTGACCTTGCGCCCGCTGACCGGCATGGACGCGCCAGTGATCGCCTTCCTCGACGCCCAGCCAAGCGCAGCGGAACTGCTGGAAGATATTCGCGCTTTCATCGAGAAGTGGCTGCCGTCGTTCAAGACCGATAACCGCAGCTACCTGACGGTGGCCCTCGGCTGCACCGGCGGGCAGCATCGCTCGGTCTACATGGCCGAGCGCCTCGCGGCGTACTTCAGCCCGACCGAACGGGTCGTGCTGCGCCACCGCGAACAGTCCTGACCTGCTGATCGCCTACAGGTCGCGCAGCGGGTGCGCGCGATCCGGCCACGGCGACGCAAAAAACTGCGCCACCATCTCGTCCGTCACTTCCGCCAGCGTCGGCGGGTTCCAGTGCGGCGCATTGTCCTTGTCGATCACCAGCGCGCGGATCCCTTCCAGCACTTCGCCGTGTTCGAAATTGCGCCGCACCAGGATGCGCTCGAGGCGCAGGCAATCGGCCAGGCTCATGCCCGCGCCGCGCTTGAGCAACTCGAGCGTCACCCGCATCAGCAAGGGCGAACGCTTGTGCATCGCGGCCAGCGCCTTCTGCGCGAACACGCCCGGATCGGTCGCCAGCGAGGCCATGATGCCTTCCACGCTCGATGCGCCGAAATGGCGATCGATGGTTTCGCGTTCGGCTTGCAGCGTGGCCGGGCCCACATCGCCCGCGAACGACGCGGCGAACTTCGTGATCGCCTCGCGCAACCGGGCGCCCGGCGTCGCTTCGATCAACTGCAGCAAGGCGGGCATCTGGGCCTGCGGCACGAAGGTGTCGGCCAGGCCGGCGTAGAGCGCATCGGCGGCGCGGACGGTCAGGCCGGTCAGGCCGAGGTAGTTGCCCAGCTTGCCTGGCGCGCGCGCCAGGAAGTAACTGCCGCCGACGTCCGGGAACAGGCCGATGTTCACTTCGGGCATCGCCATCTTGGTGCCGTCGGTGACCACCCGCAGGCCGGTGCCGGGGCCGGCTTCGGAGATGCCGAGGCCGCCGCCCATGACCACGCCGTCCATCAGCGCGACGTATAGCTTCGGGTAGTAATGGATCAGGTGGTTGAGGCGGTATTCTTCCGTGAAGAAGTCTTCCAGCGAGGCGCTGCCGCCGGTGGTTGGCCTGGTGCCGACGTCGTGGAAATAGCGGATGTCGCCGCCCGCGCACAGGGCCTTGTCGGTGCTGCTGCGCAGGACCACCGCGTCCACCGCGGGATCGTCACGCCAGGCCAGCAGCACGTCGGTCAGCGCGCGGATCATCTCCAGCGAAAGCGAGTTGAGCGTGCGCGGGCGGTCGAGGGTGATGATGCCGGTGCGGTTGGCGATGGCGGTTTTGACGAAGTCGGTCATGGCGAGAGATTAGGAACGAAAGGGGTATTTTAACGCAGGGGTTTCGAAGGCGAGGAACCACAAGCCACATCGGGGTCAGACCCTGGGTCTGACCCGTTTTTTGCATCGAAAAATGGGAGCTGAGCCGGCGAAAAATGGGGTCTGACCCGATTTTTTGGGAACCCAGGGTCAGACCCCGGACCCGAACCCCAATTGAAAAGGGCGCCATGTGGCGCCCTCGCTTTGCAGGAACGGCCGGCTTACGCAGCGGCGGGGATCTCGTTCTCAGGCAGGTGCTTGATGGCCTGGTGATTGTGGTCCTGCACTTGGGATTTGTATTTCATGACCTGGCGATCGAGTTTGTCAATCAGGCAGTCGATGGCTGCATACAGGTCGTGCGACATGCTGGCAACGTTGACTGTCTTGCCCGGCAAGCGCAAATTGATTTCGGCTTTTTGCCGTTTTTCTTTTTCAGTAAGATTGTCTACGGTGAGGATCACGGCGATGTCGATTACCTGATCGAAATGTCGCTTCACTCGCTCCAGTTTGCTCTGTACGTATTCACGGATGGCTGGTGTCACTTCAAGATGATGTCCACTGATTGTGAGATTCATACACACTCCTTTGATGATGTCGCTTCCTGTTCATGCGTTCATGGGCGCAGAGGAACATCGAAAATAACGATCTACAGACTTTTACGGAGGGTTACTGGCGGTATCTTGAGCGCTTCACGGTACTTGGCGACCGTGCGTCGAGCAATGACCATCCCCTGTTCCCCCAGCATGTCTGCAATCTTACTGTCTGATAATGGGTTTTTAGGGTCTTCTGCTCCTGTCAGTTGCACGATGAGTGCCCGTATCGCCGTGGAGGAAGCTTCTCCTCCTGCTTCAGTGGCGACATGGCTCCCAAAAAAATATTTCAGCTCAAACATTCCATGCGGTGTCAGCATGTATTTTTGGGTTGTCACCCGAGAAATAGTACTCTCGTGTAAACCCAGTGTATCAGCTATTTCGCGCAACACAAGGGGTCGCATGGCAACCGCGCCGTGGGAGAAAAAATTACGTTGGCGCTCGACAATAGCTTGCGACACGCGCAGGATGGTATCGAAGCGCTGGCGCATGTTCTTGATCAGCCATTTCGCCTCCTGCAACTGCGCGCCCATCTGGCCTTCGCCCTTGCCTTGCTTGAGGAGATTGGCGTACATGCTGTTCACGCGCAGGCGCGGCATCACATCGTGGTTCAGCGTCACCGTCCAGCCGGTTTTGGAGCGGCGCACGATCACGTCCGGCACCACGTAGTCGGAGGCGCCGGACGCGAACGCGGCGCCCGGATGGGGATTGCATTGGCGGATCACGCACTGGGCTTCGCGCAGGTCTTCATCGTCGCAGTCGAGCGCTTTTTTCAGCTTGTTGAATTCGCGCTGCGCGAACCACGCCAGGTGGTCGCAAACGATCCGCAGCGCCATGCGCCGCGTCACCATCGGCACGCCCGGCATGCGGCGGATCTGCAGCGCCAGGCATTCGGACGCGTTGCGCGCACCCACGCCGGCCGGATCGAAGCTTTGCAGCAGCGACAAGGCGGTCTTCAATTCGTCGATNNTTCGACCAGCGCGCGGTCGCGCACGTCGAGCACGGCGAGGCGCATCTGCTCCATCAGGTGTTCGCGCAAGCTGGTCGCGCTGGCCTCGAGCTGGGGCCGCGAATCCTCGTCGTCGGGCGTCTTGTTGCGCGACGCTTCGCCCCATTCGTCGTTGTCGCTGCTGCCGCTTTCCGCGCTGGCGCTGTCGCCGTCGCCGTTGTCTGCGTCCGGCGCGGCATCGGCCGGCGCGGCGTCCTGCGCGCCCGGCTCCGGCGCCGCTTCGCCCGGCGCGGCGCTGCTGCCGATGGCGCCATCGGCCAGCAGGCGCACCGAGTTATCGAGCGGGTCGTCGAGCCGTTCGAGCAGCGGGTTGTCGCTCAACAGCTGCTCGAGTTCCTGGTGCAGTTCGAGCGTGGACAACTGCAGCAGGCGGATCGACTGCTGCAGTTGCGGCGTGAGCGCCAGGTGTTGCGAAGTCCGTAATTGGAGTGACTGTTTCATGGCTACATCCGGAAGTGTTCACCCAGATAGACACGTCGCACCGATTCGTCGGCGATGATGTCGTCAGGGCGGCCGGAAGCGAGAACCGCGCCCTGGTTGATGATGTAGGCGCGATCGCAGATGCCGAGCGTCTCGCGCACATTATGGTCGGTGATCAGCACGCCGATGCCGCGCTCCTTCAGGAAGCGCACGATGCGCTGGATCTCGATCACCGCGATCGGATCGACCCCGGCGAACGGTTCGTCGAGCAGCACGAAGCGCGGATTGGTCGCCAGCGCGCGCGCGATCTCGACCCGCCGGCGCTCGCCGCCGGACAGCGACAGCGCCTGGTTCTCGCGCAGCTTCTCGATCTGCAGGTCGGCCAGCAAGGTGTCGAGGCGCTCGTTGATCTGGTCCTTGGTCAGCGGCTTGCCGTCGACCTTCTGCAGTTCCAGCACCGCGCGGATGTTGTCTTCCACCGTCAGCTTGCGAAACACCGACGCCTCTTGCGGCAGGTAGGACAGGCCGAGCACCGCGCGGCGGTGGATCGGCAGGCTGGAGATATCGACGCCGCTGATGTCGATCGAGCCGGCGTCCGACGGCACCAGGCCGACGATCATGTAGAACGAGGTGGTCTTGCCGGCGCCGTTGGGGCCCAGCAGGCCGACCACCTCGCCGCACTCGACCTGCAGCGACACGTCGCGCACCACCAGGCGCTTGCCGTAGCTCTTCTGCAGGCCTCGCACGATCAGGGTGTTGCCGCAATTCTTTGCTTCCATCATTGCTTTCCTGCGGCTGGAGCGGCAGCCGGAGCGGGATGGGGCTTCTGGTCGAAGATCAGTTCCACCCGTCCGCCGCCAACCTTGCTCTGGCCGGTTGTCGTATTCAGCGCGGTGAAAACTTCCTTGCGGCTGTCGTAAGAAATGAACGGGCCCTCGGCGCCGTTGGTCACGCGCGCCCCATCGAGACTTTTGACTTTCGCCTTGCCCGACAGTTTCACGATGTCGGTCTTGTCGTCATATTCGATACGTTCGGCTTCGCCTTCGACCCACAGGTCGGCGCCGCCGTCGCGCTTCTGGCGGAAGGTGGCAAGGGCGCCCGGCGCGGCCAGCAAGGTCGCGAACTTGTAGCCCTCGGGGTCTTCCGTCAGGTTCAGCTTGCCTGCCTTCATGATCAGCGTACCGCGCGTCAACACGACATTGCCTTCGGCCATGCCGCCCTGGTTGATCATGTTGGCGACGCCGGAGTCGGCCAACACCTTGATTTGCTTGAGCGCGTCGGCGCGTTCGGCGAAGCTCGCTCCGCACGCCAACACACACGCCATGGCTAACAAAATCTTATTCATAGATACTCCCATATTCTTCTGGACCGGATCCGCTCAGCGCACGCGCGGCGGGAAATTCAGCTGCATCTTGCTCTGGACGTCGAGCTGGCCGGTGGCGTTATTCGCCTTCATGCCCACTCCCGCCACCGTGGTGCTGCCGACCACCAGTTCAAACGGCTTCTTGGTCTCCATCCGGTCTTCATCGGTGAACACGGTCAGCGCGTCGGTCTTCAAGGTCATGCTCTGCACGTTGCCCAGCGGCGGGCGGCGGATATCGACGTCGCCCATCAGGTCCACCACATTCTNNGTCCACGTCGAGCGAATCGTCGCTCGGGCGGTGCGTCAGCTTGTCGCCCGAGATGATGTAGCGCGGCTGGCCGTCCAGCGTCATGCGCACGAAACTGAACTTCTCGACGATATAGTCAGGCTCGGTTTTCAGCCCTTCGCCCTGGACCCCGAGCTCGCCCCGGTTGATCACCTGCACCAGCCAGAAGCTGCCCAGCGCGAACAGCGCCCCGACCATCATGATGGTCCCCAGGCGCCAGCGGTGTGCGGTTCGTTTATGCATCGCCGCTCACCGGTCAGGCAAAATACGGCGCCAGCGCGGCATCGTAAGTGCCTTGCGCGCGCATCACCATGTCGCACACTTCGCGCACCGCGCCGCGCCCGCCGTTGGCCTTGGTGACGTAATGCGCGCGGTGCTGCACCTCGGGGTGCCCGCTCGGCACCGTCACGGCGAAACCGACCTTGNNACGTGCATGATCTTCAGGTCGGCCGCGCGCCGCACCACCACCGGCGACTTGCGCGCGCTGATGATGGCGACCGCCACGCCGGTCTTTTGCAGCAGCTCGATGCCAAGGCCGTCGAGCACATTGAAGGTCTTGGTGACTTCGCCGTCGGCGCCGTAGGTCAGGCTGCCGTCGGTCAGCACCCCATCGACGTCGAGGATCAATACCTTGATGGCGGCGGCGCGGCGCATGTGATCGAGCTGCGTCATCAGATCACCTTCGCGCGGGTCAGGTCGTGGATATGCAGCGCGCCCACCAGATGGTCGTCGGCGTCGACCACCAGCATCTGGTTGATGCGGAATTCTTCCATGATCGCGACCGCGTCGACCGCCAGCTGCTCCGGATGGATGCGGCGCGGATTGGCGTGCATTACGTCGCGGATGACGACCTGGGTGAAGTCCTGGACGCGCTCGATCATGCGCCGCAGGTCGCCGTCGGTAAACACGCCGACCGGGCGGCCCTGGTCGTCGACGATGGCGGTCATGCCCATGCCCTTCTGGGTGATCTCGAGCAGCGCGGCGGACAGCGAGGCGTCGGCCGTCACTTTCGGCACCGCCTCGCCGCTGCGCATCACGTCGTACACGTGGGTCAGCAGGCGCCGGCCCAGCGCACCGCCCGGATGCGAGCGGGCGAAATCCTCTTCCTTGAAGCCGCGCGCGTCGAGCAGCGCGACGGCCAGCGCGTCGCCCAGCGCCAGCGTGACGGTGGTGCTGGCGGTCGGCGCCAGGTTCAGCGGGCAGGCTTCCTTGGCCACCGAGACGTCCAGGTGCACGTCGGCCAGCAGGGCCAGGCTGGAGCCGGGCTTGCCGGTCATCGCGATCAGGGGCGCGCCCATCCGCTTGACGATCGGCAGGATCGACATCAGTTCGGCCGTCTCGCCGGAGTTCGAAATGGCGATGAAGGCATCCTGCGAGGTGACCATCCCCAAGTCGCCGTGGGCCGCTTCGGCCGGATGCACGAACATGGCCGGCGTACCGGTCGAGGCCAGGGTGGCGGCGATCTTGCGCGCGATATGGCCCGACTTGCCGATCCCGGACACCACGACGCGGCCGGTGCAGCCCATCAGCAGGTTGACCGCGTGGCCGACGCTGTCGTCGGTCGCCAGGCGCTCGTTGAGGGCACGGATCGCGTCCGCTTCGATTTCCAGCGTCTCGCGCGCCAGCAGCATGGAACGGCGGGTCAGGTTTTCGTCAAAAGCTTTCAACATTGTTTTTTCATGGGTTACACTCGTTCCAGAAGTATAAACGAATTGGGAAAGCAAAAAACTTGCCAGACACAGTAAATCACATTTTCACCATCATGGCAGGCAGCGGCGCATGGTTTCAGGACTAGAACTCACATTGCTGTTGCTGGGCAGCGCTGTCCTTGGGGTGGTCGCTTTCCGCATGCTCCACCTGCCGCCGATGCTCGGCTACCTGGCGGTCGGCATCCTGATCGGGCCGCACGCGATGGGGATGGCCGAAAACGACGCCACCACCCACGCGCTGGCCGAATTCGGCGTGGTATTCCTGATGTTTTCGATCGGCCTGGAGTTTTCGCTGTCGCAGCTGATGGCGATGCGGCGCATCGTGTTCGGGCTGGGGATGGCGCAGGTGGTGCTGACCATCGTCGCCACCATGGTGTTCGGCTGGCTGCTCTCGACCCAGCTGCCGGCCTCCATCCATATCAGCTGGCAGGCCTCGTTCGCGCTGGGCGGCGCGCTGGCGATGTCGTCGACCGCGATCGTCTCGAAGATGCTGACCGAGCGGCTCGAACTGGAAAGCCCGCACGGGCGCAAGATCATCGGCATCCTGCTGTTCCAGGACCTGGCGGTGGTGCCGCTGCTGATCCTGATCCCCTCG
>CXWL01055507.1_pt1 | contig 10036 bp, 10 predicted proteins | sample 590931 | NCBI WGS metagenome assembly CXWL01 (sample SAMEA3498368, study PRJEB10139) | groundwater metagenome | biome: water well; material: biofilm material | place: Germany | collected 2015-04-27
CCACAGTCTTATAGAGCCCGCCTTGTTGTCTCTTCAGGACGGAAGCAAAGTCGACTGCGTCCTTGGCTGAGAATTCCAGTTTTAAGTTCGCATCTTCATACCGACTGACACCGATTGCGAGTGCGTACAGGGTCGGTTTGGGTGCAGGGGTTCCCGCGCGGTCCTGCTGGTGCCATCGGACTCGGACTGTAGACGGCTCGCTGGACGCCCACCGATTTCTTGCGAGTATTGAAATTTCAGCCTCCCGTTCGGGGACCTCCAGCCGGATTTCCCGAGTCTCGATCATATCCGACTTGCGATCGCCAAGATGAGCCTCGCGTGGGCGGGGAACGGGGAAGGGACGGCCGTCCAGGAGCCCGATGATTTCTGTCACGGGCTCTTTCGTTGGCATACGGACGGAATACCGGACTGTAATCTGGGTAGAGGAGACCGTCGTGCCGTCTTCCGGTGACAGAATGGTGACGACCGGGGGTAGCCTTCGCAAAATCTCGCGCTGTTGGGAAGACGGCTTCCTTGGCTGATCGTCGGGAGCAGCCGACGGCACGAGCTCTTGTGAGTCGCCTTGCGCCATAGCCAACACAAAGTCAGGGAGGTCGTAGGATTTTGCGGTAACCGGGATTTGCTGGTGTTGTGTGAGGTCTTTGATCCGCTGAGAGAGGTAGAGGTCAAGCATGCTCACGGTAATGTGCCGGACTCCACCGTAGGCGGCTTTCCCTTTCAGGCCCTCGATGAGGGCCGTCGCGAACGCGCCGTTTCCCCAGGCTGGTTTCTCTTCTGCATAGTGCTCGGCTGTGGACGCGGAAAAGACCACGACACCTTGTTCTGAGCTCGAAAGGTCATTCCCGAGATTCGTGACTGCTACGGTGCAGCCCTCTGTCGTGCGAGGGTCATTGGCCTGACACACATCCATGAAGAGAGCTGAGCGGCCGGCCAATCCGCCCACCACGTTCTTGATATCCGAAAAGGGGAGTGCCGTAGATCGTAGGTGATTGGAGGTGGCTTGTGCGGACAAGAAATAGGGAGTGCCGTTCCGATCGGGCACTGCCTGTCCCTTGATGAAGATCACGGCAACATCCTTGCTGGTGGTTTCACGGTCAAGCCAGTCGAGTCCATCCAAAATGGAATCCTTCGATGCTTCGCCATCGGTTAAGACCCTGGTCTCCACTCCTCGATACAGGCCTCCTGACTGTTGCCGAAGGGCAGCGGCAAAGTCTTTGGCATCTTTCGCGGCAAGACTTGCCGGGGCTTGACCTTCGGCGGAATGAGACACACCGATGGCCAGAGCATACAACATCGGCTTCACAGAAAAGGCGGGCTTCCACCGTAATCGCACAGAGACGGGCTTTCTCCCGCCGCCAGGCTGGTTGGCGAAAGCCAGTGAAATCTCGCAGTCTCGCTCCGGGATTTGCACCTCCAATTCGCGGATCCCGCTCGCCGCCGAAGGAACAACCATAACTCCTCGAGCCCCGGGAACCACCTTGCCGTCGACCATTGCTACGATCTCAGTGGCGCTCGTTCCGGCTGCGGGTTGTACCCGATAGCGAACTCTGATCGTCGTCGACGAGACAGGGGCTCCGTCATAAGGAGAGATGATGGCCAATGGTTGCGTGTCGGTCGTCTGGATATCCAGTGAGGAGGGGCGGATCACCGCTTGTTGTTCGTCGAATGTTTCCAAGATAGCCTTCACGACGCCGGGCCGGTAGGAGATTGAACGAAACTGAGCCGCCGGGAAAAAATCGGCGGCTGCATCACTCCCGTAATTCTTATGCCAGCCTAATAATGTCTCAGCACCTGGGCCAGCATCGTAATAGCCCGAAGGGGTCCATGTGACCCATCTATTCGCATCGGGATGAACGAACAGCGCCAGCAGTTCCTGACCGTCTGCCATGCGATACCACCGGATCGTGCCATCTGCCAGGGCTGCCGCCGCCACCAACCCGTTGCCCGCAATATTGACGTTCCACACATTGGCCGGTACGGCTACTTTCCAGAGTTCTCGACCATGGCTGTCAAACAAGCGAAGATGCCAGACGGTTCCGAGCAACGCTGCTTGGTTATCTGGACCGATGGCAAGACAGCGAGACACTTCGTACGGCATGAGACGCAAGCTTCGACCGTTGAGCGTGGGTGTTTGAGCGTTTCGCCATCCTTCAATTGTGAGCCCCGGGGCCGTTACGCGAGGGGGGCGGAGCGTAGGAAGTGGAGCGGGGTTTTGCTGCAAAAGTCGATCTCCGATGGAGAATCGCGATGTGGATTGTCCGCCTTTGTGATAGCTGAATTGAACGGTTGTACCATCGGGTGAAAGGAAAAAGTTGTCTTGGTTGTCTCGATAGTCCAGCACATCGGAATCTTTGAAAAGACTTTGGGTATCCCGTCCATCGAAGACTCCAAAAGCAGGGTCCGAGGCGCCGTAGGCAATGCCACCGGTTCTGAGCGGAATGATACGGAGGATGGTATTGGATGACGCTGGGAGGTCTGTCCAGCGCCCCTGGCCTTGCTTCGCCCATTTCCTTATGAAATGTGTGTGGCCGACACGGTACTGTCCGCCTGCATACAGCGTTTCCTCGTCACTCGACCAGGAGACGACGTTAAAATAGCCCTTATTCGAGTCGCCGGTGTCTGGTGAATAGAGGTAGCGCAGATCTTCGCCCGAAAAGACGTCGACTTGTGCCGCATTCTCGTAGCCGACCGCGATCTTAGAACCGCTGGTTGTCAGACTCACGGTGAATGGGCGTTTCCCTCCGGCTATCTGCGTCTGTGCAAGCAGCTGAAAATCTCGGCCATAGAGCCGCAAGAATCCGTCATATGACGCGGTGGCTACACGGCCGCTCTTGTCAAAAGAAGCGCCATACGTCTCGGCTCGGTAGTCTCGATCTTCTGCCAGCAGTCTGCTGTCGACCGTGCTGTAGAAACGAATGCCGTATTTGCCATGGAATGTCACGACCAGGATTCGACCGTCAGGCGAGAACGCTAAGTGGGGAATCGATTCTGGAAGCCCCGTGATTCGCTTGAGCATTCGGCCGCTTGAGCGGTCGAACAAATAGATGGAATGTGTTCCGTCCCATTCGAGACCTGACCAGCCAGCCCCCGCGATAGTATCGCCATCCGGAGAAATCGCCGCCGCATACATTTTCCCTTCATTGCCTTGTCCAATCGGCGGCCGCAGGACGCGAAGGAGCCGACCGGTCGAACGCTCCCATACTCGCAGTGTCTTATCGTCTGATGCCGTGACAAGATAGCGTCCGGCATCATCCGCGCTGATGCTGGAGATCCGTGCTGTATGCATTTCTGTTTCGATGCGGATGATCGGAGCTTGAGGCGGCTTCCCTGCTACAACCGATGTAGGCACGGAGGAATCGACGGACTCGGTGAGAGATGCCGGTTGACTGCAAGAGATCAAGAAGCCGGCAAGCAGCGAGTACCCAATGGACCACAAATAGATTGTGCGCCTCCCTAACATAGGCCAGTTATAGCGCACGGACCGCTGAGGATGAAAGTAGTTTGCCGGGAAATCAGCCAAGTGATGCTGGCACTCGGTCGGTCTTTTGGCGCAGGTGGACTGAGATCTCGATCAGTTCTTGCGAGGAGAGCCCGTTAGTCTTTATGAAAATGACCGAGCGCGGCGTGATGTAATTCGTGTCCGCAGACCTGAAAGTCCCATTTCGGGCAGTAGAGGGTGTTCGAGGTGAAATCGAAAAACCCTTTGACGGTCCGCACCAGAGGAACGGCACTGTTCATTTGAGGTTCAAATCGCACCGCCTCTGAGCCCATAGTCTGTTTCCACTGTTCGTGAAGGCTGTGCTCATCGAGAAACACAACGGTCAGGTTCTTGATCTCATGTTTTTCGACGTAACGCTCATGGACCGCGGCGCACCCTGAGAAGCAGAGAGTCAGAAGGATACAAGCGAGGGAATGGAGGAATCTTGTCCACACCAAGCAGTTTCCTGTTGCTCGTTCCTCCTGATGAAGCATCCTAGCTTTTTCGGAACATAAATAGATTTTCTTGAATACTCCTCATATTGGGCAGGTCTCAGGGGCCCACTGCCAGTCCTCACTATTCAATGTATGGGAGAGGATGAGGGAATGACGTGAGCTATCTCCGGCTTGACAAGCATGCACTGCCAAGCCCCAAGCTCACACGTGCCAAAATTTGGTGAGAGGCGCTCGACCTAACCCAAGAAAATTGTGGTCAGTAGAATGAATGAACCGGCGAGTGGAGTGGGGTGGTAGTTGAGAAGTGTATGCGGCAAGCCTAGCAGAGACCTCATTCTCCACAGCTGATGCGGCTGAAAATCTATGGGCTAGGGCGGCTTTTCGGAGCGGCTTTCTTATGCTCTGCCACCGCGCGACTGTCGGTGCTCAAGTCCGCGGAGGACGAGGCTGCCACCACCTTGATGCCCCGGAGCCGCTGCAAATAGTTCCGACTGTCACCCACTGCCTTGTCTTCATCTGCGGCTGTCTCAAAAGGCCGAATCCCCATCATGGCTTTGATGGTTTTTGCTTCGTAGGGCTCACTGATCACAAACTGCTCCGGGCTTGCTTCATCGCCGAATGCGTATGAGCCGGAGTGGAAACTGCTGGGATCACGCTGTGGCTGAATCGGTTCTTACCAGCTTGCAGAAGGAGCGGATCAAGAAACGCATCGACAGGCCTCGTGATATTGCCACTGCCGAGATCTACGATTACATTGAGATGTTCTCCGTCGCACCCGTCGACACAGCCACCTTAGCGGTTTAAGTCCGGAGGTGTGTCGACACGGCTTTAACGGTGCACGCAAAAGTCTGGGAAGTCCAATGTGACCCACTGTTTGTCCACTGTTTCTCTGTTTATAGCTTGCGATGCATCGTGTGCGTCGGCTTCGACTAGTTGCTGGAACCATTGGTTCCCCCGGGACATCATGAAGGTCGAGGCGCCTCGCACAAAGTCACTTCGTCAGCGTGCAAATCATCTCAAGTGTCCCTTCCTGCAGCAGTGTGTAAGTCCAATCTGTAGCAATCTGCTCTTGGTACCACCCTCCTGCTCCTGAAAAATTGTTGCAATAGTCTGATTCTCTTTCATTTTCAATGACAGATAACGCACTTGTGCGAGGCCTAAGTATTGCTACTGTTAAGCATTGCTATGCATAAGGCCGGGAGGCCAGATGGGGTTGTGTATTAGAGGAGACTGTAATCCATGTGGCACAGGGTGCCACTCAGTCATCAGAAGCAAGTAGCTGGGATGCTGGAGCAGAGAAGGAAGGGAGCCCGCGATGGCGCGATACATAAACATCCATTCGAGAGCAACTATCCACTGTCGCCTGGACGGAGAGATCTCCAACCGCCTCGCGTATGTGATTCTGGCGCTCAGCTTGCTGGCCGCTGGCTGCGCTTCCTCGCCGGACGTCGCTCATTTTAAGGAGGGGGTCGCATTCGCCAAAAGTGGGCAGTTGAATGAGGCCGCTGCTGCCTACGCCGCTGCCCTTGAGGCCAACCCTGGGCAGATCGAAGCTCGTTTGAACCTCGGTACCGTGTTGTACAAGCAGGGTCGCTTGACCCAAGCTGAGCGGGAATTCCGTCTCGTGCTCTCACAAGATCCGGAGCATGTGGCGGCTCGAGAGAACCTCGCGACCACGCTCGAAGCGAAAGGCGGTTACGACGAAGAGGCCTAGCAGCAATGGCGGCTCGCGCTCGTCAATGAAACCAGGCCGGAATGGCGGGAGCGCGGCAAGGGAGCGGTCGAGCGGCTCGAGAGTCGATTGCGCGCGGCGGCTGATCAAGAAGTCGGTGGTCCCTTGTCCGATGTCGATACCACCCTGCCGAAGTTCGCGGCGATTCCCCGTCCCAACGATATCGCGCTCGTCATCGGGATCGAAAAGTATCAGAAGCTGATCCCGGCCCGGCACGCCCGTGCAGATGCAGAACAGGTGGCGAATTATCTACGCGCGCTCGGCTATGCCCCGCGCAATGTGGAAGTGCTCCTCAACGATCGGGCCACCCAGGCTGCGATCCGGCTGGCCCTGGAACGCTGGGTGCCGGACCATGTGCGAGGGGACAGCCGGGTGCTGGTCTACTACTCCGGCCATGGGTCCGTGAATCCCGCGACCGGTGAGACCTATCTGGTGCCACACGACGGCGATCCGGCCTACCTGCTCAACACCGCCTATCCGACGAAGATGCTCTATACCAAGTTGGCCGAATTGAACGTCAAGCAAGTAGTGGTGACCCTGGATTCTTGCTTCTCGGGCCAGGGTGGGCGCTCCGTCCTGATGGAAGGAGTCCGACCAGCCGTCGCCAAGATCGAGGATCCGGTGCTGGCCTCGCGGCAGCTGGCGGTGCTGGCCGCCGCGGAGGGCACCCAGATCAGTACGATCTCCAAGGCCAAACAGCACGGGCTTTTCACCTACTACTGGCTCAAAGCGTTGCTGGATGGCCAGCAAGATTTGGCCGCCATTTATGACTATGTGGCCCCCAAAGTCCAGGACGAGGCCAAGCTCCAGAACGTGCAGCAGTCACCCAGCTTGCGGCCAGGGGCGGAGCAGATCCGTGGCAAGTTTATGCTGTGGGATAAACAACGATGAGAGAGGGCTCTTGAGACTCCTCCCGATCCTCCAGTTGACGGTCTTGGCAATGGTGCTCGGTGCGCTTCCACAGACGGCCATGGCCGCCCGTGGCGCCGACTGCATCTGGGCGGAAGGTATGGGGCTGGTCTCCGGCGATCTGCTCAAGCCGCAAGAGGCCAAACAGCTGGCCTTGCGCCAGGCCAGGGCGCAGGCCATTGAAAAGGCCGTGGGGATACAGGTGCGCGCGGAAACGCTCGTGCGGGATTTTATGGTGGCCAGTGACTTCATCAAGACGCTGACGAAAGGCTATATCCAATCGGAGCAGGTACTGCGCTGGGAGCAGGAGGCCTATCAGAAGAAAGCGACCGAGGCGCCGATTCCGATCTATCGCGTGAGGCTGAAGGCCTGTGTGAAGCCCCTTGCCACCCTCCACGATGCAGGCTTCACGGTGACGGCGACGGTGAATAAAGTGGTCTTTGCTCCCGGTGAGAAGGCGAGGCTCGACATCACCAGTACCAGACCGGCGGAGATCATGATCTTCAACTTGACGGCGGATGACCGCGTGCGGCCCTACGACCGCATGCCCTGGATGGGCTTGCCCTTGCGACTGGAACCGTCGGAGCGCGGGATGTTTCCTCCGACCGGTGTGGCCCTGGTGATGGAATTGCCCCCCGGCTATCCGCGCACGTCCGAGGCCTTTATCCTCGTGGCGACGAAACAGGCGGATCACGTGGTGTTGCCGGTGCCGGTCGGGACCGAGGGGACCCTCACCTTGTCAGAGTTCTATGCAGCGCTGGCGGCCGTGGAGGCGGATCTCGTGGAAACGATTGTGCCCTACTCCATTATTGGCAGGTGAATCATGCAGACCTTATGCAGAGAAATTCCGTGGATGCGCCCCTTGCGTCCCATCGCATTGATGCTGGCGCTGGTGCTGGGCCTGGAACTGACCATCCCGGTCGGTGGGTATGCTCAGACCCAGGAGCCGCCGTCCAAGCAGGTGGCGAGCCCAGCAAATCAGGAGCTCCCACCGATGCAAGAGGCGGAGATCATTCAAGAGCGCAAGCCCTATTACAAGAAATGGTGGTTCTGGGCGCTCGTGGCGGCGGTGGTGGGCGGGGCTGCGGCCGGGGCGGCGGTCGCGCTGAGTGGAGGCGAACCTGCTCCTACCGGCACCCTCACGATCACTGGGCCACCCCCCCGTTGAGTTGTAGACAGCAAAGGAACGGAACCATGAGACAGGAAAGACGTACAGGGATGGCGGTGGGATTCATCGTGGGCCTGCTCATGCTGGGAGGCTGTGGCAGCGACTCATCGCAGACGGGAGGGACTGGGCAGGTCCTGCTGGAAGCGCCAGCGGGGGTTATTGGCGCTGCGGCCGGGTCGACGGAATGCACCACGCGGGATAGTTCCGCCACACTGGTTATTTCCGCCGCGCTGGATATTGTGGGCTGGCGGACCGGGATGCCGATGACCGTCAACCCTGACTGCAGTGTAACGGCCACCGTACCGAATGTGCCGGTCGGCACCTGGGTCTTTCGTATCACCTATTACGCCGGGAGTGGAGACGACCGCCTGGTGATCGCCGAAGCCAGCGGGGTCGGGACGGTCGCCGCCAATACCACCACCCCTGTCCCGCTCGCGCTCACCAAGCTCAGCGGCCCCGCGACCGCCGTCGCCGCCGGCTTCCAGCATAGCTGCGCACGCTTGGCTGACGAGACCGTGTCCTGCTGGGGAAACAACAGCTCCGGCCAGCTGGGGGACGGGGCTACGCGTTTATCCGAAAGACGCCCCGTGCTGCTCGAAGATTTCCCGAACGTGGCCGCCGTCTCCGTCGGCGAACTGCACAGCTGCGCACGCTTGACTACAAATCTGCGCACCCTCGAAGCCACCGGGACCGTGTGGTGCTGGGGCGCCAACGATCACGGCCAGTTGGGGGGCGGGGGCTTAGGAGGTCCTTTCCCTACTCCCCAGCCGATCGTCGATCCTAACAATTCTCTTGTTGCATTGACTGGCCTAACCGACGTCGCCGTCGGTTCCCAGCACAGCTGCGCGATCATGAACGGCGGACCCGAGGGGACCGTGTGGTGCTGGGGACGCAACCAGAGTGGCCAGGTGGGAAAGCTCCAGGGTAACTTCCCGTATGTCTCCCCTCAGAAGGTCCTGCTTAACGATAGCGGTACTGGGTTGACCGGCGTGACCGCCATTGCCGCTGGCGGGCAGCACAGCTGCGCGGTCTTGAAAGATGGGACCGTGTGGTGCTGGGGCGCCAACCAGTTCGGCCAGTTGGGGAGAGGATCCACAGAGGGTAGTTCCTTTACCCCTCAGCCGGTTCTCAAATCTAACAATCCCACTGATGTATTAACCGGCGTGGCCGCCATCGCCACTGGCACGGATTACAGCTGCGCGGTCGTGGACACCAGAGATCCCAACACCAACGGGACCGTGTGGTGCTGGGGCAACAACCGGCTCGGCCAGCTGGGGAAGGGCGATACAGGGGATACTTTCCCAATCCCCCAGCCGGTTTTCAAGGCTAGTACGACTCCGTTGACCAACGTGACTGCCATCGTCACTAGCAGCGGGAGAAGTGTCGGCCCCTCCGGTGATGAGTTCGTCCACAGCTGCGCGGTCTTGAAAGACGGGACCGTATGGTGCTGGGGAGACAACAAGTCTGGGCAGCTGGGGAACGGGCAAAAAGTCGATACCCCTTCCCCTTTTCCCCAGCAGGTTCTCAAGGAGGATAGGACCCCGTTGACCAACGTGACCGCCATCGCCGCCGGCTGGATGCATAGCTGCGCGGTCTTGAAAGATGGGACCGTGTGGTGCTGGGGCGCCAACGAGCTCGGCCAGCTGGGGAATGGGAGCAGAGCGGAGAGCCCTCTGGCTGTCAAGGTGGTCGCCATTCCGTAACGAGAGGCGGGTCACCGCTGACTGCGTGACAGTTAATGGCTGGCCATAAGAGACATGCAAGAACAAGATCAATTGGCCGACGTTTCGGATGCAATTTGAGGTTGAAGGTTAGTTAATGCGCCTGTCAGTGCTTTCACAATTATGGACATGGGAGATATTGCAAAGTTCCGCCACGATACCCTAAAAGGGGTCAAGTTGAGGTGGCCCGGATTTGACAGACACCTTTAGACGGGGACAGGATTCCCCCAGGAGGTGTCCGATGGGTGCACGGAAGCAGTTCACGCCGGAATTTAAGCGCGAAGCCGTCCAGTTATTAGAGAGCGGGAGCCGTCCGGCCTCTGCGCTGGCCCGCGAATTGGCATTCGGCGCAATCAACTCTACAAGTGGCAGCGGGAGTTCCAGACTCGTGGGGCCGGGGCGTTTCCTGGATCGGGGGCGCGGAAGGAGCGAACCACTGAGGTGGCCCGGCTGAAGCGCGAGCTCGCGCGCATCACCGAGGAGCGAGATATTTTAAAAAAAGCGGCCACGTACTTCGCCAAGGAGTCCCGGTGAAGTACCAGTTCATGCAGGCGCATCAGCAGGAGTTTTGTG
>CXWL01107790.1_pt1 | contig 10034 bp, 9 predicted proteins | sample 590931 | NCBI WGS metagenome assembly CXWL01 (sample SAMEA3498368, study PRJEB10139) | groundwater metagenome | biome: water well; material: biofilm material | place: Germany | collected 2015-04-27
ACTGCGTGCTTTCCTGGCACTGGCTGACCTGCGCAGCTTCACACGCGCCGCCGAGCAGATGCACTTGTCCCAGCCCGCCTTCAGTTCCCTGATCCGCTCGCTGGAAGACACGCTGGCCGCCAGGCTGTTTGACCGNNCCCGGCCATCGACATCGAGGTGGTCGATGCCCTGCCCCAGCCCTGCGTGGACCTGGTGCGGGACGGCAAGGTGGACCTGGCCCTGTCCACCATCGACGCAAAAGACGCCGACATCCACAAGGAACTGCTGTGCCTGGACCGCTTCTACGTCGTCTGCAGAAAAGACCACGTGCTCGCCGGCAAGGCGGCCATCACGATTGAAGAGCTGGTCCAATTTCCGTTCATCCACTTCACGACCACCACCCGCCTGCGCCACCAGATCGATGCGGCCTTGCGGCCGCACAAACCCAACACGGTGCTGGAAGTCGAACGGCTGGAGGCGGTGCGGGGCCTGGTGGAAAGCGGGGTCGGCATCAGCCTGGTGCCCAGCCTGACGCTGTCGCACTTCACCAGCAGCCAGATTGCCATCAAGCCACTCGCCGCGCCCGGCATCGTTCGCGAGGTGTTTCTGCTGCGGGCGCAGGGACGCGTGCCCTCCGCCGCAGCCGATGCCCTGGCCGAACCCATCAGAAAACAGATGCAGTCGCTGCTGCAACCGGGCAGCCTTGAACTCGATTATGAAAAACTGGCAGCCCTGGTGCCGGACCTGAAGGACTAGGAGCCTGCGCGGCATCCGGACCCCGGCGCCGCCCCTGCCTGTTTCTTGGGCAAGCCCGGCAGAACCAGCACTGGCGCGGCATGCGCGAGTTGTTCAGGCCCTTATCCACAGCCTAAGCAACAGGGCGTGGGGGTAACTTCGAGGGTGATCGCCGGGTGCGGGCCCGCCCCCCCGCCAGCATTCCCAGCCACGGTGAAGCAGCCGAATCGCTCTTTTTTTGATAGCTGCTTGGTCTTTCTATACAAGGGCCGAAGACCTGCTGCGCATCTAATATCGCTCCCGGCGTCGAGCGTCGAGCAACACGCAGGCGGGGTTCACGGCCGGCCTCAGACTGGTAGCGGCCATTCAAACAGGCATTCAAGCAGAGGACGCAGCCAAAGAGCGATGCCACGACCTCGGCATGTCCTGCGGCCACCGGCCTCTGTCGTTCCATGACGACCGACCAACGGCTACTTCCGCCGCATGGCAGCCCTCAAGCGCGCCAGCTTGCCCGACAGGCCGCATTCGGGCCTACCCACCGGCTTCGCGGTCCCATTCAATGGGCGCATTCAGCCGTGTGCGCAGGCAATCGAGGTCGCGCCTGAGGGTGGAACGGGAAACTTCCAGCGCCGCCTGCAAGGCGGCAGAGCTGGCAACCCTGCAGGCGACGCAACAAGTTTTCAGAAGCGCTCGGTCCGATCCATATGCCTCCCCTGATTTTCTTATTGACAGCCATCATTGCTATTTTTTTATAGCCGCTAACGCTTATTGGGTGAGGCCGATTTCATGCCAGAAAAAACGAAGACCGCATACGGCGGCTTTGCATTTGGTGCATTTTCCAGCTTGATAACGTCCAGAGCGCGTCGCTCAAACGTGATGGGGCCTGAAATACTAGAAGGCAGCCGCCAGTTCCAGCAACTTGAGACGACGGGTAATCCGCTCCAGGAACTGTTGGGTGACGTGCGACAGGCTTCGGTGGGACGGAATCACAATGCCGACCTCGATCGTGTTGATGGCGGGGTTGGCCAGCGGCCGCCATACGACCTCGCCGCGCTCGATCTCGTCCATGAAACCGATCTTGGAGAAAAACGAAATTCCACGCCCGGCAATGATCATGCGTTTGACCATCGTGGTCGAGTTGCACGAGATCGCCGGGACCAGTTCATCCCAGAAAGCGGAGAACTCCGGTTGCACCAGGCTGTGGATGGGCGAGAGGCGGCTGATCTGTATGAAGGCCTGGCCGCGGCAGTCGTCGAAAGCGATCTGCGCCTTCTTTGCCAGCGGGTGCGACGGCGCCATCACCACACCGGGCGGGAACGGTGCTTTGGCCACCACCTCCATCGCGCCCGGAAGTTTTCCCAAATAACAAATACCGATGTCGTTGTCCCCCTTGGCCACGCGCTCGGGTACTTCGCTCGGCATGGCCGATGAGATCGTGTAACGCACAGCCGGATAACTGCCGGAAAAATCTTCCACCGCCGCCGGCAGGAAATCGATCAACAGGGAGTCCATCGCCGCCACCGACACATGGCCCTTGCGCTCACCTTTCATCGCGTCGAGTTCGGTGCGCATCAGGTGAAAGTCATGCAAGGTGCCGCGCACATGTTGCTGCAGGCGTTCACCCGCGGCGTTGAGCCGCATGCCGCTGGGAACCCGGTCGAACAACTCCGTGCCCAGTTCCTCCTCCAGCCGCAGCACCTGCCGGTTGACGGCGCTGGACGCTACAAACAGGTTTTGCGCCGCCTTGCGGATCGACCCGGAATGGGCTACTTCCAGAAAATACTTCAGAACAACAGCATGCATGGCCTGTAGATTGGAGAGCGACTATTTGCCAATAATACCCCTTGCTGCGGCCACCAGCGGGTGGTCGCAGGCGCTGGCGCCCACGTCGCTGGCGCCGCCGGGACGACCCAGGCCAGTGACCGCCGGCAAGAAAAACTCCCGGTTGATGGCGATGAACCGGCTCAGTTGCTTCGGCACTTCCACATCCTCGTAAATCGCCTCCGGCGGGCAGACCGAGACACAGATGCCGCAGTTGATGCATTCGTCCGGATGGATGTAGTAGGTGCGCGGACCTTCATAAATGCAGTCGACCGGACAGCAGGAGACACAGGTGGCATCCTTGCAGTCGATACAGCCATCGACAATCACGTAGGCCATCAGTGCCCGCCCGGATGCCCGCAGGAGGGATGCATCCTAGCGCCCCTTCCACTGCGGCTTGCGCTTCTGCTGGAAGGCCAGCACACCTTCGCTGGAATCTTCCGACGCCAGCGCCTCGACCAGGGCCGGCAGCCGCAGCGCCTGCGCCTGCGCCGGCGACAAGGTGCCGGTGCTGCGCACCACCTGTTTGATCGCCTTCAACGACAGGGGCGCACAGGCCAGAATGTCGCCGACCCAGCGCGCAACAGCGGCGTCCAGTTCGGCGCGTGGCACCACCTCATTGACCAGGCCCATGTCCAGCGCCTGGGCGGCATTCACGCGTTTGCCGGTGAGCAACATCGCCATGGCCTTGCGAAACGGCACCTGGCGCTGCAGCAGCGTCATGCCGCCATCCAGCGGCATGCGTCCCACCAGCGCCTCCGGCAAGCCGAACGAGGCCTCCTCACAGGCCACCACGATGTCGCAGCCCAGCACCATCTCGAACCCGCCGCCCAGCGCATAACCATTGACCCGGGCGATGACCGGTACGTTGAGCGTCTCGCGCAGGGCAATGCCGCCAAAACCACCGGGCCGGGGTGCGGCCCAGTAGGCCAGGCCGCTGACCGAAGGGTTTTTCAGGTCGGCGCCGACACAAAACGCACGCTCTCCGGCGCCGGTCAGCACCACCACCCGTACCTCGGGATCGTTCTCGATCCGTGTCCAGATCTGCTGCAGCTCGGCTTCGGTTGCCAGGTCAACCGCATTCATGGCCTCGGGCCGGGACAAGGTTACCGTGGCAACGTGCTGGTCGATGGTGAGTGTGACGGTCATGTGGCCTCCGCCCCGGCGCGCGCAAGATTCAGGATTTCTTCGGTGTGTTGTCCCAGCCGCGGCGGCGCGCGGCGCAGCGTCACGGGCGCGGCCGACATCTCGATCGGGCTGCCGACAAACCGGAGCTTCTGGCCTTCGCCCTGCCCCTCCATCAGGATCTGGTTGTGCAACGTTTGCGGATCGACCAGCGCTTCGCGCAGGTCGCGCACCGGGGCACACAACAAATCCTGCTGTTCCAGCCGCTCCAGCCAGTGGGCCCGGGTATTGCTGATGAACCGTTGGCGGAACATGGCTTGCAGCTCGGCCTTGTGTTTGAACTGCTGGTTGAGGTTGCAAAACCGCGCATCGCTTGAGAGGTCGTCCAATCCCAGCGCGGCGCAAATGTCCTGCAGGGGGTTGGCCTTGAACGCGCCGACCATGACCAGTGCGCCATCCCGGGTTTCGAACACGCCTGACAGCGGCATGGCGGCCCAGTTGACCTCGGAGTCGGCCATCATGATCATCGCCGCTTCCTGCATCTGCATCGCCAGCATGGAGTTGTACAGCGACACGCTGACCTTCTGGCCCAGGCCGGTGCGCGCGCGCTGCAACAGGGCCAGCAAAATGCCCTGCACCATGTGCATGCCGGCCGAGTAGTCGGCCAGTGCCGTGGGGTAAACCGACACCGGCACCGAGGCATCGGCGCGCCGCGCCATCACACCACTCATGGCCTGCGCCAGGACGTCCTGTCCGCCTTTGTGGGCATACGGTCCGCTGTCGCCGAATCCGGTGCCCATGGCGTAGATGATGCGCGGGTTGAGCGCTCGGCAGTCCTCGTAGCCCAGGCCCATCCGCTCCATCACACCGGCGCGAAAGTTGTTGACCACCACGTCGGCGCCGGTGATCAGCGCCTTGACTGCCGCAATTTTTGACGGATCGCGCAAATCGAGTGCGGCGCTGCGTTTGTTGCGGTTGAGACTGCAGAAAATCGGGTTGTCGGCACCGTGGACCGGCTCAAACGTCGAGCGGCTCAGGTCCCCGGCGCCTTTGCGCTCGATCTTCAGGATGTCGGCGCCATAGTCGGCCAGCACCTGGGTACACACCGGCCCCATCATGACCTGCGAAAAATCGACCACGCGCACGCCCGCCAGGGGCAAGTCGGCCTCAGTTTGTATTTTGTTGTTCATAAGGTCTCCAGCACCTGATCATTGGTTGCCAGCGCAGCCGCCAGCGCCGGCACGTCGGCGTTGCGGCCGGTCTGGTCTCCCGGGTCGGCGCCTTGCGCACGCAGGGTCTTCTGCACCTGCCGCACGTCGACGTTGCGCACCGACACACCGGCATTCAGCGCCAGAGCCGCGGCCACCCCGGCGGCTTCGCCCATGGCCATGCAGGGCGGGATCTCGCGTGAAATTTTCTGCGCCTGCGAGGTCACCGAGTAGTGGCGCCCGGCCACCAGCAGGTTGTCGATTTTCTGCGGCAGCAACACCCGGTACGGCATGTAGTAGTCGCGGCCGCGTGCAACGCTGTCTGCAAATCGTGCGCGTTGCGCCAGGTCTTCCTTGGTCAGAATGTATTCGCCCTCGAGCAGACGGGTCTGGCGCACGCCGGTCTGCGGTGCGACGTCGATCACATAGCAGTTTTCGAAACCGGGCATGCGGGTTCGGACAAAGTCGACCAGCGCGTGGATATGTTTGCGTCCCTGGACTTCAGCGCGGGTCAGGTCCTCGACCTTCAGCCCGTCCAGCCCCGCCATGTGCGGGCAGTTGCACCACACCACGCCGGGCAAGGGTGTCTTGAGCCACCAGTAACCCCAGGATCCGCCCAGCAGCTTCTTGATCTGGCGGTCCAGCGCCGCGTAGGTTTCGGGCTCCTCGCGCTCGAACCGTTCAGCGCTCTCGGTGTCGACACCACCCAGGCGGAACACCGTCGTCATGATGTAGTTGCCGCCGGTATGCGGCGCGCCCGCCGATGCGGCGACGTCGAGGTCGCCGGTGGCGTCGATCACCACCTGGCCCAGGATCGCCTCGGGGCCATTCTTGCTTTCGCAGATCACGCCGGTTACCTTGCCGTCTTCGACCAGGGTCTGCGAGAACCAGGAATGCAGGCGCAGTTCAATACCTGCCTGTTGGACCATTTCCAGCGCCACGCGTTTCCATCCGTCCGGGTCGAACGCGGCCGCAAAACAAATCGGATGGGGCGTTTCGTGGGTGTGGAAATCGAAGGTCCCCCAGCGGCCCCAGCGCCGGTAGGCGGCGGAGTCATAACCCCATTCGTTCATGCGCGGGTACACCGCCAGCTTCATCGCCGCCAGGCGCTCGATCATCGTCAGGCAGGTGCCGCGGACCGAGATTTCGCTCAGGTGGTTGTCCCACATGTCGTCGAGCACCAGCACCATGCCGCCGGCTGCCAGGCCCCCAAGGTGGTTGTAGCGCTCCAGCAGCGTGACCCGGGCGCCGTTGCGCGCCGCCGCCAGCGCGGCAGAAAAACCGGCCGGGCCGCCCCCCACCACCACCACATCGGTGCGTGCAGCGACACGCACATCGCGCCCCGGTTGTCGAATCTTGTCAATTATGTTGCTCATGTTTCACCTCAAAAATGGGTACGGATGGGACATCAATGGCCTTGCTGCGGCTGCCACCTGACGACCGCGCGTTCCAGCAGCGCGATCACCAGGAAGAAGGCGCCTGAAAGGCAGGCGCTCATCACGATGGCCGAATACAGCAACGCGGAGTCAAAGTTGTAGGTGGCCTGGATGATCAGCGCGCCTATGCCCTGGGTGGCGCCGATCCACTCACCCACCACGGCGCCGATCACGGACATTGAGGCGGCGATGCGCAAGGCCGAGAACAGATAGGGCAACGAGCTGAACAGGCGCAGCTTGAAGAACACCTCGGTTTTGCTGGCCGACAACACGCGCATCAACTCGAGCGCCTGCGGGTTGGCCGCATCCAGCCCCCGCACCATGTTGACCAGGGTCGGGAAAAAGCACACCAGCGCAGCGATCGCGATCTTCGGCTCCACGCCGTTGCCCATGATCAACACCAGCACCGGCGCCTTGGCCACCACCGGAATCGCGTTGAGCATCAATGCCACCGGGAAGAAGATCTCGTGCAGGGTCTTGTTATGCACAAAAACCGTGGCGAGCAGTATCGCCACCAGATTGCCGAGCAGAAAGCCGCCGGCCGCTTCGAGCGCAGTCGGAATCAGGTTGTCCAGCAAGACCGCGCGTTTGGCATACAGGGTCTCGAGCACCAGGAAAGGTGACGGGGCAATAAAGGGCTTGACGTTGAGACCCGTCACGATGGCCCACCAGACAAACAGCAGGATAAACACCCCCAGCGCCGGCATGATGCGCGTGCGCCAGAGTTGCCGTCGCCGCAGGGCTCGGTGCGCCAGCGCGCCGGCGTCCTGTTCCGGGGGGGCCGCCTGGGCCACATGGAGGGTCGATGTATTCATGCCTGGGACTCCGTCAACATATTTCCAGCACGCGCCGCAGGTGGGCGGTGAGCTGAACAAACTCGGGCGTTTCGCGAATCGCCAGCGTGCGATCGGGCGGCAAGGTGACCGGTACGATTTCCTGCACCCGTCCCGGATTGGCGGCCAGCATCAACACACGCTGGCCCAGGAAGGCGGCTTCGTAGATGCTGTGGGTGACAAACAGCACCGTCATGCCCAGCTCGCGCCAGACCCGTAACAGTTCCTCGTTGAGGCGGTCGCGCGTGATTTCGTCCAGCGCACCAAATGGCTCGTCCATCAGCAGGATGCGCGGGTCGCTGACCAGCGCGCGTGCGATCGACACGCGCTGGCGCATGCCGCCCGAGAGTTCATGCGGATAAGCGTTTTCGCTGCCCTTGAGGCCGACCAGCTCCAGCAGTTCACGCGGCGTCGCGCGTGCGGCCTTGGCGCCCTGGGTCTTGCCGCGCGCCACTTCCAGCGGCAATTCGACGTTCTGGATCGCGGTGCGCCAGGGCAGCAGGGCCGAGTCCTGGAACACAAAGCCGATATCGCGCCGCAGCCGCGCAGTTTCCGGGCTCACGCCCAGTACCTTGAGGGAGCCGCCGCTGGGTGCAATCAGGTCTGCGACGACGCGCAGCAAGGTCGACTTGCCGCAGCCGGACGGCCCCAGCAAGCTGAGGAATTCACCGGTCTGAATATCCAGACTGACGTTCTTCAAGGCTGTCACGCTGCCGTGGTCGGTAAAAAACCGGACCGACACATCGCGGCAACTGACCGAAAGACCGGGGTCGATACCGGTGGACGTGTTTCGCTGGGCCGTGGCAACCCATTGGGCGGACGGCGCAAGTGTGGTGGAAGTCAACATGGTCAGGGGCGGGCAACTGGCCGATTACAAGTTCTTGAGACGGAACTCACGCGTCGCGTTGAGAATGTCCATCGTCATCACTTCATCCACCTTGGGCACACGTTTGGTGAACTGGCCCAACTCCGCATACAAAGTAATCTGGTCCTGCCAGACGGCCCGGTCCATCGTGCCCCAGCCATTGGCCTGCGTCTGCGCGTTGTAGGCATAACCCATTTGCGTATCAATCGACAGGCGTTCGTCCGCCGGGTTCAGGTTGGGGTATTCCTTGATCAGGAGCTCAACCGCCTGGTCGCGGTTCTTGTTGGCATAGGCCCAGCCGCGCGTGGTCGCGCGCAGGAAACGCTGCAACACATCGGGCCGGGTCTGCAGCATTTGGGTCGTCGCGTAATACGGCAGCGCGTACAGGCGCACGCCGGTGTCCCACAAACGCAGATCAACCCGGTCGGCGCCCAGGGGTTTCAGGGCCGAGGTGTTGGTTTGCCAGCCGGTCGCGGCATCCACCTGCCCGCTCAACAGCGGCGTCAGATCATTGCCGGTCGGAATGATGGTCAGGTCCTTTTCGGAGATCTTGTTCTTGGCCAGCAAGGCCCGCAGCAGCACCATGGCCGTAGGGTTGATGCCGATTTTTTTGCCCACCATATCCTGGGGCGTGCGGATCGGGTTCTTCTTGAGCGAGAAAAAGGTGAAAGGGTGCTGCTGCAGGCCGGTGGCAAACACCTTGATCGGCAGGTCCTGCGACACCGCCAGCATGTTCGACGGGCTGGACGACACCTGACCAACCTCGAAGCGCCCGGACGCGACAATCGCCACGCCGTCGATATTGGGGCCGCCGGGCTGGATCGCAAAGTCAATGCCTTCCTGTTCGTAGTAGCCCAGGCGTTTGGCCACCACTTCACCAATCTGGTTGCCGCCGGCAATCCAGCCAAGCTGCATATTGACTTTGGCCTTGCCCTGTGCAAACGCCTGCATCGACAAGAAGGCGCCGGCGCTTGCCAGACCGCCTGCGGTCGCCGTTGCGCCCATGAGCCGGCGGCGGGTCAGATTCGGTGAGTGATTCATCAGTTGTCTCCTGAGGGTGGGGTGGTTGGTCTGGATCAATTCTGATCAGACTGACGTGTACACACAAGAACCGATTTTCTTCATATGTGATGCCAAAATTAGATCACACCGGACAAATCAGGCCAGTCGGGGCTGTCCAGCGCGCAGGACTGCCTTCAGATCCGAGCGGCACGCCGGGTTCATGAGATTCGGTGGATCGGCAAAAAGAAGAAGCCGCGTCGCGCGTGGCGGCCTGTCACCGCTCTGTACGAATCGGCCGATTCGGCCGATTCGGCATCGCTCTCGGGAAGCTGAAACGCGCTATTTTTAATTGCTCGTGCGCACCGGATAAAAGCTGGCGGCCGACTTCACGCGTAAAAAGGACGAGAACCGCGCACCGCGGCCTTCCGGCTTCCCTTTCATGGCACCGGTCAACATCTGCTTCGACCGCCAACAACTGACGGACCAGGGGTGCGCCATGACGACGGCAAACGGTCGGGAAGACCCAACAAACCGACTCAGCGCGCCACAAGAAAGAGCGTTTTGCGAAGAAAGCCCCACAACCAGTGATGGTCCGGGGCTTTTTCACGTCCTCTGTTTTTCAGGGATTCATTTCAATCAAGTGCCGACATCAATGCGTAGAACGCGCCACCCCGCACACCAGATCGCCCGGCTCATTGGCCAGCACCGCGCGCTCGTTCTTGGCCTGCGCCACTTCCATGTCGCGCGGCAGGACCACGCCGTTTTTCACGGCCAGCACCTCGGCCATCACGCTGACGGCGATTTCGGGGGGCGTCTTGCTGCCGATGTAGATGCCGATGGGGCCGCGCAGGCGCGCCAGCGTGGCTTCGTTGAGGCCGAAGTGTTCGGCCATGCGCTGGTGGCGCGCCTCGTTGTTGCGCCGGGAGCCGATGGCGCCGACGTAAAACGCGTCGGTGGCCAGCGCTTCGAGCAGCGCCAGGTCGTCGAGCTTGGGGTCATGGGTGAGCGCGATCACGCAGCTGCGCCGGTC
>CXWL01036202.1_pt1 | contig 10030 bp, 4 predicted proteins | sample 590931 | NCBI WGS metagenome assembly CXWL01 (sample SAMEA3498368, study PRJEB10139) | groundwater metagenome | biome: water well; material: biofilm material | place: Germany | collected 2015-04-27
TTACGCGATTGGCGTGGCTCACCCACTCTCTGTCAATGTTGAAACTTTCGGCACGGCAAAGATTGCAGATGAAAAGATCGCCGCACTCGTTAGCGAATACTTTGATCTGCGCCCCGGCGCGATCATCCGTGATCTTGACCTGCGCCGCCCGATCTATCGTAAGACTGCCGCCTACGGGCACTTCGGCCGCGACGATNNCGACGATATCGAATTCCCCTGGGAAAAGACCGATAAGGCTGAGGCTTTGAAGAAGGCTGCGGGGCTGTAGTTTCACTTTTATATCAAACATGAGTCAAAAGAGCATCCCTAAGAAATCAGGGATGCTCTTTTTTATTTATTCAATTGCGCTTCTAAAGTTTCTTTTGTTTGGCCCATACACATTAAACAATTCCTCATTACGGAATCCCATCCCAATTGCCCGAGATCGGCATATCACCAGGATTCCCCAACGCAAACACTATCTCTGCAAACCCGATCGTGTTACTGTTGCGCAGCATGAACTGAGCATTGCGATAGACACCGATCGTATCGATCCCGTCATTGTTCCAATCACCGATCACTGGCTGGTCACCAGCCAAGCCGTAATTGAGCGCCACATCCGCAAAGCCACTGGTGTTCGCGTTCTTCAGGAAAATCACGCCGTTGCTAGGTCGGAACACTCCGGTTGTGTCTGATCCATCTCCATCCCAATCTCCAGCAATGCCTACATCTCCAGGATTGCCGAGATAAAAGCTCATGTCAGCAGGTCCCGCGGAGTTGTTGTTGCGCAATAGGAATTGTCCATTGCTGTAGACGCCGATCGAATCAATCCCGTCTCCATTCCAGTCTCCAGCGATCGGCTGATCTCCCGGTGTGCCGAAGGCAAAGACTATATCGGCAAAACCGAGAGTGTTGGAATTACGCAGGTAGAAGGAGCCGTCGCGATAGATGCCAATCGTGGCTGTGCCGTTGCCATCCCAGTCACCCGCTATTGGATAATCTCCACCTATGCCATAGTTGATGGCTACATCCGCAAAACCAGTTGTGTTTTGATTCTTGAGATACAAAAGCCCGCTGCTGGGACGGAATACTCCAGTCGTGTTGCCACCGGCCGCATTGACAGTAATCCCGCCACTTACACCGCTATCACTCCATAGGCCACCTTCATTACGCGCCCCCACAGAGACATAATACGCAATCCCATAAACCAGTTTAAGATTGTTGCGGATCATCGTAGTGGCATTGGTATATGTCCAATTGACTATGTCGCGCCCACCCAGGGTGGTTCCAATTGCGTAACGGTATTGAGTGATGGGCGATTGCGGATCACTGCTGCTCCAATTGGCAGAGAGGGTTGTTAGACTACCATTCCCAATAGCAACAACGTTTGGCTGTAAAGGCGGCGTTGTATCGCTGATTGCACCTGCATAATCTACAACAAAAGTCGAGTTTGAAAATGGTGCGACACGCATGCCATCCGAATCCAGAGCCTTACTAAGGCTGACACGATAAGTGCCCTTGGGGATTACCGAGGTAATGTCATAAGTAGCGCGATAGTGGGAGGAAGTGGTCCATTGCTGGTTATCACTAATGGGATATTCATCGCCACTATAAAGTATGCTGACTCCAGCATCCAAACTAAACCATTTTGTACTTGTATTATTGGCTTCAGTTGCTATTGCCCAGATACGATCAGATAGTAACCCTGAATTGGAGGTGCTATAGTTGCTCCATGTAGTTCCATCAAAACTGGTGACACCATTATTTGTGCCGAACCATTTTGTACCGTTGCTTTCGACTGCGATTACATTTACTAGTGAATTGAGATTATAAACCGTCCAATTTGTGCCATCAAAACTGGTGGCAAGATTCCCAGAACCAAACCATTTTGTACCATTGTTTTCAATTACGATTGCTCTGACAGTATCACCTGGCAACCCTGAATTAGAGGGGATATATTGTTTTGACGTGGTTCCATCAAAGCTATATACACCAGCAAAAATAGAACCAAACCATTTTATGCCGTTAGGTTCAATCGCGATTGCTATCAAAGGGTTGGAAGGTATCCCAGTAACAGAACTGTCATAGGTCTTCCAATTGACTCCATCAAAGCTTATGACTATACCTGCACCGCCAACAAACCATTTTGTACCGTTGGCTTCAATTGCCATTTTATAAAGTCCGCCACCAGGCGGCAATGTGAAATTTGAGCTATCATAATTGTTCCATATGATTCCGTCAAAGCTGGCGATCTCATTTCCTCCGAGAAACCATTTTGTGCCATTGGGTTCAATAGCAATTGATTGAATAAAATTAGATGGCAACCCTGAATTGGAAGTGTTAAATGTGGCCCAGTTGGTTCCATCAAAGCTGAGTACACCTCCACCATTAGTACCGAACCATTTTGTACCATTAGCCTCGATTGCGATTGTATCGACACGCTCATTAATTGGGGAATTAGAGGATGTATATTGAGACCAGGTCCCTTTCCGGCTGTCGTTAAACAGCATGGCAGGAGAGTTATTAGTATCCATGGGTCTGCTAAATTGGGCTTCGAAAGTCCCAGTTTGAATACCTAGGGTCGTATCAGGCAGGACTGTCACATTGCGCACATATCCTGGTGCCGTTTGGTCGGGTTCACCAAGGATGGGCGAAAACGTTGCCTGTCCCTTATTGAAATCATCCAGATAGTCAAAGATGCGTACTCCAATCGCGGTGGTGTCCGTTGTTCCCCACCAGTTATTTTGCGCGGGAACTGATACGACACTGGGGATGTTGATGTAAAGATCGAAGGTGCCAGTATTTCCTTCCAAATTGTTGTTGGTTAGCCCAGTCGGTGTACCGCTTTGCACAACAATCGCATTGCCCTGATTGCCGGTGACGGTGTTGAATTGCACCGTTGCTGCGCCTACCTGCAATCCCACGCCTGTGTTATTGGCGATCAGGTTATGCTCAATCAATCCGTCAGTAGCGATCATACCTATGGCATTGCCGATCAAGCGATTGTACTGTGCCGTTACAGTGTCTCCAGCGGTAAGCCCTGTACCGCTGGCGTTCTCCACATTGTTCCAGGTCACAGTGGCAGAACTTCCAACTGATATGCCGTTTGAAACGGTGTTGTGGTCCACCGTTGCGCTATTGCCCGTAGTGAGGCTGCCAGTGATGGTGTTGCCAACCACATTGAAAGAGTCACCGAGGCTGACGTTACCCGTAATGATATTTGTATCCAGGGTTCCACCGCTACCGCCGATGGTTAATCCGCCAACCGTATTTCTTCTGGCAATGCCACTGCCAAGAGACAGTGTTCCATGAACCACGTTATCTTCCGCAACGCCTGCCTCAGAAACACTCAGGCTAGTGGATACTGTGTTGCGATAAGCATTGCCCGAACCTGTAATAGCCACAACACCGGGAATGGAATTGTCCATCAACCACAGCGTAGTAGCCCCAAGAGAACAATTGATTCCACCACTAATCAAAGCTACATGGGCAAGATAAGGCGTAGCCGTTATGCAGGCAATCCCTGCGCCAGCCCCTTCAATATTTACATGGCGAAGAATGGAACCTGATGTGTAGCTGCCGTTCACATCTGCCAGAGCATCCACACTTTGATCGTCAAAATTGATCTTATCCCACGTTCCAGCCGTATTGGATTTGAATTGGATTGGTTGGCTGGAAGTACCATCCGCGATCAGGGTTCCACCGATGTTCAGGGAGTAATTGCCATTAAACTTGACTGTAGTACCGGGTTGAATAGTCAAAGTTACACCCGGAGCAATGCCCACATTACCAACGATCAAGTAGGTCTTGTCATTCGTCCAGACCTCATTCGCGATGATTGTCCCCGATTTATTCGTTACCCCAGTTTCAGTGTTCACCGTGAAGTTGAGCACAGCCACGTATCCATCGCTATCTGCCACAGCCAAGTTAAAGGAAATTGGATGATTGTTTCCCGCTGAATTGTTCACAGAGAACGTGAATGCCGTTGTACTGATGCTGGATGTTCCGGCGGGTATAGTTCCAAAACTTGCGCTTCCGTTTATGACAGATACATTTGGGTCTGCAGTGGAGAGTGTACCCGTCACATTCGGAGAATCCCACCAATCATTGTTGAGCGTGATGAGCATGCTGGATGTCGTTCCCAAAACTGGTCGTCCGCTGTCCAGTCCATTGACCGAATAACCCGCCACCTGCAAAATGGGATGTGGCGTTTGCATGGCGCTGCCTGCGTTGATGCGACCACTGCCAAGCAATCCTGCGAAAGTTGGATTGACTCCATTAATATTATCGGTCGTTTGAACGATCTGGGAACGGATCGTGGCTTGGCTCCAGCTTGGGTGCAAAGTCCGCAATAGACCTGCCAACCCTGAGGCAAAAGGCGCGGAAAACGAAGTACCCGAATTATCCACCCAACCGCCGCCCAGTGCTGTAGTGCGGATGTTGATGCCCGGTGCTGATACGTCCACCCAACTGGCATAGTTCGACGTACCCACTTTGGTATCGTCACTCTGGATTCCAGCCACCGCCAGTACATTGTCATAAGCTGCAGGATAGAAAGCCGTCGTCAAATTGTCATTGCCCGCGCCTGCCACAATTACAACCCCATAGGTGTTGACTGCGGTATCAATTGCATTCTTCAAAATATTGGAATTGGCATAACCGCCCAAAGATAAATTGATCACCTTTGCGCCTTTTTGCGCAGCATACAAGATCCCCGCCGCGACATCGGAGTAATTAGCTGTGCCGGAGGCCTGCATGACTTTGACTGTCATAATGCTGCACTGTGGACAGACGCCAACAATCCCCTGTCCATTTCCACCGACTGCTGCGGCAACACCAGAGACAAGTGTGCCGTGACCAACACCATCATCAGAGACATTACTATTGGCTGAAACGAAGTTCCAGCCATTTACATCATCAATGAAACCGTTACTATCATCATCCAAACCGTTGCTTGCAATCTCACCTGGATTGACCCACAAATTGTCAGCCAGATCAACATGGGTCAGGTCAATGCCTGAATCGATGATGGCGATCGAAACTGTTGGTGAGCCATACGTGCTGCTCCACGCACCTTCGATGTTGATCTTCGCCATGCCCCATTGCTGGGCATACAACGGGTCATTGATCGTGAGCGGTTGAGCGGATGATGGATGGGCGATGTAATCTGGCTCTGCGAATACCACCTCTGGAAGTGCAGTCAGTGTCTCCACCGCGCTCATCACGTCTGTTCCTGATCCCAGTTGGATCCGATACAGTTTTTTTGTTGTACCCAGACTGTTTACAACCTGGCTTGCTGCTTGTTCAGAAGGGAATAGCAGCTTGACCGAGCGCATCCCGAGATTTTTCAAGATAGCATTGAGGGCAGTTGAGTCGGTACCAGTCAGTGACCCCATGGAAGCACTCCCCTGTACTTCCATAAGGATCACATCAGGTACATAAGGATAGTGTCCATTTTGAACTTTTGGAGACTCCAGCGACCTGGAGCTAACTGGCTGAACGCTGGAAAAAGTCAGCAGGAGCAATATAGCAGCTAATGCAATAGAGGCAAGTCTGTTAATTGTGCGCATGAGTCCCATCCTTATCGGTAATCATTTTTGAAACAGGCTGGAGGTGAAAAAAATCCACTTTTCCATGAGTATTGTAGAGTAATCAATAATCTTTCACAAGTAGAATTCGTCATAACTTTATTATGCATGGAAAATCACAGGTTTTCAAACCAGCATCTTCGAGAAAATAAATGGACATCCGAGCTAAACAAAACTCGAATGTCCATTTCGCACCTACGAAATATGATCAATACCGGCTACGGTATTCCATCCCAGTTTCCCGCGATCGGCATATCACCAGGATTCCCCAACGCAAACACAATTTCTGCAAAGCCGATTGTGTTGCTGTTGCGCAGCATGAATTGAGCATTGCGATAGACACCGATCGTGTCGATCCCATCATTGTTCCAATCACCGATCACTGGCTGGTCACCAGCCAGTCCATAATTGAGCGCCACATCCGCAAAGCCGCTGGTATTCGCGTTCTTCAGGAAGATGATGCCGTTGCTTGGACGGAAGACTCCAGTTGTGTCTGATCCATCTCCATTCCAATCGCCAGCTATCCCAACATCATCCGGGTTGCCAAGATAGAAGCTCATATCTGCGGATCCGCTGGTGTTGGTGTTGCGCAGCAGGAACAAGCCATTGCGATAGACACCGATCGTGTCAACTCCATCGCCATCCCAATCTCCAGCTACTGGCTGATCCCCAGGCTGCCCGAAAGAGATCACAAGATCAGCAAAGCCAACTGTGTTGGAATTACGAAGATAGAAAGAGCCGTTGCGATAGATACCGATGGTGGCTGTGCCGTTGCCATCCCAATCGCCGGCTATCGGATAATCTCCCCCAGTACCGTAGTTGATCGCCACATCTGCAAAGCCTGTTGAGTGTGTGTTCTTCAGATATAAAAGCCCATTGCTCGGGCGGAAAACCCCTGTTGTATCGCCGCCTGATGGAATGGCAGAAGTGGTAAATGACCAGAAGGCTGTTGCTGAGCCATTCGAGTAGGTTGTACCAGTCACATTGTTTGCGCGGACATGCCAGTAGTAGGTTGTACTCGGGGACAGACCACTCAAGGCTTTGCTGGTGGATAGGCCATTGCTGGCCCAGCCTGAACAGGCATTGTCATTGGTAGTGTCGTAGCAGTATTCGTAGGAAGTCGCATCGGCGCTGGTTTCCCAGTTGAGTGTTGGACTGACCGACTGACCAATCGCTCCGTTCGACGGGCTGACTTTGTTGAATGCGGCCAGAGGTGAATCCAATCTGTCTGTCTTTTCAACGCTGAACCAGGATTCGTTGCCGTCGGTCATATCGTTCGAGCCGTCACGGGATGAGTCATAAGCGGTGACGGCGATAAAGTAGTCGGTGCCTGCGCTCAGTCCGGGGATGTTATAGCTGGTGACATTGCCCACATCCGCGCTGTTAGTGTATGGGTAGTGCGAATCGGTATCCCAATAAACTTTATAACCCGCCAGGTCACTTTCAGGATTGGCTGTCCAACTCACACCCATCATGCTCAGGCTGGGAGTTACGGCAACTCCAATCGGCGGTGATATGGGTGCGCTCGTATTGATGCCTGTACGGTAAGGACTGATGTCAACGATGCCTTTGTTGGAGTCGTCGAACCAATCGTAGACAAGCGCCTGAATGGCCGGGCTGCTGGCAGTGCCCCACCAGTTGTTCTCAGCGTTGACCGTGGGTGAGCCCTGTGCGTTGTTGTTATAGACTGCATAACCGTTATTGCGATAAATGTTATTACCGTTAAAAGTTGGACTTCCATATTCGATATAGACTCCCCGCAGATTATCAAATTCGCTGTTCACATTGTCCATGATCGTGTTCGAACTGAAATCGCCCACATCATAACCAACGTTGAGGAAGATTGCGGCATTATTTGTGGCTGTATTGCGCAGAATGCTGTTATAGGTAATCGTCGGGTCCCCGCCGGCATGGATGCCGCTGGCATTCATCAAAGTAGTGTTATCGCTAACAATATTGTGCGAGATGGTTCTTTCTGCCGAGCCTACTTGTAACCCTATGCCATTGTTGTAGCTGATAATATTATTAAGGATATCGCCATGTCCTCCATGTGCGCTTGATATACCGCCGGTCGCATTATTGATGATCACATTGCCGCTGATTGTTGATGGATTAAAACCATAAACAATAACGCTGTACCTGTCCCAACACAGCGGACAATTGTAGATCGAATTATCAGCAACAAGATTGTTATTGATTTCTACGGTACTTCCCCAATTTGCATATAGACCACCCCCATTCGATAGAGCAGTGTTATTAAGGATCGTATTATTACTGATTACAGTGGTAGTGTTCTCAATAAAAACACCGCCTCCGTCGGAGGGATTACCGGTTGAGTTTATGTTGTTGCTTATCGTACTGTAACTGACCTCAGTATATCCACTATAACTGTTGCTCACACTGATTCCGACCCCGGAGTTATCTGTGACCGTGTTATGAGTCATTTTGAGTGTTCCGGGATTGTTGAACCCGCGTATACCCGCCGTTGCACTATTACGGATTGTGGACTGGGTGATAAAGGGTGCGGCGCCATTCAGGCGCAGAGCGCCGTTGTCGGTTACGCTTGCGCCACCCGCATATTCAATTACCGTGTATTTGATAATGGATCCGCTTTCATAATTGCTGTCAATATCGTAAACGGCATCCACGCTGGTATCAGTGAAGATAATATAATCCCAATCCCCTGCGTGCGGCGGCACGAAATTCGATGTGAAAGTGATCAGGCTGCCGCTCGTCCCCACTGCATGAAGTTCACCGTCAATTTGAAGCGCCTTGTGGCTGGCAAACTTAACCGTTACACCTCAATGGTCAGGGTCACACCTTCCACTACTAGTACAGGCGCGAGAACGATATAAGGACTTCCCGCCAGATCCCAGGTGGTGTTCGTGCTAATCATCCCGCCCACGTCTGTCGAAGAAGGTGATTCGTAAACACCATTGCTAGCAAAAACAGTTTCCCTTGGCAATAATCCACTCATGCTTAGTGCGAGTAGAATAATTACCAGTGCCCGTATGATCCTACTATTTTAACGTTCATCTCGTCCCTCCTAAGGACTATGCCTAAACAAGAAACCAGCCGCTGGCACAGCAATCAAACTGCGAAACCCAATGGTACGCACAATAACCAAGTGCCCTCCCCAGGCTGGCGCGACACTCTGCGAGTCGCTATAACGAAAAAGTTGAACACCTACACAGCCAGTTTACATTTTTGCAAGGTGGGTCTCAAGTGCCATTTGTCACAAACTCGTGAAAGGTATTTATCTGGGGCTGTTTCTTTTCCCCTCCCCAGGCTTGAACATGTCATGTGGCAGTTCGTATGAACATATCACGCTATTTGCCTAATGGACAAAGTAAGTAGAGGTCGTACAATAGAGGGATGACAAAACGGAAATTCAAACTAACAGAAGCGGAAAAGAAAGACCTGCAAAAGGCATATCAAGCCAGCAAAGATGCAGGCACACGCACACGCTACCAAGCCGTTCGTTTATACGGGGAAGGCTATGCTGAGAAAGAAATCGAACAGATCACAGGCTGTAGTCGAACGAGCTTGATGGAATGGTGCCGAGCCTACCGAGCAGATCATTCGCAAGGATTGGTGGATCACCGAATTGGTGGCAACAGTGCCAAACTGGGCAAGTTGCAGATTGAAGAGTTGCAGCAGAAATTGCATCAATACACGCCCAAGGAGTTGTTTGGAACAAACGCCAATACGGTTGACGGTCAGTTTTGGACAGTAGAAGATTTGATGCATGTAGTTCGAGAGCAGTATGGCGTTGAATACAAGAGTCGCACTTCATATACCAACATTTTGAGCCTTTGCGGCTTTAGCTACCAGAAGACCGAGAAGATTTTCAAGTCCAGTAGCCAGAGCAAGGTGGCAGATTTTGAAGAACAACTCGAAAAAAACTGATGGACGTGGCTCAAGATGCACCGAATACTATTTTTCTGGCTGGCGATGAAGCCGGACTGTACTTACAAGCCACCACCTGCCATGTGTGTCAAACGCCGATTGTGCGAGCCGACCCAGGGCGAGCCAAAACAAATTTCTATGGAGCTTTGAACTTACACAGCGGACAAGAACTTGCCATGCGTTCCGATCTAATGAATGCTGAAATATCGGCACAATATTTGGAGATGATCCTGGAAGCAAATCCTAACGTGCCAGTTATCTTACTTTGGGATCGCGCTCCCTGGCATCGCGGCAAACCCATTAATAAGGTACTGGAAGACAATCCCCGCTTGGAGATCATGTTCTTTCCAACCGCCAGTCCAGATCTGAATCCGCAGGAACATGTTTGGAAAGCTGTTCGCAAACAAGTTAGCCACAATCACTTGGAAGCCCGACTCCCTGAATTAGCCAATCGTTTCTTGAACAAGTTGAATTCAAGCATTTTCAAAGATACTTTTCTGGCTCGCTACGGCTATACCGCTATTTGTCCGATGTTTATTTGATTTGTCCATAAG
>CXWL01120177.1_pt1 | contig 10028 bp, 11 predicted proteins | sample 590931 | NCBI WGS metagenome assembly CXWL01 (sample SAMEA3498368, study PRJEB10139) | groundwater metagenome | biome: water well; material: biofilm material | place: Germany | collected 2015-04-27
GGCATGGGCGACGGCGGCGAACTGCAAGCGCCGATGGGCCGGGCCGTGATTGGCGGGGTGATTACCTCGACCCTGCTGACGCTGGTGGTGGTGCCGGTCGCCTACACGTACCTGGACCGCCTGGGCAAGCGCGTGGCGCGCTACCTGAAGGGCGATGCAGCCGAGCACGAAGAAGCGCTCGACGACAAACAGCTGGAAACAGCCTGATGCAACACCTCGTCCCCGCGCAGGCGGGGGCGAGGGAATCGTTCTTTACACCGGGTCGCTCGCCTCAGGGGCCACGTCTTCCTCGGCCTCGTCGCCGTCCGGCGCCGCGCCTTCTTCGCCTGCCGGCGCATTTTTCGCTTCAAGCTTTTTACGGGCTTTTTCTTCGGCCTTTTTCTTCTTTTCTAATTCCCGCTGCCGCTTTTCGTACGAAAAATTAGTTTTAGCCATGAATCACCTCTCGTTTTATCTGTCAATAATGTGCACTAAGGCGCCATTATGACGCAGATAGCGTTGTCGCATTTGAATTAACCACGTGGATGGTGTTCTGCATGCAGCTGCTTCATGCGCTCGCGCGCAACATGGGTGTAAATTTGCGTGGTTGAAATATCGGCATGCCCCAGCAAAAGTTGCACAACGCGCAAGTCGGCGCCATGGTTCAGCAAGTGGGTGGCAAACGCGTGGCGCAAGGTGTGCGGCGACAGCGGCGCCGTGATCTGCGCGCGCGCTGCATGCTTTTTGATTAACACCCAGAACATCTGGCGCGTCATCGGTCCGCCGCGCGCGGTCACGAACAGGGCGTCGTCGACCTGGCCGTCGAGGATCACCCCGCGCGCCTCGCGCAGATAGCGTTCGATCCAGACCCGCGCTTCCTGGCCGAACGGCACCAGGCGCGTCTTGCCGCCCTTGCCGGTGATGCGCAGCACGCCATCGTTCATGCTCAATTCGAGCAGCTTGAGCGTGACCAGTTCCGACACCCGCAAGCCGCTCGCATACATCAGCTCGAGCATGGTGCGCTCGCGCAAGCCGAGCGGCGTACTGACGTCGGGCGCGGCCAGCAGCGCCTCGACCTGGGCTTCGCTGAGCGTCTGGACCAGGCGCATTGGCTGCTTGGCCGAGGCCAGTTTCAGGCAGGGATCGACGCTGATGGCGCGCTCGCGCAGCGCCAGCTGATAAAAGCGCTTGAGCACGGACAGGCGCCGGTTGGCCGAACTGGGCTTGGTGTCGGCGTGACGGTCGGCAAAATAGGCATCCAGGTCATGCGGCTGCACCGCGTGCAGGCCGGCACGCGCCGGGCGCGTCACTTCCAGCCAGCGCGCAAACAAGCGCATGTCGCGCCGGTAGGCGTCCAGCGAATTCTTGGCCAACCCTTGTTCCAGCCAAAGGTTGTCGCAGAACGCGTCGATCAGGCGAAGATTGTCTGCTGTTGCCATGGGGAAGTATTGACGCCTTCGTGGGCCAGCAGCCAGCGCTTGACGCTCAAGTGAAACCCGTTCTCGTCGTCGTGGTTGGAAAAGCCGCCCAGCCCGCCGGCGGCAGTGACGCGGTGGCAAGGTATGACCAGCGGAAACCAGTTGGCGCCGCAAGCCTGGCCCACTGCGCGCGGGGCCGAGCCAATCTGGCGCGCGACGTCGCCGTACGTGCGCACCGTGCCGCGCGGAATGGCGGCAATGGCCGCCCACACCTTGCGCTGGAACACGCTGCCGACCGCGGGCAAGGGAAACGAAAACACGAAATCGGCGTCGCCCAGATACTGTTCGACCTGGCGCGCGGCCACATCGGCCACCGCGTCGGCCGCGTCTTTCTCACCGAAATGGGGCGGCAAATACACCAGTTCGTTGACGATCCCCGCATCGGTGCGGATGCCGATCGCGCCGAAGGGTGCGCGGACAATGGCGGAAAACAGATCGCTGCCGGAAGATGGTGTCATAAACGCAGTGTAGCGCAGACAGCGCCAAAGCAAAGTTGCGCCGCATTCGACGGACGAAAAAAAACGCACCTTGCGGTGCGTTCCAAATTTTGTTCACGTTCCCGGCCGTTTGGATGTACCAACAGCATTCTGTAAAACGCGTGTCTCCTCGATATTTCTCCGGTATGAACTACCGTGCTCTTATCTTACTACTCCCCAAACTTCCAAATTCTGTGCACCCGGCGCACCATGTTGGTGCCGCGACGGGTGCTAATCATAACTTATTTAAAAATGGAAATTGTGGCTTTTATGGCACGCTAGACGAATTTAGTTAGTTGTAAACCAAATTTGGCAACCAGAGCGAAATTTGTGGTACGTAAGTGACCAGGATCAGGAAAGCGAGCATCGTACACAACCATGGCAAGACGGCCACGGTCAGCTCGGAAATGCCCATCTTGGTGATGCCGGAGGCCACATACAGGTTCAAGCCCACTGGCGGATGACACATGCCCACTTCCATATTGACCACGATCAGGATGCCAAAATGGACCGGATCAATCCCCAGCGTAACCGCTACCGGAAACAGAATCGGCGCCATGATCAGCACAATCGACGACGGTTCCATGAAATTACCGGCAACTAGCAGCAGGATATTGACCACCAGCAGAAACGAGATAGTCCCCATGCCCTGCCCCGTGATCCAGGCCGCCATTTCCTGTGGGATGTTCTCACTGGTCATCAGGAACGAAAACAGCATGGCGTTGGTAATGATGTACAGCAGCATCGCCGACAGCGTCGCCGAGTCCAGCAAGACCTTGGCAATCTGGCGCAGCTTCAAGTCCTTGTACACGAACACAGCAATGAAAAAGGCGTACATGGCTGCCATCGCGGCCGCTTCCGTCGGCGTGAACTTGCCGCTGTAGATGCCGCCCATGACCACCACAATCAGTAGCAAGCCCCAGATACTGTCGCGAAAGGTCGACCAGCGTTTGCCCCAGCTCGCTTTTTGCATGCGCGGGTAGCCATGCTTGCGCGCCAGGAACCAGGTGGTCAGACCCAGCAAGAATGCCAACATCAGGCCGGGCACCACGCCCGCCATGAACAGCTTGCCCACCGAGGTATTGGTGGTGACCGAGTACATGACCATCACGATCGACGGCGGGATCAGGATCCCGAGCGCGCCCGAGGTGGTGATCACCCCGGCCCCGAAGGCTTTCGGATAGCCCTGCTTGACCATGGCCGGCAAGATGATGGAACCAATCGCCACCACGGTGGCCGGGCTGGAGCCGGAGACGGCGGCAAACAGCGCGCAGGCGAGCACGCCGGCCAGCGCCAGACCGCCGTGCCAATGGCCCACCATAGCGGTGGCGAAAGCGATCATGCGTCTGGCCACCCCGCCATGGGTGAGGAAATTCCCGGCCAAAATGAAAAACGGGATGGCCATGATCTCGAATTTCTCGATGCCGGTAAATAGCTTCATGGCCACTGCCTCGATCGGCACCGTGGTCATGGTGACGAAAAACACCAGCACGGTCAGGCCCAGTGAAATCGAAATGGGCATGCCGGTCAGCATCAGCAAGATCAGCAAAACGAAAATGATGGCCGCGTTCATGCTTTTCCTTCCCCGCGCGCGGCGGCGATTTCGTCGTCCAGGCCTTCGACATGGGCCGGATCATGGCGCGGCAATTCACCGGTGCGCAGGAAATGGACCATCACTTGCAGGAAACGGAAACACATCAGCCAGGAACCCAGCGGCAGGCACAGATAGACATAGCGCATCGGAATTTCCAGCACTTCCGAGGTCTGGTCGGGCGACAGATGCCAGATCAGGTAAGCGCCCAGGGTGCCGATCACGCCGGTAAACAGCGCGCCGGCCAGCAGCCCGACCACCACGAAGCGCCCGCGCCATGCCGAATCCATGCGGTTGATCAAAACGTCGACCCCCACGTGGATGCCAGTGCGCACGCCGTAGGCGGCGCCGAACTTGGCCATCCACACGAACATGAAGATGCACAATTCCTGGGCCCAGCTGGTGTTTAAGCCGATCAGATAATCCTGCACGCCGGGGATGGCCACGCCAGACAGATAACGGTGCACCACGGCCACGAACACGACCAGCGTAGCCGCGCCCATCAGGGTGGCAATGAGCCACTCCTCCAGGTGATCGAGAAACTTCATCTACTTGCCGGCAACGGCCGTGATCGAACTGATCAGTTCCTTGCCGACCCGGCTTTCCATATCCTTGTGCACTGGCGCGAGCGCGGCGCGCCAGGCGGCCTGTTCCTGCGACGTTTGCATGTGGATGGTGGTCTTGCCCGCCTTGCGGATCGCGTCCAGCGCCATGTTGTTGTCGCGCTGGGCAATTGCCTTTTCATAGGTGGTGGCGTCAGCCATCGCCTTGGTCAGGCTGGCGCGTATGTCGGCCGGCAAGCCTTCCCAGAATTTCTTGTTGACGATGACGGCGTAGCCCAGGTAGCCGTGGTTCGACACGGTCACGTGCTTTTGCACTTCATGCATTTTCTGGGTATACATATTCGACGGCGGGTTCTCGGTGCCGTCCACCACGCCCGTCTGCAGCGCCTGGTAGACCTCGGAGAAAGCCAGCACTTGCGGATTGGCGCCCAGCGCGCGCATTTGCGCGTCCAGCACCTTGGAGGCCTGGATGCGCATCTTCAAGCCCTTGAAGTCGGCCGGCATTTTCAGCGCCTTGTTGGCCGACATCACCTTGAAGCCATTGTCCCAGTAAGCCAGGCCAACGATGCCCTTGCCGTCGAGCTTTTGGAACAGGCTCTTGCCAACCGGGCCTTCCGTCACCCGGTACAGCGCCTCCTTGTTGGGAAACAAGTATGGCAGGTCGAATACTTCAAATTCCTTCACGCCCAGCGGACCGAACTTGGCCAGGGACGGCGCCAGCATCTGGACCGCGCCCAGCTGCAGTGCTTCGAGCTCTTCCTTGTCCTTGTACAGCTGGCTGTTCGGATAGACTTCGATCTTGACCCGGCCATTGGTGGCTTTTTCGGCCAGCGCCTTGAAGCGCTCGGCAGCCTGGCCCTTGGGGGTATCGGTCGCCACCACGTGGCTGAACTTGATGATGATCGGGGACTGGGCCCAGGCGTTGAAGCTGATGGCGGCGGCCAGCATCACGGCCAGCGTTTTAATCTGCATAGTGTCTCCGGTATCTGAAAGTCTATTATTATTGGCCATAGTCTGAGCCCTCCCTATTTTGCACTGCAATTGTGGATATCCACAATAGGCACTTGAAGAACCAAGCAACAAGCTATGCCATGAATCACCACGCGCCGCCGGCCCGCCCCCTCCGTCTTGCCCCCTTGTGGCGCTGGCTGCTGCCGCTGTTGCTGGTTTGCCTATTTCTCGCTGTCCTGATCTGGCTACCCTGGCAGGCGCGCCAGATGGAANNCCCGCATGGACCAGCTGCGCAAGAACAGCCACGAACTGCTGCGCCTGGTCTGGCTCGATGCACAAGGGCGTCCCGTGCTCACCAGCGGCCCCGCGCTGCCAGAACCCCTGTCGGAAGCCTCGCGCACCGCCTTTGACACGGCCGCCAAGACCGGGCGCGCCCGCTACAGCGAGCCGTACGCCAGCCTGCTCGACTACCATTTGCCGCGTCCGCAAGGCAGCATGGTCGCCACCTACCACCTCAAGCTCCTGCTTGACGAAACCGTTCCGTGGTGGTTCGCGCAAGATAACGTCACCTCGCTGATCAACCGCGACGATGCCGTGGTGGCCCAGCGCGCCGCAGCCGGTCCGGGACGGGGCGTGTATACCCACAAGCGCGAACTTGACCTGCCCGGCGCCAACTTGCGCCTGGCCACCGACAGCGTCAAGGGCAAGCCCCGTTTGCTGCCCAATCTGCTGGTCGGCTCGGTCATTGCGCTGGCGCTGGGCTTACTGGTGAGCCTGATCGCGCTGTGGCGCCACATTGCGCGCCGGCTGGCCGCCGAAGGCGCGCTGCGCCAGCAGATGGCGTTTCGCACGGCCATGGAAAATTCGCTGGTGACGGGGCTGCGCGCGCGCGACCTGGAAGGGCGCGTCACCTACGTCAATCCGGCTTTTTGCCAGATGGTCGGCTTGCCGCCCGACGAGCTGGTGGGCAAGGCGCCGCCCATGCCCTACTGGGCGCCCGAAGCAATGGCCGAATACCAGCAGCGCCTGGACCAGGTGCTGGCCGGTCACGCGCCGTCCCAGTTTGAAACCACCTTCCGCCGCGCCGACGGCGAACGCATCCCGGTGCTGATCTTTGAAGCGCCACTGATCGACAGCAAGGGCGTGCAGACCGGCTGGATGGGCTCGATCCTCGACATTTCCGACCGCAAGCGGGTCGAAGAACTGAATCGCCAGCAACACGACAAGCTGCAGGCCAGCGCGCGCCTGGCCACGATGGGCGAAATATCGTCGATGCTGGCGCACGAGCTGAACCAGCCACTGGCGGCCATCTCCAGCTACACCACGGGCGCCGTCAACCTGATTGCCCGCGCCGCCAGCGACGGCGCTGCGGTTGACGCGGCATTGCTGCTGCCGGCGCTGGAAAAAGCGGGCATCCAGGCGCAGCGCGCCGGCCAGATCATCCGCAGCGTGCACCAGTTCGTCAAAAAGCGCGAACCGGAACGCCAGCTGCTCGACATTTCCAGCCTGCTCGACGGCATCGCCGCGCTGATCGAGCTGCAGGCGCGCAAGCATTTCGTGGCGGTGCGCACCAGCGTCGCAGCCGACTTGCCGCAGGTCAGCGCCGACCGCATGCTGCTCGAACAAGTCTTGCTGAACCTGACCCGCAACGGCATCGAAGCGATGGCCGACGTCGCTCCCGAGCGCCGCATTCTGCGCATCGCCGCTACGCTGGTGCAAGAGCGGGTCGACGTGGCCGTCAGCGACCACGGGCACGGCATTTCGGACGAGGTGGCCGAACGGCTGTTCTCGCCCTTCTTTTCGACCAAGGCCGAAGGCATGGGCATGGGCTTGTCGATTTGCCGCACCGCCATCGAGTTCCATGGCGGCGCGCTGGTGCACCGGGCCAATCCGCTGGGCGGCACGATTTTCAGTTTTTCCCTGCCTGGCCACATAAAAAAATAACGGAGATCAACATGCTGCACATCGTCGACGACGAGGAAGTCATTCGTGACGCGCTGGCCTGGCTGGCCACCTCGCGCGCCATTCCCGCGCGCTGCCACGCCAGCGCCCAGAGTTTCCTCGATGCCGTGGGCGGGGAGTTCGACGCCGGCGGCGACTGCGTGCTGCTGGATGTGCGCATGCCCGGCATCAGCGGCGTGGCCGTGTTTGACCAGCTTGCCGCGCGCGGCCTGACGGCGCGCCTGCCGGTGATTTTCCTGACCGGCCACGGCGACGTGCCGATGGCGGTCGACACCTTGAAGCGGGGCGCGTTTGATTTCTTTGAAAAACCGTTCAACGACAACCAGCTGATGGACCGGGTCGAGCTGGCGCTGGCCGCCTCGCGCACAGCAGGCGCGGCCGCTGCCGTCCAGGCGCGCCTGGAGACGCTGTCGCAGCGCGAACGCGAAGTGCTCGACCTGATACTGGCAGGCATGATGAACAAGGTCGTGGCCGACAAGCTTGGCATCAGCATGCGCACCGTGGAAGTGCACCGCGCCCATATTCTGGACAAGATGCAGGTCAAGACGGCGGTGGAACTGGCAGGCTTGCTCAAATAGTCGAGAACCTTCAGCCATTCCTGCGATCCGATGGTAAACCCTGTTTTGAAAGTCTCCCATGAGCGACAAGACAATTGCCGACAAGATGTACTTGAAGACCGCCAAATCGGTGGCGCTCTTCAATCCCGGCGCCAACCCGGGCGTGGTGGCGCAACTGCCGCCGGCATTGCTGGTCCCTGACGACGCCGAGGCTGACGTGGTGCTGGTGTTCGCCCTCAGCCAAAGCGAGCTCGACCAATGGTGGGCGCCCGCGCTGGCCCGTCTGGGCGAAAAAGGCTCGCTGTGGATCGCCTACCTGAAGCAGTCCGCACCCAAGGCCACCGACCTCACGCGCGAGGTCATCGACGCCTACGCCAGGGAACGCGGCGTGACAGGCGTGGCCCTCATTTCCATGGATGCGGACTGGTCCGCGGTGCGCCTCAAGCGCATTTAAGCGGCGCCGTGGCGCGCCAGCGCCCAGTGCACATGTTCGCGCACCAGCGCCGAAGGATGGGCGGCGCGCGCACGCAGCGCAGCCACGATGGCCGCGTCGCCCGGGCACTGCTCGGCCGCGTTGCCCAGCCCGACGGCAAGGTTGCGCAGCCAGCGTTCGTGGCCGATGCGCCGGATCGGACTGCCTTCCATGCGGCGCGCAAATTCTTCCTCGGTCCAGGCGAACAGCGCCGCCATGCTTTGCCCGCCCAGATCATTGCGCTCGTCAAAGTCGGGCACCAGCGCGCGCTGCGCAAATTTATTCCACGGACAGACGGTCTGGCAATCGTCGCAGCCATACACGCGGTTGCCGATCAGCGGGCGCAGCGCAACCGGGATGCTGCTTTTCAATTCAATGGTCAGATAGGAAATGCAGCGCCGCGCGTCGAGTCGTCCCGGGCCCAGAATCGCCTGGGTCGGGCAGACGGTGATGCAGGCCGCGCAAGCGCCGCAATGGGCGCTGGCCGGCGCATCGACCGGCAAGGCAATGTCGACCAGAATTTCGCCCAAGAAAAACATCGACCCCGCTTCGCGGCTGAGCATGAGGGTATGCTTGCCGCGCCAGCCCAGGCCCGCCTTTTCAGCCAGCGGCAGCTCCATCACGGGCGCCGAATCGGTAAATACGCGGAACCCGAAGGCGCCCGCCCGGCTGCCGATGCGCTCGGCCAGCTGCTGCAGGCGGCTGCGCAGCACCTTGTGATAGTCGCGTCCGCGCGCATACAGCGACACCACCGCCGCCTGCGGCTCGGCCAGGCGCGCCGTCTCGCGTTCGCGCCAGTCGCCGGGCGTGGCGGCAGGCAGATAATCCATGCGCACGCAAATTGCCCGCACCGTGCCCGGCACCAGCTCGGCCGGGCGGGCCCGCTTCATGCCGTGGCTGGCCATATAGTCCATCTCGCCGTGGCAGCCCGCGTCCAGCCAGGCCTGCAAGCCGGCCTCGGCGTGGCGCAGGTCGACGTCGGCAATGCGCACCTCGGCAAAGCCCAGCTCGCGCCCCCACTGCTTGATGGTGTGCGCAAGTTCGGTCAGGTCGGATTCGGAAGGCTGCATGCTGGGGCCGGTGGTTTACAATGGGCGCTCACGCCTGACGACATTCTATTCGATGCAGCATTTTACAGCCCACCTCCACGATGAAGCCGGCACCGCCGCCCTGGGCGCGGCGCTCGCGCGCGCGCTCCTGCCGGGCCTGTCGATTCACCTGCACGGCGACCTCGGCGCCGGCAAGACCGCGCTCACGCGTGCGCTGCTGCACGCGGCCGGCCACGTGGGCAACGTCAAGAGTCCCACCTACACCTTGTCCGAACCGTACCGCATCGTGCTGGACGGGCGCGCGGTCGACGTCATCCATTTCGACCTGTACCGCATGGCCAGCGCCGAGGAGTTTCTCGACGCCGGTTTTCGTGAAGACTTCAACGCGGCCAATATCTGCATCGTCGAATGGCCCGAAAAAGCCGAGCCGGTGCTGCCGCCGCCCGACCTGAATGTGTGGCTGAGCGTCGCCGGTGCGGGACGTGATGTAGAATTGCACGCGTTGTCCGACCTGGGTTTGCTATGCCTCGACCGCCTCACATTCGCCCCGAACCTCTGATTACCGGCCCCGTCACGCGGCGCACGGTGCTCAAGGCCGGCGGCACATTGCTGCTGTCGGTGCTGCCGGCGCTGCCGGCCGGCGCCGCCCAGATCCTCGCCGTGCGGGTCTGGCCGGCCGCCGACTACACCCGGGTGACGCTGGAAAACGACACCGACCTGAAATCCACCCACTTCACCGTGCCCGATCCGCAGCGGCTGGTGGTCGACATCGAAGGGCTCGAGCTCAACCCCACGCTCAAGGGCCTGGTGGCCAAGATCGAGTCGGGCGACCCGTACATCAAGCAGGTGCGCGTGGGGCAGAACCGTCCCAACGTGGTGCGCCTGGTGTTCGACCTGAAGGAAGAAGTCAAGCCGCAGGTATTTACGCTCGCGCCCGTGGGCACCTACAA
>CXWL01128940.1_pt1 | contig 10027 bp, 14 predicted proteins | sample 590931 | NCBI WGS metagenome assembly CXWL01 (sample SAMEA3498368, study PRJEB10139) | groundwater metagenome | biome: water well; material: biofilm material | place: Germany | collected 2015-04-27
CGGCCATACACCGTGCTGCCGGCATTCATGCGCCACTCTGCTGTGCTTTCCCCATCCCGACGTGACGCCATGCCTGCCTGCCCGCACCAACGTCCCGGTGGCCGCCACGGCGCGGCGCGCGGTGCGCGCACCGCGCGCAAGATGCGCGAGCGCGGCAACGGCGGTAGATTCGGCGCGCCGGCGACCCGCCCGGCAGCGGTGCATGCGGCGGCGCAGCATCGAAGTTTCTTGCTTATTCCCGCTGGATTTGGTTATATGCGTATATGCTCATATGATTGCTCGATAAAAAGATGAACGACGACCTGAACCGTGAACAGATGAAGGAAGTGTTCGAGGAAGTTTCTCACTATTTCTTCCTGCTGTCCGAGCCGACCCGCTTGAAAATCCTGTACGCCCTGTGCGAGGGGGAGCAGCCGGTCGGGGCGGTCGTCAAGGAGATCGGCGCGAACCAGGCAAACGTGTCGCGCCAGTTGAACATGCTGTACCAGGCCAAGATTTTACAGCGCAGGAAAGACGGCGCCCAAGTGTACTACCGCATCGAAGACCAGAATGCCATCCAGCTGTGCCGCGTCGTGTGCACGCAGATGATCGACAAAGTCATCAAGCAGTCGCGGCTGGTGCCAACGCCGGTGGATACCTAGAATACAGCAGCGGCGCAGGGCGCAAGTCCCGCAGTCCTATGCGCAATTAGCAATATGTTTATATAGTTATTAATTCTAACGATGAAGTGAGACGGTGTCAGATGACAAATTTGATTAGAAAATACGGGCGCATCCTGCGTGCCCCCGAAAATTTCCTCCAGCCGGAGGTGATCGACGAAATCCAGCGAGGTCAACTCGATGAAAACCGGCGCGGCTTCCTGCGCAAGAGCTTGCTCGCGGCCAGCGCTTCGCTGACCGCCGGCGGCGCTCTGGCGGCCAGCGTCGGCGAGGGCGACCCCAACATCCTGGTGCTGCCCGAGCATTCGCGCACACTGGGCAAGCCGGTGGCGTCGAATCCCTACGGCGTGCCCTCGTCCTACGAGACCAACCTGCTGCGCCGCGAGTCGCCCGGCCTGACGCGCGTATCGGCGGCGTCGGTCGCGTTCACCCCGCTGCAAGGGCTGTTCGGCATCATCACGCCGTCCGGCCTGCACTTCGAGCGCCATCACCAGGGCTGGCACGACATCGACCCGAGCAAGCATCGGCTGATGATCAACGGCATGGTCAAGCGCCAGAAGGTCTACACGATGGACGACCTGATGCGCATGCCATCGGTGTCGCGCATGCACTTCATCGAATGCGGCGCCAACAGCGCGATGGAGTGGGGCAACGTGGCGGTGCCGTCGGTGCAGTATTCGCACGGCATGCTCAGCTGCAGTGAATTCACCGGCGTGCCGCTCTCGGTGCTGCTCGAGGACTGCGGTTTCGACAAGCGCAACGCCAAGGTGGTGCTGGCCGAAGGCGCCGACGGCTCGTCGATGACGCGCACCATCTCGATCGAGCGCGCGCTCGACGACGTCATCGTCGCCTGGGGCATGAACGGCGAGATGCTGCGTCCGGAAAACGGCTATCCGCTGCGCCTGGTGGTACCGGGCGTGCAGGGCGTCTCCTCGGTCAAGTGGCTGCGCCGCATCGAAGTGGGCGACCAGCCCTACGCCACCAAGGACGAGGCGGTGCACTACATGGACGCGATGCCCGATGGCACCTTCCGCCAGTACACCTCGATCCAGGAAGCCAAGTCGGTCATCACCAGCCCGTCGGCCGGCCAGGCGCTGCTCGACACCGGCTTCTACAACATCACCGGCCTGGCCTGGTCCGGCCGCGGCAAGATCAAGCGGGTCGACGTCTCCGTCGACGGCGGCAAGACCTGGCGCACGGCGCGCCTGGAAACCCCGGTGCTGTCGAAGTGCCTGACCCGCTTCAACATCGACTGGGACTGGGACGGCAACCCGGCGGTGCTGCAATCGCGCACCATCGACGAAACCGGTTACGTGCAGCCAAAGATCAACGAACTGCGGGCGGTGCGCGGCACGCGTTCGATTTACCACAACAATGCGATCCAATCCTGGCGGGTTGCGCAATCGGGGGAGGTGTCCAATGTCCAGGTCTATTAAATTCACCGCAGCCGCGCTGGCGTTTGCGCTGCTGGCGCCGGCCGTCCAGGCCGCCGCGCCGCTGACCAACCTGGGACGCCCGGCCACCACCAAGGAAGTGGCGGCCTGGGACATCGACGTGCGGCCCGACTTCAAGGGCTTGCCGAAAGGTTCCGGCAGCGTCGCGGCCGGCATGAAGGTATGGGAGGGCAAGTGCGCCTCCTGCCACGGCACCTTCGGTGAGTCGAACGAGGTGTTTACGCCGATCGTCGGCGGCATCGCGCCGGAGGACATCAAGACCGGCCGCGTCGCCTCGCTGATCAACGGCAAGCAGCCGCAGAAGACGACCCTGATGAAGGTGGCGACGGTGTCGACCTTGTGGGATTACATCAACCGCGCCATGCCGTGGACGGCGCCGAAGTCGCTCACCACCGACGAAGTGTATGCGGTGACGGCCTACATCCTGAACATGGGCGAGATCCTGCCGGACGACTTCGTCTTGTCGGACAAGACCATCGCCCAGGCGCAGGCGCGCATGCCGAACCGCAACGGCATGACCACCAAGCATGGCATGTGGGATGTGCACGGCAAGGGCGACGTGACCAGCGTCGCCTGCATGAAGAACTGCCCGGTCGAGGACAAGATCCGCTCGACCCTGCCGGAAGCTTCGCGCAGCGCCCACGGCAACCTGGCGCTGCAGAACCGCACTTTCGGCGCCCAACGTGGCGTCGACACCACCAAGCCGGCATCCACCGCCCGCCTCGGCGCAGCCGCCGCGTCCCCTGTCGCGGTCCCTGCGGCGGCGGCGGCCCCGGCCAAGGCCAACCCGGCGCTGGCGCTGATGCAGCAGAACGCCTGCGTCGCCTGCCACGCCGTCTCGACCAAGGTGATGGGCCCGAGCTTCGTGCAGGTGGGCGACAAGTACCGCGCCGATCCGTCGGCCGCCGGCAAGCTGTTCGACAAGATCAAGAACGGCAGCAGCGGCACCTGGGGACCGATCCCGATGCCGGGGCAGGGCCACGTGAAGGATGAGGATATCAAGACGCTGGTCAAGTGGATTCTCGACGGTCCCAAATAAACGATGTTATTTAACGGAGAAACAATGAAGAAAATTTTACTGGCAGTCGCCATCTCGATCGCATGCAGTGCTACATTTGCGGCTGAACATAAAGTGAAGATGCTCAACGCGGGCGCCGATGGTTCGATGGTGTTCGAGCCGGGCTTCCTGCGCGTGGCCAAGGGCGATACCGTCAAGTTCATCAAGGTCGATGCGGCGCACAACAGCGCCGCGGTAGTAGTGCCGGCCGGCGCCACCGCCTGGAAGGGCAAGCCGGACGAGGAAGTGAGCGTCAAGCTCGATCACGAAGGCGTGTACGTGTATATCTGCGATCCGCACAAGGTGATGGCCATGGCCGGCGTGATCCAGGTCGGCAAGCCGGTCAACCTGGCCGACGCGCAAAAGCAAGCCGACACCCTGTCGAAGGGTTTCGTCATGAACAAAGACCGCCTGTCGAAATACATGGCACAGGTCAAGTAACAGTAGTCCAACCATCAAACGGAGGTAACAATGATTCAGAGTCGACGCGATGTAATGCGCATCACAGCAGTACTGGGCGCCGCGTTCGCCGCTGGCATACTCAGCCCGAAGGATGTCTTCGCCGCTGAGTGGAGCCAGAAGGTGTTCGATGCCAAGAGCCTGGCCGATGCGGTCAAGGCACTGGGCGGCGACAAGTTCGAAGTCAGTTCGGACGTCACGATCAGCGGCCCGGACATCGCCGAAAACGGCGCCGTCGTGCCGGTGTCGATCAGCAGCAAGGTGCCTGGCACCGAGTTCCTGGCGATCCTGGTCGACAAGAACCCGAGCGCGATGTCGGCCAGCTTCAACATCCCGGCCGGCACCGCCGCCGAGGCGACGACGCACATCAAGATGGGCGCGACCTCGAACGTGCACGCGCTGGCCAAGGCGAACGGCAAATGGCTCGTCGCCACCAAGGAAATCAAAGTGACGCTGGGCGGCTGCGGCGGTTAAGCTGCTCCACCACAGTCGGACTTTTAACTGATAAGGAAATAAAATGGGCAACCCAATGCGTATTCGCGCCAGCATCGCTGGCGATATGGCCGAAGTGAAGATCTTGATGCGCCACGACATGGAATCGGGCCAGCGCAAGGATGCGGCCGGCGCCGTGATTCCTGCGCACTACATCAAGACCCTGGTCGCCAAGCACAAGGACAAGGTCGTGCTCGACGCCGCCTTCGGGCCGTCGGTGTCGAAAGACCCGTTCCTGTCCTTCAAGTTCAAGGGCGCCGTCGCCGGCGACAAAGTGTCGGTCACCTGGGTCGACAGCTCCGGCGACACGCGTACCGACGAGGGCACCGTCGGCTAAGCTGACGATCCGGTTCCACCACCAGATGCGGCGCAAGACCGCATGACGACGAAAGAGGAGACGACATGATCGATAAACGTTTGAGCGCCGTATGCGCAACGCTGCTGTGCGCGTTGGCGCCTGCCATGGCGCAGACTTCCGCAACGGACGAAATCGCCAAATACCGGCAAATGCTGGCGGACGGCAATCCGGCCGAACTGTGGGAAATGCGCGGCGAGGAACTGTGGAAGGCCAAGGCCGGACCGAAGAAGGCGTCGCTCGAACAGTGCGACCTCGGCAAGGGCGCCGGCGTCGTCAAGGGCGCTTACGTCGAATTGCCGCGTTTCTTCAAGGATACCGGCAAGGTGATGGACCTGGAGCAGCGGCTGATCTACTGCCGCACGACCTTGCAGGGCCTCAGCCATGAGGAGGCGGTCAAGACGCCGTTCGGCTCGACCGCCAAACCTTCGACCATCGAACCGCTGGTGGCCTACATCACGTCCGAGTCGCGCGGCATGAAGATGGCCGTGTCGCTGGCGCACCCGCTCGAAAAGCGCGCCTACGAGGCCGGCAAGCAGCTGTTCTTCTACCGCGCCGGCTCGCACGACTTCGCCTGCGCCACCTGCCACTCGTCCGACAACCAGCGCATCCGCCTGCAGGAACTGCCGAACATCCTGAACAAGGCCAATGCACAGGCTGCCTACACGACCTGGCCGGCCTACCGCGTCTCGCAAGGCGAGGTGCGCACCATGCAGCACCGGCTCAACGACTGCTTCCGCCAGCAACGCTTCCCTGAACCGATGTATGCCTCCGAGGCCATCACGGCGATGACGATGTTCCTGGCAAAGAACGCCGAAGGTGGCGTCTACGCCGGCCCGGCCCTGAAACGATAAGGAGTTGCGATGACCCAGATCCGAAAAATAGTGGCCGTCGCCGTGGCGACGCTGACCGTTGCAGGTTGCGCCAGCGTGGTGGCCGAGACCGACTACGGTCATTTGGCCCTCGACATGATCAAGCAGGACTTCCGCTCGAAGGGCCCGGCCACGCTCGAGCGTGTCGCCGTGCAGGACGAGGCGCAGAAGCTGTGCAGCGAAATGCCCAAGGACCGCAGCGCCGAGATCAACGCCAAGATCGAGGCCGGCCAGCTGAAGACGATCAAGGCGCCGGCCGACGGCAAGTACCTCGGCAAATGGCAGGAGGGCGAGAAGGTGGCGCAGAACGGTCGCGGCATGCAGTCGTCCGACAAGCTGGGCGCGCCGAACGGCGGCAACTGCTACGCCTGCCACCAGATCACCAAGCAGGAAATCTCGTTCGGCAACATCGGTCCGAGCCTGTACCAGTACGGCAAGGTGCGCGGCACCAGCGACGACATCGTCAAGTACACCTGGGGCAAGATCTACAACGCCCAGGCCTATACCGCCTGCTCGAACATGCCGCGCTTCGGCCACAACGGCGTGCTGACCGAAACGCAGATGAAAGATGTGATGGCACTGCTGCTCGATCCGGCATCGCCAGTCAACAAGTAATACAGCATATTAAGGAATTAGCATGGGTATGAATCGGCGCGAGTTTGCGCAACTGATGGGAATCGCCGCGGCGGGCGGCATGCTGCTCAACTCGAAGGCGGCGCTGGCCGGCACGACGAAGGCGGGCAACCTGTACGACCTGCCGCGTTTCGGCAATGTCCACTTCCTGCACTTCACCGACTGCCACGCGCAGCTCAAGCCGGTGTATTTCCGTGAACCGAGCATGAACCTGGGCGTCGGCGCCGCCACCGGGCGCATCCCGCACCTGGTCGGCGAGCACCTGCTCAAGCAGGTCGGCCTGAAGCCGAACACGCCGCAGGCGCACGCGTTCACCGCGCTCAATTTCGAGCAGGCCGCGCACACCTACGGCAAGGTCGGCGGCTTCGCCCACCTGGCCACGCTGGTCAAGCGCATGCGCGCCGGCCGGCCCGGCGCGCTGCTGCTCGACGGCGGCGACACTTGGCAAGGTTCCGGCACCGCGCTGTGGACCAAGGGCCAGGACATGGTCGACGCCTGCCTGCAGCTGGGCGTCGATGTCATGACGGCGCACTGGGAAATGACGCTGGGCGACAAGCGGGTGCAGGAAATCGTCGGCAAGGACTTCAAGNNGGCGGCGGCAAGACGCTGGTGACCAACGCCGGCAGCAACAGCAAGTTCCTCGGCGTGCTCGACTTCGACGTGCGCGAAGGCACGGTGCACGGCTTCCAGTACCGCCTGCTGCCGGTGTTCTCGAACCTGCTGCCGGCCGACCGCGACATGGCCGCGCTGATCGACAAGGTGCGCGCGCCTTACGAGGCGAAGCTGGGCGAGAAACTGGGCATGACCGAGGGCACGCTGTACCGCCGCGGCAATTTCAACGGCACCTTCGACCAGCTGATCATCGATGCGCTGATCGACGTCAAGGGCGCCGACCTGGCGTTCTCGCCGGGCTTCCGCTGGGGCACCTCGCTGCTGCCGAACAGCCCGATCCTGATGGAACACCTGATGGACCAGACCGCGACGACGTACTCGTACAGCACCCTGACCAACATGAGCGGTGCCACCATCAAGACCGTGATGGAGGACGTCGCAGACAACCTGTTCAACCAGGATCCGTATTACCAGCAGGGCGGCGACATGGTGCGGGTGGGCGGCCTGACGTATGCGATCGAGCCGAACGCGACGATGGGTTCGCGCATCAGCGACATGCGCCTGAACGGCAAGCTGATCGACGCCAACAAGAGCTACAAGGTGGCCGGCTGGGCGCCGGTGGCCGAGGGCGCGCAGGGCGAGCCGGTGTGGGACGTCGTGGCGCAGTGGCTCAAGGCGCACAAGACGGTGACGCCGCGCAAGCTGAACACGCCGCGCCTGATCGGCATGCGCAACAATCCCGGGATGATGGCATGAGCGCCGCGGCGCGCCTGCGGCACTGCGGCCTGATCGCCTCGCTGTGCGCCACCCTGGCCGTGGCGCACGGCCAGGCGCAGGCCTTCGATGCCGCCGCCGTACCGGTGGCCAAGCAGACCACGGCCGGCCGCTACCTCGATGCGCGCGAGGCGTATGCGCTCAAGCAGAAGCTGGCGGCCAAGGCCTTGTTCGTCGACGTGCGCACGCGTTACGAGGTCTCCTACCTCGGCATGCCGACCGTCGCCGACGCCAACATCGCCTACGTCGAGCATCCGGACGACGCGCCATGGGACGACAAGGCGGGCCGCTTCCGGCTCGACCCCAACAGCGACTTCGCCGCCGAACTGGGGCGCCGCATGGCCGCCAAAGGCCTCGGCAAGGCCGACGTCGTCATCCTGATGTGCCGCTCGGGCGACCGCAGCGCGCGCGCCGCCACGCTGCTGACCCAGCTGGGGTATTCGAATGTGTTCAGCGTGGTCGACGGCTTCGAAGGCGATGTCGCCACCAGCGGCCCGAAGCAGGGCCAGCGCGTGGTGAACGGCTGGAAGAACGCGGACCTGCCGTGGAGCTACAAGCTCGACAAGGACCGCATGACGATGTTCAAGTACTGAGGTGAACAGCGCAATGCGATCCGGCCCGTCATCGAAGCTGCGCTGGGCCGCCGCGCTGGCTGCCCTGGCACTGTGCGGNNCCCCTGGCACTGTGCGGCGCCGCCGCGGCGGCGGCGCCGCTGCTGGCGGCGCCGCTCGACCTGCGCGCCGACGGCGCCCAGGCCGCCGCGCACGGCAAGCCGCTGGTGCTGATGTTTTCGCTGCCCGAGTGCGGCTATTGCGCGGTGGTGCGGCGCAACTACCTGGCGCCGCTGGCGCACGCGCCGCGCCCGGCCGACCGCTTCGTCGTGCGTGAACTGGAGTTGACCGGCACCGAGAAGCTGGCCGGCTTTCACGGCGAGCGCACCAGTGGCGCGACGCTGGCGGCCCGCTATGGCGTGCGGGTGGCGCCGGCCGTGGTCATGCTCGACCGCGACGGCAAGCTGCTGGCGCCGCCGTTGCTCGGCGGCGACGTCGCCGGCATGTACGGCGCCTACCTCGAGCGCTCGCTCGAGGACGCGCGCGCCAGCCTGGCGCCCGCGCGCGCTCCCAAACCCTGATTTCTTCAGACGAGAACCGACGTGAAAATTTCCTATTTCGATCGACCTTTCAGCGCAGCCCGGCGCTGGTTTTTCGGCCTGGCGCTGGCGATGCTGGCGTGCACCGGCGCCGCGGCGCAGCCGCTGGCGCTGACGCCGGTGAAGATCTCGCCGCACGTGTATTACTTCCATGGCCACAGCGGCATGGCCGATCCGGCCAACCAGGGCTTCATGTCGAACGCCGGCTTCGTCGTCACCGCCGACGGCGTGGTGGTGTTCGACGCGCTCGGCACGCCGGCGCTCGGCCAGGCCATGGTCAAGGCGATCCGCAGCGTGACGGCGCAGCCGATCCGGCGCGTCATCGTCAGCCATTACCATGCCGACCATTTCTACGGCCTGCAGGCGCTCAAGGCGGCCGGGGCGGAAATCTGGGCCCACGAGAACGGCCGCCACTACCTGACGTCCGACATCGCCGCGTCGCGCCTGGCGCAGCGCAAGATCGACCTCAAGCCCTGGGTCAACGAAGACACCCGGCTGCTGCCGGCCGACCGCTGGCTGCACTTCGGCGCCGCCAAGACGATCCCGTTCGTGATGGGCGGCGTGCATTTCCGCGTGATCGACATGTCCGGCGCCCATTCGCCGGAAGACATCATGCTCGCCGTCGACGACGACAAGATGCTGTTCGCCGGCGACCTGTTCTTCACCGGCCGCATTCCCTTCGTCGGCGAAGCCGACAGCAAGGTCTGGCTGGTCGCCCTCGACGAGATGCTCAAGATCGCGCCGGCGGTGGTGGTGCCCGGCCACGGCGAGATGGCGCACGAGCCGATCAAGGACCTGCAGCTGACCCGCTCGTACCTGCAGTTCCTGCGCCGCGCGATGGGCGACGCGGTGGCCGACATGGTGCCGTTCGAGGAAGCCTATCAAAAGACCGACTGGAAGGCATTCGCCTCCTATCCGGCGTTTGACCAGGCAAACCGGCTCAACGCCTTCCAGACCTACCTGCTGATGGAGCGCGAAAGCCTGCAGTCGAAGTAGTACCCACAGTACCCACCTTCACCTAACTGGAGTCATCAATGAAATTCATCCGCACCCTGTTTGCCGTACTGTTCCTCGCATTTGTGTCGTGCACCGTCGCCAGCGCCGCCGACAAGGAGGAAAAAGTCGTCTATCACATCAACGACGGCAGCAATCCGATGGCCGCGCTCAACAACATCCGCAATCACCTCAACGCCAGCCCGAAGGCGAAGATCGTGGTGGTCACGCACGGTCCCGGCATCGACTTCCTGCTCGACGGCGCCAAGGACAAGAACGGCAATCCGTATGACGCGGTGGTGCAGGAACTGAACAACCGCAATGTCCAGTTCCGGGTCTGCAACAACACGCTGGAAACGCGCAAGATCGACCGCAAGCGGGTGATCCCCGAAGCGACCATCGTGCCGTCCGGGGTCGCCGAAGTGGCCCGCCTGCAGTGGCAGGAAGGCTACGTCTACGTCAAGCCTTAAGGTCCGCGTCAGGCCGGCTTGCGCGCCACCATGCCCAGCAGGGCGGA
>CXWL01136979.1_pt1 | contig 10027 bp, 9 predicted proteins | sample 590931 | NCBI WGS metagenome assembly CXWL01 (sample SAMEA3498368, study PRJEB10139) | groundwater metagenome | biome: water well; material: biofilm material | place: Germany | collected 2015-04-27
CGCCCCGAGCCAGTCGCGCCGGCGCATGCGCTCAGCGCGCCTTCGGCTGGTGCGCCGGGTCGACGTCGACGTACTGCCAGAACTGGTTGCCGAACAGCGGCCGGCGGTAGCCGGTCAGCCAGGGCTGGGTGAGGTCGGTGACCACGCGATGCACGTTGACCTTCTGCGGCGCGTAGGCGACGGCGATCTTCATGGCCTCGCGCAGCAACGCCAGCCGCTCGGGTCCGTCGGGCAGCACCTGCATGCGCCGGAACAGCTCGTCGAACTNNCGTCGAACTGGGCGTTCCTGAAGCGCGCGAAGTTCTGCCCCCCCGCGGCCGGCCCGTACAGCAGCACCAGGCCGTCCTGAACGTCCGGGTTGGTGGCCGTGAAGCCGAGCTGCCAGATCATGATCTGGCCGGCGCGCGCCATCTTCAGCTGCTCGGGCCATTGCCCCTTGAGGATCTTCAGGCGCAGGCCGAGCGCATCCATGTTGCGCTTCCAGATCTCGTCGAACTGTCTCGACAGTGCATCGGGCTGCGTCGCGTATTCGAGCGTCAGGGGCGAGCCGTCGGGCATCTCGCGCCAGCCGTCGCCGTCGCGGTCGGCGTAGCCGTAAAGATCGAGCAGCGCCTTCGCGCGCGCGACGTCGTAGTCGCTGTTCTCCGTCTTGTAGGCCGGGTCGTAGCCCCAGGTGTTGGGTGCGACGATCGACTGGGCGGGGATCGCCTGGCCGCGCCGGACATTGTTGATCTCCCGCCACACGTCGGTGCCCAGGCTGATGGCCCGCCGCAGCGCCACCTTCTCCGGCGCGAACCCGCCGACCAGCGGGTCCTCCATGTTGAAGTAGAACAGCGTGCGGTCCGCGGCGGCCACGCGCTGCAGACCGATGCCGCGCCGCGCGAGGTTCGGCGCGATCACGCCGTTGGGCGCCGCCAGCGACGCGTATTCCAGGGGCACGGCCAGCAGGTCGAAACGGTCGTTCAGGAAGGCCAGCCAGCGCGGCTGGCTGACCTCGATGATGCTGACCTCGACCCGGTCGATCATCGGCAGCGTGCGGCCCCGGAAGCGCTTGAGCAGCGCCTGGCCTTCGGCGTCGTCGGCAGGGGGTGACACCTCGTCCTCGTAGCGCACGGTGCGGAAGTTCGGATTGCGCTCGAGCACGATCAGTGAACTGCGCCGCCACTGCGCGAGCCGGAACGGTCCCGTGCCCACCGGGTGTTCCATCGCCTGCTCACCATAGGCCTCGATGACCTCGCGGGCGACGGCACCGAACGAGCCTCCCTGGGCGAGGGTGTAGATGAAGCGCGGGCGAGGCGTCTCCAGCTTGAAGCGGATCGTGTAGCGATCGATCGCGCGCAGCCCCTCGATCTCGCGGTCGTAGTCGAACGGCGCCTTGTTCTTCAGCGCCTCCTGACGCAGCGCGTCGACGCCGAGCAGGCCTTCCTCCTGGATGTTCTGGTAGATCGGGCTGCGAACCGCGGGATCGAAGAAGCGCTTGAACGCATAGACGTAGTCCTGCGCCACCAGCTCGCGCTTCCTGCCCTTGAAGGCCGGGTCGTCGCTGAAGTACAGGCCGGGCTTGATGCGCACCGTCCACGTCCGGTGGTCGTCGCTGACTTCCGGCATGGCCTCGGCCACGTTGGGCGTGACCTTGAACGGACGCGTCAGGTGGTCGTAGTGGTAGAGGCCATCGAAGACGTGCGAGGTGACGATCTGGGAGTAGATGTCGTCGACACGCGCCGGATCGAAGCCGGTCTCGGCGACCGGGAACGAGTAGCGCAGCACCCGCGGCGCGGACGCAACCGCGGCCGTGGCGACCGGCTCCGCGGCCTGCACCGCCAGCGCCGCGGCGCAGCCGGCGAGCAACGCAGCGAAGGCACGCCGCAGGCTCACTTCGCCTCCCGCCCGCGCACCGCCGGGTCGACGTCGACGTACTTGTAGAACTCGCGCATGAAGGGGTTGCGGCGGAAGCCGACCACCCAGGGCTGCATCAGGTCGGTGGCGATGCGGTGCGTGCTCAGCTTGTAGGGCACGTAGGCCACCATCAGCTTGCTCGCTTCCTCCATCACCTTCGCGCGCTCGGGGCCGTCGGGCAGCGTGCCCTGCTTCGCGTACAGCGCGTTGAAGGCCGGCAGGTCGAAGCGCGCGTGGTTGGCGCCGCCCTTGTTCGGCCCGTAGGCGAGCGCGAGGAAGGTCTCGCCGTCGGGCGTGCTGGCCGACCAGGCCACGCCCCACATCATCAGCTTGCCGGTGCGCGAGGCCTTCAGGTTCTCCGGCCACTTGGCCACCTTGAAGACGATGCGCAGGCCGACCGCCTTCATGCTCTTCTCCCACAGCTCGGCGAGCTGGCGGCTCGACTGGTCGGGCTGGGTGGCGTACTCGAGCAGCAGCGGCGAACCGTCGGGCTGCTCGCGCCAGCCGTCGCCGTCGCGGTCGAGGTAGCCGTACAGGTCGAGCAGCGCGCGGGCGCGCGCCGGGTCGTGGTCGCTCATCGTGGTCTTGAGCGCCGGGTTGTAGCCGAAGGTCAGCGGCGCGATCGCGGTCTGCGCCGGCACCGCCTGGCTCTTGCGCACCAGGCGGATCTCCTTGTCGCTGTCGTAGGCCAGCGCGATGGCGCGGCGCAACGCCACCTTCTCCGGCGTGTAGCCGCCGATCACCGGGTGGTCCTGGTTGAACAGCGCCGCCAGCGTGATGTCCACCAGCGGCGAGCGGTCCATCGTGATGCCCTTCCTGGCCAGGTTGGGCGCGAGCCTGTCGTTGGGGATGGCCACCGGCGCGAACTCGTTGGGCAGGCGCTCCATCAGGTCGGTCTGGCCGTTCAGGAAGGACAGCCAGCGCGGCTGCGCCTCCTCGATGATGGCGATCTCCACGCGGTCGAGCATGGGCAGGCGGCGGCCCTTGAGCTGCGCGGCGATGGCCAGGGAGCGCGCATCGTCGGCCGGCGCCTGCTCGTCGTAGCGCACCTCGCGGTAGCCCGGGTTGCGCGCCAGCACGATGCGCGAACTGCGCCGCCACTCGGCCAGCACGAAGGGCCCGGTGCCCACCGGGTGCTCCATGATCTTGTCGCCGTAGAACTCCACCACCTCGCGCGCCAGCGCGCCGAAGTTGGCGGCGTCGGTCATCACCTCCTGGTGGAAACGCGGCGCCGCTTCGGCCAGCCTGACCTGGAAGGTGTAGCGATCGAGCGCGCGCAGACCCTCGACCTCGCGGTCGTAGGGGAAGGGCTGCTTGTCCTTGAGAACCTGCTGGCGCAGTTCCGACAGGCCGAGGATCTTCACGGCTTCCAGCCGGTACAGGTTGGGGCTGTTCCAGCGCGGGTCGTAGTGGCGCTTGAGGCTGTAGACGTAGTCCTGCGCGACGAGCTCGCGCTTGTTGCCCTTGAAGGCCGGGTCGTCGGCGAAGAAGATGCCCGGCCTGAGCCGGAAGGTGAAGCTGCGGAAGTCCTCGCTGATCTCGGGCATCGCCACCAGCGTGTTCGGCTTCATGCGGAACGGCCGGTCGAGGAAGTCGAAGACCAGCGGCGCCTCGATGATGCCGGCCACCACGGTGCGCGAGTACAGGTCGGAGATCTGTGCCGGGTCGAAGCCGGTCTCGGCGATCGGGAAGGCGTAGCGCAGCACGCGCGGCGCGTCGCCGGCCGCAGCGGTCTGCGCCTGGGCGGCGCCGCAGGCCAGGGCCAGTAGCAGGGCCCGGGTCAGGCCTCGGAGGGACATCGCTCGTTCTCCAGCATCGGGATCGGCCGAAGTCTATGCGCTGATGGCATGCGAGTTGCGTGCGGGGTCACGAGGGCAAACACCGGGGCGAGGGGCCTTTGTGCGGGCCCTAGACTCGCGCCTGCATTCTTCTGGAGATCCCGAGCGCATGGCCGCTTACCTGATCCGGCGCCTTTGGCAGATGATCCCGACGCTGTTCGGCGTCGTGCTGCTGGTGTTCTTTCTGTTCAAGGCCTTCGGCGGCGACCCGGCCGAAATCCTCGGCGGCCTGTCGGCCTCGCCCGAGCAGATCCAGGCCATCCGCACGCAGCTCGGCCTGAACGAGCCCTGGTGGGTGCAGCTGGGCATCTTCCTCAAGCAGATCGTCAGCTTCGACTGGGGCCGCAGCTGGGCCACCAACGAGTCGGTGGCCAACCTGTTCGCCACAAGGCTGCCGGCCACGCTGACGGTGATGGTGCCCATCCTGCTGCTCGACACGCTGCTGGCCATCCCCATCGCGCTGCTGGTGGCCTACCTGCGCGGCTCGCTGACCGACCGCAGCATCATGGTCGCCACCACCATCGCGCTGTCGATCTCCTTCCTCGTCTACGTGATCGTTGGCCAGTACGTCTTCGCCTTCCAGCTCGGCTGGTTCCCGGTGCAGGGCTGGACGGACAGCCTGGCCACCAACCTGTTCGTCTACACGCCGCTGCCGGTGCTGCTGGCGGTGATGGTGGGCGTGGCGCCGCAGACGCGGCTGTACCGCACCTTCTTCCTCGACGAGATCGGCCAGGACTACGTGCGCACCGCGCGCGCCAAGGGCCTGACCGAGCCACGCATCCTGCTCACGCACGTGATGCGCAACGCCATGATCCCCATCCTCACCAACGTGGCGGTGTCGCTGCCGGGCATCTTCGTCGGCTCCTTCCTGATCGAGGTGTTCTTCTCCATCCCCGGGCTGGGCCGCGAGGTGCTGCTGGCGGTGAACCGCAGCGACTACCCGGTCATCCAGGCGGTGACGATCTACCTGGCCGTCATCACCATGGTGGTGAACCTGGCCACCGACGTGCTCTACAAGCTGGTCGATCCGCGGGTGGTGCTGAAATGAGTGCGGTGCTCGCAATGGGTGGGACGAGCCGCTCGGAAGGCGTCTGGGCCGCGGCCTGGCGGCGCTTCCGGGGCGATCGTGTCGGCATGGTCGCTATGGTCGTCGTGGCCGGCTTCGCGGTGCTGATGGCGCTGGCCGGCCTGGGCCTGGTGGCCGCCGACTGGCAGGTGGAGAAAGGCGTACCCAACGCACCACCCAGCTTCATGGGCCCGGCCAAGAAGGAGGCCAGCACCGCCATCCCGGTGCCCAGCGGCCCGAACGTCGACATCTCGGCCGTCGACCCGCTCGCGCCGCGTTATGCCGAGTGGACCGAGCTGGCCAAGAAGTACCAGACCACCGAGGCCGCACGCGCCGAGACGCTGCCCTTCGGCGGCGACCGCCTCGGCCGCGACGTGCTGTCCAAGGCCGTCAAGGGCGCGCAGATCTCGGTGTTCGTCGGCGTGCTGGCGGCGCTGGTGGCCACCCTGATCGGCACCGTGCTGGGCGCGCTGGCCGGCTTCTTCGGCGGCCGTTTGGGCGACTTCCTCGAGTGGCTCTACAACGTGTTCACCTCGATCCCCGGCATCCTGCTGATCTTCGCCTTCGCGGCGGTGGCCGGTCGTGGCGTGCAGTCGGTGGTGCTGATCCTGGGCCTCACCGGCTGGACGGGCATCTATCGGCTGGTGCGCGCCGAGTTCCTCAAGCATTCGGTGCGCGAGTACGTGCGTGCCGCCGAGGCCGTGGGCGCGAGCGCCGCCTCGCGCATCTTCCGCCACATCCTGCCCAACGTCAGCCACGTGATCCTGGTGCAGCTGTCCATCCTCGTCGTGGGCTTCATCAAGGCCGAGGTGATCCTGTCCTACCTGGGCCTGGGCGTGAGCGTCGACCAGGTGAGCTGGGGCACCATGCTCGCCGAGGCACAGAGCGAGCTGATCCTCGGCCACTGGTGGCAGCTGGCCGCCGCGACGCTGTTCATGGCAGTGTTCGTCACCGCCTTCTCGCTGATGACCGACGCGCTGCGCGACGCGCTGGACCCCAAGCTGCGCGGAGCGGAATGATGCTTCTCACCATCAACGATCTTCGCGTGCGCTTCCGCATGGGCCGCGGTGCGCAAGCCACGTTCGCCGAAGCAGTGGGCCGCGGCGACACCGGCGTGAGTTTCGACGTGCCCGAGAACACCACCGTCGCGCTGGTCGGCGAGTCGGGCTCGGGCAAGAGCGTCACGGCGATGTCCATCCTCAACCTGCTGCCCGAGAATGCGCAGCGCCAGGGCACGATCCGCTTCCAGGACCGCGACCTGCTCGGCGCCTCGCTCGCCGAGCTGCAGTCGCTGCGCGGCAAGGAGATCGCCTGCGTCTTCCAGGACCCGATGACCTCGCTGAACCCGGTGTTCAGCGTCGGCCAGCAGCTGTGCGAGCCACTGATCCGCCACCTCGGGCTGAGCGCGCGCCAGGCGATGGACAAGGCCGAGGCGCTGCTCGCCGAAGTGGGCCTGCCCGAGCCGAAGCGCCGCCTGAAGGCCTACCCGCACGAACTGTCCGGTGGCCAGCAGCAGCGCGTGATGATCGCCATGGCGCTGTCGTGCGAGCCGAAGCTGCTGATCGCCGACGAACCGACCACCGCACTGGACGTGACCATCCAGCGCCAGATCATCGAGCTGCTCGCCAGGCTGAAGGACAAGCACCGCATGAGCATGCTGTTCATCAGCCACGACCTCGGGCTGGTCGGCGAGATCGCCGACCGCGTGGTGGTGATGCGCCAGGGCACGGTGCGCGAGCAGGGCGCGGTGGCCGACATCTTCGCCCGCCCGCAGGACGCCTACACGAAGGCGCTGCTCGCCTGCCGTCCGACGCTGGAGCAGCGCAGCGCGCGGCTGATGGTGATCGACGATCACATCAACGGCGGCGTGACCGAGCGCGTCGCCGAGCCGAAGGACCCGGATGCCCCGGTGGTGCTCGAGGCCACCGGCCTGACCAAGGGCTTCTGGATCCGCAGCGGCGTGTTCGGCCGGCGCGAGTTCAAGGCCGTCAAGGGCGCCAGCTTCACGCTGCGGCGCGGCCACACGCTGGGCATCGTCGGCGAGTCCGGTTCGGGCAAGACGACGCTGGGCCTCACCCTGCTGCGCCTGCACGAGCCCGCCGGCGGGCCGGTGGGCGGCACCGCGATGTTCGAGGGCCGCGACCTGCTGTCGCTGACGCGGCAGGAGTTGCTGCCGATGCGTCGGCGCATCCAGGTGGTGTTCCAGAACCCCTATGCCTCGCTGAACCCGCGCTTCACCGTGGCGCAGACGCTGGCCGAGCCGATGGCCATCCACGGCGTGGGCGGCACCGAGGCCGAGCGGGTGGTGCGCGCCAGCGCGCTGCTGCGCAAGGTCGGCCTGGACGACTCGGCGCTGAACAAGTACCCGCACGAATTCTCCGGCGGCCAGCGCCAGCGCATCGCCATCGCGCGCTGCCTGACGCTCGACCCCGAGGTGCTGGTGCTCGACGAGGCGGTCAGCGCGCTCGACGTGTCGGTGCAGGCGCAGGTGCTCAACCTGCTGAAGGACCTGCAGGACGAGCTGGGCCTGTCGTACATCTTCATCAGCCACGACCTGGCGGTGGTGCGCTTCATGGCCGACGAAGTGCTGGTGATGAAGGACGGCGAGGTGGTCGAGCAGGCCAGCGTGAGCCAGATCCTCGAGTCGCCGCAGCAGGACTACACGCGCCGGCTGCTCGGCGCGATCCCCCGCGGTTACCGGGCTGCCGCCTGATCGGCCTCGGCCGCGACCGGATTGGTCGGGCTTGTATCGAAGCACTTACATAGCAGCCGCTTTTTGGAGGCGGCCGCGTTGCGCCGCTTCCAAGAACGGTCTCATTCCGTGACTTTTGCCACAGTGGCAAGCTTGTGCCGGGATGGCACAGACGTTGCGCTATCGCGCTCACAGGACGGAACGCGCGACCCCAGGCCGAAGCACTCCGCCGACATCACACAGGACGTCGTTGCCCACCATGTCGCAGAACCGCTCGCAGAACCTCCCCGCCACCCGCCGCTCGCGCCCGGCCGGTCCGCACTGCCGCGGCGGCGCGTCGTCGCTGCTGCGCCTGGCCAACCCGGCCTCGCCGCGCCTGCCCAAGGCGCCCGAGCTGGCGGACTGGGTGGCGCGTGCCGCCAGCGTGCTGGGCATCGGCGCCGAGCAGCGCCCGGCCTTCGCGGCGAGCGAGTTCCGCTGACCGAACCGGATACGAGGCCCCCATGCCACCGATCGCACTGAACCCCGCACCGCGCCTGCCGGCATCGACCCCGGTGCGTCCGGCCACCATCAGGCCGGCGCCCGCGCCGCGCCAGAACCAGGTGCTGCAGACCGGCCGAGCGCCGGCGCAACTCTCGCTGTTCCTGCGCCCGAGCGGCGTACGCTGAAAGGTTTTCGCGGACTGACACCTGTCCACCAGGGAAGCGGGCGAGCCGGGGAGGTTGAGAGCGAGCCCCGAGCCTCACGTCCCGCTTCCCTTCTTTTTTTCCAGGTGTCGCCCTTGCCGGGAAAAGCCTCTGCCAGGCTGCGGCAGCGTCGCGGGACACTCCAGGGATCCAACGACCCTGCGAGGACCCCGACATGAGTTTCCCCCTCCGCCGCCGCCTGCTCGCCGCCACGGCCGCCGCGCTGTTCCCCCTGCCCCTGTGGGCCCAGACGGCCTGGCCGTCCAAGCCCGTTCGCATCGTCGTGCCCTTCGCGGCCGGCGGCACCACCGACATCCTGGCGCGCGCGCTCGCTCCCGAGCTCAGCCGGGTGTTCGGCCAGCCCTTCATCATCGAGAACAAGCCGGGCGCGGGCGGCAACGTCGGCGCCGACAACGTCGCCAAGTCGGCCCCCGACGGCTACTCGCTGCTGATGGGCACGGTGGGCACGCACGCCATCAACCCGGCGCTGTACCCGAAGATGCCCTACGACCACGTGAAGGACTTCGTGCCGGTCACGCTGGTGGCCGGCGTGCCCAACGTGCTGGTGATGAACCCGGCCAAGGCCGAGGCCTACGGCATCAAGAGCGTGCCCGACCTGATCCGCTACGCGAAGGCCAACCCCGGCAAGCTGAACATGGCCAGCAGCGGCAACGGCACCTCGATCCACCTGTCGGGCGAATTGTTCACGACGATGACCGGCACCTTCATGGTCCACTTCCCCTACCGCGGCTCCGGCCCGGCGCTGCTCGACCTGATCGGTGGCAACATGGACTTGATGTTCGACAACCTGCCCTCGGCGATGCCGCAGATCAAGGCCGGCAAGCTCAAGGCCCTGGCCTTGACCAGCGCCGAGCGCAGCGCCGCCGTGCCCGAGCTGCCGACGATCGCCGAGGCCGGGCCGGTCAAGGGCTTCGAGGCGAGTTCCTGGTTCGGCCTGCTCGCGCCCGCCGGCACGCCGGCNNACCATCCCCAGCGGCATGAGCCCGGCCGACTTCAGCAAGCTGATCGCGGCCGAGACGAAGAAGTGGGCCGCGGTGGTGAAGGCCTCGGGGGCCAAGGTCGACTGATGACGGCCCCCAGCTCGCTTCGCTCGCGGCCCCCGAGAGGCGCTCAGCCGGCTTGGGAACGGCCCGGCGCCTGCTGAATGCGAGAGCGGCTGAGGCAGTACCGCGACAACGCACTTCGCGACGACGTGCTCGCGGCCTTCATCGTCGCGATCCTGCTGATCCCGCAAAGCCTGGCCTACGCGCTGCTCGCCGGCCTGCCGCCGCAGGTGGGCGTGTACGCCAGCCTGCTGCCGATGGCGGTCTATGCGGCGCTCGGTTCGTCGAGCGTCAACTCGGTCGGGCCGGTGGCGGTGGTGGCGCTGCTCACCGCGCAGGCCATTGCGCCGGTGCTGGCCGACGGCACGCCGGCCACGGCGGCTGCCCTGGTGCTGGCCGCCGAGGCCGGGCTGCTGCTCGGCGCGGCCGCGCTGTTCCGTCTCGATGCGCTGGCGGCGCTGTTGAGCACGCCGGTGCTGCACGGCTTCTCGACCGGGGCGGCGCTGGCCATCTCGCTGTCGCAACTGCCCGCGCTGCTGGGCAGCCCGGCGCGCGGCTTCACCGCGCCGCAGGTGATCGGCTCCTGGTGGCAAGCCGGCGTGGCCGGGCATGCGCTCACCGCGGCCTTCGGCGTGGGCGCGCTGCTGCTGCTCGTGCTGGCGCGCCGGCACGCCCGCGGGCTGCTGTCGCGCTGGCTCGCGCCCGTCGGCGCGTCGATCGCGGCGCGCTGCGCACCGCTGGGGGTGGTCGCCGCCGGCATCGCCGGCGCCTGGGCACTGTCGGCC
>CXWL01035795.1_pt1 | contig 10026 bp, 8 predicted proteins | sample 590931 | NCBI WGS metagenome assembly CXWL01 (sample SAMEA3498368, study PRJEB10139) | groundwater metagenome | biome: water well; material: biofilm material | place: Germany | collected 2015-04-27
ATTGCAGGCATTACGGTGATCCCAATAGCACGCATTAGGGATGCCGTAACACAAATGCATTGACGGCCACAAGCCCCATCGGAAACCGATATCAATGAATCGACCGCTTTGGCTAATCACAGTAATATCGCTCATAGTGATTAGTGCTGCATGGATGCTACCGCCCATATCACAACCCCTGAATTACCATGAATTTGCCGATCAACGCAGTTTTATGGGCATTCCCAATTTCAATGATGTCGTTTCCAACCTGGCCTTTTTGTTCAGCGGCGGAGCTGGCTTAGTGNNGCAACGCGAGGAATGTATCCCTTATGGATTATTGTTTTTAGGCGTGGTCGCAACTACGTTTGGTTCTAGTTATTACCACTGGATACCGGATAATGATCGTTTAATGTGGGATCGATTACCAATCGCCNNCGTTGCCTTATTGTCTGCAACATTCATGGATCGCATCAGTGTCAAAATCGGTTTATGGCTATTGCCACCGATTGTTCTTTTGGCCATAGTAAGCGTGTTATATTGGTATTGGACTGAACTGCAAGGCGTTGGTAATTTAAACTTATACATCGTCACACAATTCTATTCGATTCTATTGATGCTGTGGATAAGCTTCCAATTCCCATCGCGTTATACGCATGGCAGTTTTATCTACTCCGTCGTTGCTTTGTATGGGCTGGCGAAAGTAGCTGAAACGCTCGATAGGGAAATTTTTACCTGGACCCATCACTGGATCAGCGGGCATACCCTCAAACACTTGATCGCAGCCTATGCGGCATATCGAATTGTACGCATGCTGAGTGAAAGAAGCATTGAAACGAAAAAACTCAATTGATCTTACAAAGGACAACACTGTTAAATACCCATAGACGCGTTGCCTTTTTACCATACGTGCGCACCTCGATTAAGCCATCAATTCCTAAGCCCTATGAATGTTAGTGATGAATACTATTATTATCTCACCGAGTGAGAATGGTCTTTGAGGCACTGCCCAATAGACCTCCGGTTTTTCCGGAGGTAATTTAGCTGTTTTCAAAATGCCGTTTGTGATGTCACTTCATAATGATAAACCTCCCCTCTTCTCCGTTTTAAGCGAATGCCGAATTGAGATTTCCTTGGCAAGTGCATAGACTGCGGGAAACACGATCAATGTTAGTACTGTAGCGGAAACCATACCTCCCACCATCGGGGCAGAAATGCGCCGGATAACTTCGGAACCTGTGCCACTGCTAAACATAACCGGAAGCAGGCCCAAGATGCTTCCCGCGATGGTCATCATTACAGGTCTTATCCGATACACCGCTCCCTTTATTACCGCCTCATAAAGATCATCAATCGTAACTTTATCACCAGAAGCTTTACGTTTCTCCGTAATATCTTTAAACGATTGATCGAGGAAATTGAGCATAACCATTCCAGATTCAGCTGCAATACCGATGAGACCGATGAAACCAATTGCTGCCGCGATGCTCATGTTATAGCCGAGCCAATACATCAGCCAGATACCTCCGACTACGGAAAAAGGCACCGATAGCATTACTATCAACGTCTCAGTCAAACGATTGAAATTCAGATAAACAAGCAGGAATACCATCAGGAGAGTAAATGGCACCACCACTTTCAGTTTTTCGGTGGCCCGCTCCATGTATTCGAATTGCCCGCTCCAGATGGCATAGTATCCGGGTGGAAGTTGCACCTGTTCGCGCACTGCTCTCTGTCCAGCTGCAACGTAGCTACCGATGTCACGATCACGAATATCAACAAAAATATACGCGGACAGTAGCGCATTCTCCGTACGGATACTCGGCGCGCCTTTGACAAGGCTGATTCTTGCAAGCTGGCCAAGCGGAATCATCGTTGCTCCCATGGTGGGAACCAGCACCTGAGTAGCGATTGCCTGTGGATCGCTGCGTAGCTCGCGTGGATACCGCACAGTAACACCAAAGCGTTCCCGGCCTTCAACCGTGGTTGTGACATTTTCACCACCAAGCGCCGCTGAAATCACAGACAATAAATCGCCGACAGCCAATCCATATCGGGCAAGTTTAAGACGATCGGGCTCAACATCAAGATAGTAGCCACCGGTCGTGCGTTCCGCGTAGGCACTACTGGTTCCTGGTACTGTTTTTACAGCTGCTTCAATCTGCTTGGCAAGTTTTTCAATTTCGCCCAAATCCTTGCCGAACACTTTGATGCCGACGGGTGTGCGTATGCCGGTGGCAAGCATATCGTTCCTATTTTTGATCGGCATCGTCCAGGCATTACTGACTCCTGGCATTTGCAATGCTTGATCCAGTTCGGCGATCAACTTGTCGATAGTCATGCCTGGACGCCATTCGCTTTCCGGTTTCAAATTAATGATGGTTTCAGTCATTTCCAGCGGCGCTGGATCAGTAGCGGTATTAGCGCGTCCGGCTTTGCCCAATACCGATGCTACTTCAGGAAAGCTTTTAATGATTTTATTCTGTGTTTGCAGGATTTCTCCAGCCTTGGTTACGGAAATACCCGGAAGTGTCACTGGCATGTAAAGCAGCGTACCTTCATTCAATGTTGGCATAAATTCTGTTCCCAGCCTGAGCGTTGGATAGACAGTAATTACGACTACCACGATGGCTGCCATGACAATGACTTTTTTCCACTGTAACACTCTTGCTATTACAGGCCGATAGAGCTGGATCATGATGCGACCTAACGGATTGTCTTGTTCGCGCGGAATACGGCCACGGAGCAAAAGCAGGGTTAGAGCTGGTACCAAAGTGATCGAAAGCAGCGCAGCACCGGCCATGGCAAACGTTTTGGTATAGGCGAGTGGGTGAAACATGCGTCCTTCCTGTGCTTCAAGCACAAACACCGGCAGAAACGATACTGTGATAATCAACAAGCTGAAGAACAGCGGTGGACCGACTTCTTTACAAGCCGCGATGACAGCCTCCGTGCGTGATTCATCGGGAGCAAGGCGCGCAATATGTTTATGCGCGTTTTCGACCATGACAATGGCTGCATCGGTCATTTCGGCGATCGCCAGCGCAATACCGGCAAGGCTCATGATGTTGGAGTTGATACCAAGGTGAAACATTGCAATGAAGGCAATCAGCACACCGATCGGAAGCATGATGATTGCCACCAGCGCACTGCGTACATGCATGAGAAAAACCACACATACCAGCGCCACGATTATGATCTGTTCGATAAATACTTCGTTTAGCGTCGCGATGGCGCGATGGATCAATTCTGATCGGTTGTAGACAGGCTGAATCGAAACGCCTTCCGGTAAACCAGATGCGATTTCGTCGATCTTTTTTTCGAGATTATGGGTAACATTGAGAGCGTTCTCACCATGCCGCGCCACTGCGATACCCGAAACAACTTCTCCTTCTCCGTTGAATTCTGTGATGCCACGGCGCTCATCAGGCACTAATTCCACCCGAGCAACATGGCGCAGTAATACCGGCATGCCCTCGTGCGCCTTCACAACCAGATTCTCAAGATCACTAATTCCGCGTAGATAGCCCTTACCGCGAACCATATACTCAGTTTCCGTCAGCTCGATTACACGTCCCCCGACATCGCGGTTGCTGGAGGCGATAACATCGGAGATTGTTTTGAGTGATATCCCGTAGGCTTGGAGGCGTCGTGGATCTACGGTAACTTGGTAGTTTTTTACAAACCCACCTACACTCGCCACTTCCGACACGCCATGCGCTGCAGTCAACTGATATCGCAGAAACCAGTCCTGAATCGCGCGCAATTCATCGAGCGCACGATTCTTGGCAACTAACACATATTGGTAAACCCAACCGACTCCCGTTGCATCCGGGCCGAGCGAAGGCCTGACATTTTCTGGTAACCGGTTTGCCGCGAAGCTCAGATATTCCAGTACTCGCGAACGTGCCCAGTAGATGTCGGTTCCATCTTCAAAGATGACGTACACAAACGATACACCAAAATTTGATAACCCTCTGACGACCTTTGATTTTGGCACACTTAACATAGCTGTGGTCAACGGATAAGTAACCTGATCTTCGACCACTTGCGGCGCTTGTCCGGGATATTCCGTGTAAATGATGACCTGTACATCCGATAAATCGGGTATTGCGTCGATAGGCGTCTTCAATACTGCATACACGCCCCAAGCTACCACAAAAAAGGTTCCAAGTAGCACCAGGAAGACATTCCGCACCGACCATTCGATTATATTGCCAACCATCTTAATGTCCTCCGTGAGCGGTGGTGCCAAGGCTGAGATCTGCTGGCTGAATGTGCACGATGATATATTCACCGGCTGATTCCTCGGCGATTTCGAATGCAACCTTTTGCCCGGGCGTTAATGAACGAAGTAACGCTGGATCAAAAACGCGAAAATCCATCGTCATTGCTGGCCATTGAAGACTAGCAATGGGGCCATGCTCAAGTGTGACAGTTGCATGCGCAAAATCTATGGCATTGATGGTTCCTTCACCACGATGAGTTTTTGACGGCGATGCCTTAACAAACGAGCCAGCTCCGGTTTCCTTTTTCTCGTCCGGTAGCTGGTGGCCTCCATGACCAAAACCACTCAGAACCGCCTTGAGATTACTTTCTGCATCAATTAGGAAATTAGCTTTAACCACAACGGTTTCTCCAGCATTAATCCCCCCCAATACCTCAGCATAACCGTCGGCATGCATGCCCAGCTTAACTGTACGGGGTTCAAATCGGCCTGCGCCGAGATCCACCAATACCACTTGGCGGGTACCGGTATCCAGTACGGCTGAATCAGGTATTGCCAGTACCTTGTCTTTGCTATGAGATGAAGCAAACTCCACGCGCGCATACATGGCAGGTTTCAGCAGGCCATCTGGATTGGGAAGTACAACACGTACAATGGCAGTACGCGTCTCCGGAGTTACTGTGGGATAAACGAAAGCGATTTCACCGTTGAATACTTTGTTTGGATAAGCTTCCACTCTGATTGTGGCCACCTGACCTTGATGCACCATTCCAAGATCCTGTTCAAATACATCAGCTAGCACCCATACACTGGATAAATCAGCAATCTGATATAGCACCTCTCCAGGCATAAAGCGTTGCCCCATGACAGCCTTCTTTTCTAGCACCACACCGTCAGCTTTAGAGCGTAGTGTCATATACTGCCGCACTTCACCGGTTTGCTGCAGGCGTTGTAACTCGGTTTCCGCAATATCCCAATTGCGCAGTTTCTGCAATGCACTGGTAACCAATCGCTGCATGGAGGCTTGCACATCGGAATCGCTATCAGCGATGGACTGCAACCCCCTTACCGCAATCAAGTATTCCTGTTGCGCTGTAATCAACTCAGGACTGTATATATCCATTAACGCATCGCCCTTTCTCACTGCCTGCCCCGTAGTGTTTACGTAAAGCCGTTGAATCCAACCTTCAAATTTGGTCACTAATGTGTATAATTTGCGCTCATCTGCCTGTACCGTTGCGACGGCCCTGATAGTGCGAGTCAGTCCACGTAATGTTGCGGTTTCAGTCAGTACCCCTAGCGTTTGTATTTTTTCGGTGTTTATTTTTATGATGCTTTGATCTGATGGAGATTCTTCTTCCTTATAAACCGGCAGATAATCCATTCCCATTGGATCTTTTTTGGGTACCGCGGAGGTGTCTGGTAAACCCATTGGATTGCGATAATATAAAATCTTTTTTTCGGAGCTGGTTGCTTCGGATAAAGCAACACTGGATGATCTTTGTGATTGCGTACTACCCCACCAGTAACTCGCAAACAATGCAGTTGTAATTGCAATTCCAACTATAATTAGTTTAACGATGGATTTCATAGGAACCTCCATAATCGATAACAGTTAGTGCTGCTTCTTGCCAACCAGTAAATCAATCTCCGCCACTGCTTTGTTGTAATTCGCCATCGCGGTGATGTGATTGGCCTCAAAATCAAATACCGTCATCTGATTATCCAGTAAGGTCAGAAAATCAACTCGGTTTACCTGGTAAGCAGCCAATGCGGACTCAACCGTCAATTTCGCTTGTGGCAAAATGGCGGTTTGGTAGAGCTTGACCGATTTAAAGCTCTGTTCGGCTATCGCTATTTGCTGGCGCAGTCTTGCCGTGATTTCATTACTTTGCGCCTGATACAGATTGACTGTTTGATCACGCATTGCCTGTGATTCCATGATGCGCGGTTCAATTTTGTTGCCACGCCATACTGGCAGATTGACGGCTACCGTCATGCTAACCATGTCGTCTCGCCGCGTGCCATCCATCATGTTGTCACGCTGACCATACGAAAGACGCACATCGAAATCCGGATAGTAAGCCCTACGCGCTAAATCAACAGATTTCTCATTGCGTGCAATCAGGCTTTGCAATGCAAGCAATTGTGGGCGTTGCACTATCGCTTCTTGTTGCAGTGTTTCCAGATTAAGCAGCACTTCTTGAATTTGTAGTGGTACCGGAGCCGGAATCTCACCTTTCGTGCTGCGTCCCAGGGTACGAATCAGTTCCGCTTCAAACACTGGCTGTTCGCGCGCCAATACTAATAACCTGTCCAGCATTCTCGATACTTGTGTTTGTGCTTTCAGCACATCCGCCTGACTGCCTTGCCCAACTTGGTAGCGTTCCTCAGCAATGCGCAGAAAAAGTTCGAGTGTTTGTTTATTTTTCTCAACCAATTTGATCATTTCCAGCGTAAGCCCGAGATCAAAATAAGCTGTTTTAAGATCGTGCACAACGCGATTAACCGTTTCATGATAGCCCTGCTCAATGGCTTCGGCATCCTTGGCGGCAACCTCTTTACGCAAGCCGCGCTTTCCCGGAAAAGGCAAACGCTGGGATAGACCGATCATTTTCATAGTCATGTCCTCGCGATTGAATGGTGAAGATACCAACGGTGCATTGATCACACCAGCCTCAAGCATGGGATCATCCAAAGCTTCCGCTGGTGATACTCTTTGCTGAGCGGCTTCCCGTTCTTGATATGCAGCCTGAATCTCCGGGTTATTTTCCAGTGTTTCTGCAATCAAACTCGGGAGCAGCGTCACGTTGTTGAAGCGAGGTGCTGCAAAGGTTTTCTGCGGGATTGACTGTGCAAAAATTGCTGTGCCAGCCTTGTTTAAAATAGCTTCCTTCTTCTGCGCATTTGCCTGAAGTGAGACAGCAGCATTGAGTGCTGAATCAATTGGAATTGGCTGTGTGATCCGATCTGCAAGTGATAGAGCAGAGATACAGACGAGGATTAACGACAGTAGTAATTTAAAAGAAAATGAAAGGGACACTCTAGCCTCCTAACGATTGCATCACCAAAATTATCAAAATAGTGATAGACAAAATGGCAATGGCTTGCGACATGGCATAATCTTGCGTAGCAACGCAAGATTATGCGAAAAATGATTCTTTGCCTGAATTACAGGCGGATTCTTAAAGGGGATTAGCTAGCGGAGGATGTTGCGGCTGTTCGGGTACAAATGAGATAAAATCGAGATTTAATGAAGTAACAGAAGAAGTGTCGCTAACTAACAGGGATACAGTATAGGTCGGCATAATCGGCGTATTACTGTATGCATTACAAGAAGTATCATCGCACGGCAGACTTGCTAACAAATGATCGTTTGCATTATCTGCTGCCTGCTTATGACAAGCATCATGATGATGTTTGTCGATGATTGCCGTTGATTTGCCATGATCATGGTTGAAGTTTTTTTCCTGCAAACATACTGACAAAGCAGCCGCTGCAGCACCTTGGAATGGGAGCCACAGCATAAAAAAAACCAATAGCCATTTGTAGTTGCGTCTTCTCATCTGTTTATGATAAACAATTTTAAGCTTATAACTAGATAAAAATTAAGTAGTGCAATCGTGCTGCTTCATTGATCAGATATTACTTAATCTCTGAAGCCATCTTGCGATGAGAGTCGGCCATATCCATATTTGCTTTCGCAGCTTGCTCGTATGCATTAATTAGGCTTCGACAATGTGCCTGCAAATCTAACGCTTGCTTACCATAATGAGAAGAATTTGACTCATATCCTTCAAGCATTTTCTTATGTTCTTGTACTTTTGACAACATTTCTTTAGCAGTATCTTCATAATGCTTAGCTAGTACATTATGGTCAGTAGGAGTTTTTGCATCCTGAATAGCTTTAGTCATATCCATTGGGTGTGGATTCATTTGTGCACATGAAGCTAATAAACTTAATAAACCAACAACAATCAAAATTAAGATTTTGTTTTTCATAAAATTTCTCCATACTAAAAATTAATAAGCCCAATTACATCGTAATACTACTATAGCCATAGATTTTTGCACGACAAAAAACAAGACAAAGTTAAATTACCTCCGGCAAAGCCGGAGCTTGAGTTGTGCTGTCATGGCTGGCTATACCATGTGGATCGCCCGCCGCCATGCCGGACAAGCAGGCCTTTTCCCACCAGTGAGCCAAAAGTTGCCTTCAATGTGTTCGGGCTTGCGCCTATCTCGCGCACCATGTCGCGGGTCGTGACGCGGCCATGGTCGTGCACATAATCTAGGATTTTGATGGCCAATTCGGACAGGCCGGACAGGGCATTCTTTTCGCGCTCCACTTTCGTGGCCAGGCGGCGCTTTTGCTGCTGCAAAGTCCGCATGAAAAACATAAGCCAGGGTTGCCAATTCGGAACTTCACTGCGAATGGCGCCCTGGGTCTGACGCAAGGCGAGACAATACCCTTCCTTGCTGTTCTCAATCACGCTTTCGAGCGACGAATACGGCACATAAGCATATCCGGCCTGCAACAAGAGCAAGGTCGTGAGAACGCGGCTCAGGCGGCCATTTCCGTCCTGAAAGGGGTGGATTTCCAAAAATACCACAACAAACACGGCAATCATCAGCAAGGGGTGAATACGTTTCAGCTCGCAGGCATCGCGCAGCCAGGTGACAAGTTCTGTCATCCGGCGCGGCGTATCGAACGGCGTAACCGTCTCGAACACGATACCAATCATTTTCCCGTCCGTGTCAAAAGCGCCCACATCATTGCGCAGAGTTTTATATTCGCCCCTATGCCGCTCGTCCTTCTCACTGTAGCGCAGAAGGTCGCGGTGAAGCTGTTTGATATGATTCTCGGTGATGGGAATATCCTGCCAAGCTTGGAAAATTGTTTCCATGGCCTCGGCATAGCCAGCAACTTCCTGCTCGTCACGTGTCTCGAATTTCTTGATTTCCAGCTTGCCAAGCAGGTGCTCAACCTCACGATCATTGAGCTTGCTGCCCTCAATACGTGTTGAAGAGCCAATGCTCTCAATCGTGGCGATGCGGCGCAGGGCTTTCAAACGATCCGGCGCCAAAGTGCCAAGGGCACGCCAGGCCCCCTTGAATTCATCTATTTCAGACAGTAAGGCCAACAATTCAGGTGTAATTCGGATAGTGTCGGTTTTCATCATACCTGAATATATACCCGATTATACCGGAATATCCACCGGAATAATTACCGGATTATGCCGGAATAGGTAATTTGTATCCACGATCACAGGTGCCTTACCGTTCTGGATATTTTTGCGACAAGTTTTCATTGCTTTTTCTTTTTATTTCGAAAGAACAACAAAGGGCGACGGAGGGATTTGTGTTAACCAGAGTCAATTTCAATTTTCACCTAAGATCCGAGAGACTGGTAAATGAAAGCTGACAAACTCCTATTGAAGATCGGAAAAACTATCTGGCGCGCCTATTCTGTGAGTTCATTATTTTTATTGGCGCAAATAGGCGATTCGGTAGGTGATTTGATTAACCTATATTAATCGGGCATTATTTAATCTCTCAAAATAGTTTTTTGTAACGATCCAATTAAACACTGAATTTATAGTACTTTACTTCCTATGAATCTAAGTCTTTTTAAATGAATGAAATCCAGAAAATTACCGAGGCTTTATTAAAGTTTCGCGATGAACGCGATTGGGCGCAATTCCACAACCCTAAGGATCTTGCGCTAGCGTTAAATATCGAGGCTGCAGAGCTGTTAGAAACGTTTTTATGGAAATCTTCCGAGCAGGCTGATCTAGAAGCCGTTCAAGAAGAACTTG
>CXWL01022539.1_pt1 | contig 10024 bp, 7 predicted proteins | sample 590931 | NCBI WGS metagenome assembly CXWL01 (sample SAMEA3498368, study PRJEB10139) | groundwater metagenome | biome: water well; material: biofilm material | place: Germany | collected 2015-04-27
TTGCTAACCCTATCTGAAGATTGCGTAAGAGCATTCGCCAAAGAATCAGCATTCGCTGTTTTCTCACCAGACTCCGCAACCAAACCAGTTGTTTTTTGGAATTGATGAGAAATTTCTTTCACCGAAGCAGAAAGTTCTTCAGCAGCGGCAGCAACAGACTGCACGTTGGCGGTTGTAACAGTGGCAGCATCGGTGGCACTGCCAGCTTTTCTAGCACTATCATCAATTATTCCCACCATACTTTTTGCGGTTTGCGAAAGCTCGGTTGCGGCGGCAGCAACGATATTAACAATGCCTTTTACGCTTTGTTCAAAATCATTCGCCAGTTTCTCCTGCATAGTGTGCTTTTCACGCTCAGCTTCTGCTTTTTCATATTCAGCATAAGAAAGCTTGGATTGCATCGCTGTGAGAGTTGTCATGATATTACCCAACTCGTTATCCTCAGCGACTATATCGGTTTTGAAATTACCGCCCGAAATAGAGCTGAGTTTAGAATCAAGAACAGCAACCTTACCGCCAATAAATTTCTGGAGATACTTAGAAGCCATAACCGCAAACGCTAAGCCAAATAGAATAATGCCCGCATTTATTGCTACACCAGCCTTATAGGAGCTTTGGGCTGCTTTATATTCATCAGCAGCCACGTTTAACTGCAAATCAATAAGGTTTTTATTTGTTGCTACGGCTATTTGGAACAGTTTTTCTGCCTTCGGCATTAGTTCCTGCAATTCGGAATCCTTTCCTTCCTTAGCAAGGGCAATGGCTGGCTTCAGACCTTCTCCCACAAATTTCTTACGTTCTTCAACATAACGATCCGCCAAAACTTTTTCTTCTGGGGTCAATGTCGTTGCCATGTAGGCTTTCCAAATCTCGGTGATTTCCGCGATATTTTTATCAACCTGCTCAATCATAGCTGCTCGGTTTTCAGCTTTTCCGCTGGCAACAAGGGAGAGATTAAGAACATTGTTGTACATTAGGCGGTTAATGTCTGCCAATTGCCCAGCTGGAACAGCGCGGTCTTCATAGACACTGCGCAGTGAGTCAGTCGTTTTAGAGCCCAGATACATACCCGCACCACCAACCACCAGCATCATCACGCACAAAGCAGCGGAAACATAAGCAACCTTACTTCCAATACGCCCAGAAAATCTGGATAATTTGGCAGAACGAGAATTGCTTATCACCTGACCATGGCTAATAGCAAGATTCCCTGCTTTTTTCTCTTTAAATAGACGATAAGCTGCATCAACCTTAGAAATTACCTGAGCTTCTGGCTTAATGCGTATGGAAATATAACCAGTAACCTGTCCATTTTCAATAATCGGGGTAGCATTTGCCTTCACCCAATAATGATCACCATTTTTGCAGCGGTTTTTAACGTAACCAGTCCATGGTAGCCCAGCCTTCAAATCGCGCCAGAAATCCTCAAATGCTTCCACGGGCATATCAGGATGACGAACTATATTCTGCGGTTGCCCAATTAATTCTTCCCGAGAAAAACCTGAAATCTCTATAAAATCCCTGTTTACATAAAGTATCTTTCCACCAATGTCGGTTCTGGAAACGATCAGATTATCGTCTTTTAAATAAATTTCACGGTTGGTTACAGGTTGGTTTATACGCATGATTTTTATCCTTCTTGGACTTTACAACTAAATTTTAGCATTCATTATCTACTAAACTTAGCAAACACAAAATTTAGAATGCCTAGAGAGGACAATAAAATAAAATAATAAATAAACAATTAATATCTAATACGATGTACGAATTATTAGAACAGGGTGATAAAAAAATCACTCTTCTGTCACCACATAAGGATTATTGTTCTTTTTGATTTTTACGCGGATGGGAACAGATGGCAGCTTAAACGCTTCGCGCAGACTGTTGGTAAGATAGCGAATATAGCTATCAGGGACATCGCTAGTGTTGGAAAATAAAATAAAACTAGGTGGACGGGCGCATTTTTGCGTCATATAGCGAATTTTAATCCGCCGTGAACGAACCAGTGGCGGAGCGTGAATTTCCAACGCGGATTCCAACCAGCGATTAAGTGCGCCCGTGCCTATTTCCTTATTCCACAGCGCGTATAATTGAAAACAGGTTTTGAGTAATTTGGGAATTTGAAAACCAGTTTCAGCAGAAATCGGAACAACCGCCACGCCTTTTAATTGTGGCAAAGTTTTTTCCAATATCTCATTTATAGCTTTTAGGTAAGCGGGTTTATTATCCACCGTATCCCACTTATTAATCGCCAGCACCATCGCCCGACCTTCTTGCTCCACCAACGAAGCAATGGTGTTTTCCTGTTTTTCCATTGGGGCTTGCGCGTCTATCACCAATATCACCACATGGGCATATTGCACGGCGCGCAGCGTATCCGCCACCGCCAGCTTTTCTACTTTTGCTATAACATTGCTTTTGCGGCGCATTCCTGCCGTATCCACCAATTTAATGGGCTTGCCATCAAACTCAAAATCCACCGCAATAGCATCACGAGTTATGCCTGCCTCAGGACCAGTAAGAACTCTATCTTCACCCAAAATTTTATTCACCAAGGTTGATTTGCCGACATTCGGGCGACCAACAATAGCAATCTGCATCGGGGTATTTATATTCTCACTCGCCTCAATATTTTCATCGTCAGATTTTTTAGCAAAAGGCGCGAGGGCATCATACAAATCCGAAAGCCCTTCCCCATGTGCAGCGGAAATAGCAACTGGTTCACCGAAACCTAAGCTATAGGCTTCGGAAATAGCTGTGCTTGCCTTCCCACCTTCAGCTTTATTCACCACCAAAATAACTTTGGTTTTTTTCTTCCGCACCAGCAAAGCAAAATGTTTATCAATCGGGGTTATGCCTGTGCGCCCATCCACAACTAAAAGCGCGACATCAGCTTCTTCAATCGCTCTTTCTGTTTGTGCGGTCATGCGCGCTGCCAAACTTCCCTCTGGTGCATCTTCCAGCCCTGCCGTGTCAATAATGGTAAATTCCATTCCGCCAAGGCTGGCATCGCCCTCGCGCCTGTCACGCGTCACCCCTGGCATATCATCGACCAGAGCATGCTGTTTTCCTGTCAGACGGTTAAACAAGGTCGATTTCCCAACATTCGGGCGACCAGCGATTACTACAGTAAAAGTCATATCGCTACTGGAATGAATAAAGCGTTGCGTCCTGCCCAACGAGATATAGCTTACCGCCAGCAACCACAGGAGCAGTTACGATATTATCAGGAATAGATTTTGTTTCGATGATTTTGCCAGTTGCAGCAGAAACAAAAACCATCTGTCCGTTAGAACTCACGACCACCAGCTTACCATCAACCAGCACTGGACCGCGCCAACTTATAGGATTTTGTTTACTCTCTGGATCTTCATAGCTGGCGAGAGCTTTCGTCCAGCGAATTTTTCCAGTATATTTTACGAAATCCACCAGCTCGTTATCGGAAGTGAGCAGGAATAATTCATCACCAGCCAACCATGGGCTGTTTAAAGCCCCAGCCTGCTGCTGCCAAACACGTTTACCTTGAGGAATACTAATTGCCGTGGTCAAACCATTATTGCTGGCTACAAATGCGACCGAGCCATCCACCACTGGATCGGCACCAATACCTGTAAACACCATAGATGGCCTGTATTTATTTTGCAGCAGCGTATCGCTCCATAATTCCTTCCCGTCAGCAAGCGAAAGAGAAAATAATTCACCTGAAGAATATGGCACTAACACATCATCGCCAGCAATGGTGGGTGATACGCTATTCATAACCGCTGCCGTTTCATTTATCCCGCGATGCTCCCATAATATATCGCCAGTTTTGGTAGAAAGTGTATAAGTACGGCTGTCAATCGTCATAACAACTACGCGCGTTCCAGAAGCTCGTGGAGAGCCACGCAATGGGATAGAAAAACTCTTTTTCCATAATTGTTTGCCGTTTACCGTGCTAATTGCTGCAACCTGTCCTTGTCCAGTGGTGGCATAAAGAACCCCAGAATCAACCGCAAGACCACCGCCAATCACTTCATGCTCATCGGCATCAGCAACAACATTTGATACCCATTTCACTTTGCTTATGTCTGTCGCATCATGCGCGGAAATTATCCCCGCAGAATCCATAGCAAATACTATCCCACCAGCAACCACTGGACGTGGCACTAAACTGTGTGAAAAATCATTACCATCACCAGCTCTTGCTGAATTTTTTATATCAAATTTACCGCCAGATAAATTGCCTTTTGCAGCAGTAAATAGACCATTATTTTGCGCCCAATCCGCGTTCGCTGTTACGGCAGGTAGAACTGGTGGCTTATTCTTCAGTGATTCATCTACTTTTAATTGGCTATCAAGTTCAAGTGCAACTTTGCGTTCACCAGCCAGCTTTGGTTTTTCCTCAACTCTGCCCCCCATCCATGACGGCATGTGGCTGCATGCAGCAAGCGAGGTTGATGCTGTGAGCAATAATACAATATTTCTAATATTCTTATTCATTGACCACCTTCTTTTCTATTGATTTTTCTGCTAATTTTTCTGGCGCAATAACACGCAACACTTCCCTTGCACGAGAGACAAGAGAGCGTGGAGAATTTTCATCATTAAGCAAGGATACAAAAATATTTGCTGCTTCTGCTTTTTTACCAGCATGAAGTAATCGCCAAGCATTTTGTTCAGAGGCAGTATGATAAAATGCTGAGTCAACGGATATTTCAATTACATCATTTTTCTCATCTGATTTAAGTTTTGCTAATGCTGAAAATTCAGAATTGCTTTTTGCCAATGCCGCATATGTTTTTTTGGCACCTTCAGCATCACCGCTAGATTCCTGCGCCTCTGCCTTTTGTAACATTGCAATAGTGTAGTAAGTTGAAGTATTGTCATCTGTAAGCGCGGAAAATATTGAAATTGCCCCTTTATAATCACTCGCATTCATGCGTTCGCCAGCTTTTAATAATTGGCTTGTTTTTTCCTCTGCCTGATTCTGTGCATGATTATCCCATGCAACAAAAACTGCCGTAGCCACAACAATAGCGACACTTCCCCACACCGCAAAACGACCAACGCTACGCCACAGCTTCTCAAAGCGTTCCCGCCTGATGTCTTCTTCAATTTCTCTAAATAATTCACTCATAATTTTGTCCTATTCCCACTCTATGGTGCCAGGTGGTTTACTGGTTATATCGTAAACGATACGATTAATACCCTTCACCTCGTTAGTAATACGATTGGAAACTCGGCTTAAAAAATCATGGTTAAAATGATAATAATCAGCTGTCATTCCATCAGTGGATGTTACCGCACGCAAAGCACATACATAATCATAACTACGCGCATCACCCATAACCCCTACGCTGCGAATAGGAAGCAGAACCACAAAAGCCTGCCAAATCTCATTATACAGCCCTGACTTGCGTATTTCATCAATATACACCGCATCGGCTCTGCGCAGCAATTCTATCTTTTCCGCACTCAATTCACCTGGTATGCGGATAGCAAGCCCAGGGCCGGGGAAAGGATGGCGACCAACCATATCGGCAGGCATCCCTAACTCACGCCCCAGAACGCGCACTTCATCTTTAAATAATTCACGCAACGGCTCAACCAACGCCATTTTCATATGGGCAGGAAGACCGCCAACATTATGATGTGATTTAATAGTAACGCTTGGCCCCCCAGTAAATGAAACAGATTCAATAACATCAGGATAGAGAGTCCCCTGTGCAAGGAAATCTGCTCCTCCAGCATTTTTTGCTTCAATTTCGAACACTTCGATAAAAGTGTTGCCGATAATTTTTCTCTTCGGTTCTGGATCTTTTACACCATTTAGGCGATTTAAAAACAACATACTGGCATCAACATGAATCAGCGGAATATGGAAATGCTCTTTGAATAATTTTTCTACCTGCTCTGGCTCACCAGCGCGGAGTAATCCATTATTGATAAAAATACATATTGCCTGCTCACCTATCGCTTCGTGCAATAATGCTGCAACCACTGAAGAATCAACACCGCCCGACACCGCACATAAAACTTTTTTATTTCCTACCTGCTCGCGTACGCGAGCTATTGCACTGTGGCGGAAAGCATTCATCGTCCATTCACCTTTGCATCCTGCAATATTTCGCACAAAATTTTGCAATAATTTTGCACCGTCTTTCGTATGCACTACTTCAGGGTGGAACTGCACTGCATAATAATGACGTGATTCATCAGCAATGGCAGCAAAAGGTGCAGAAGGAGTAGTAGCCACCGCCTTAAAACCTTGCGGCAATTCAACCACGCGGTCACCATGACTCATCCATACTTCCTGCTTTGAGCCCTTTGCCCAAACGCCAGAAAACAACGCGCAATTTTCTTCTATATCAATTATCGCTCGTCCAAATTCACGGTGCGTGGAAGACTCAACTTTTCCGCCAAGCTGCTGACATAATAATTGCTCGCCATAGCAGATGCCAAGTATCGGCACATGCAAATCAAAAATACGCTCCGTTACTTTTGGTGAATAAGCCTCATGCACCGATGCTGGTCCGCCCGAAAGAATAATTCCTTTCGGGGCAAAAACAGCTATCTCTTCAGCCGAAATGTTAAAAGGACGAATCTCCGAATATACACCACATTCACGAACGCGTCGCGCAATTAGCTGCGTAACTTGCGAGCCAAAATCAATTATTAAAATACGATCACTCATTTAAAAAAATTTCTATCCTATTATTTGTTTGTTTACCCATACCGCCATTAATCTTTATAGCAGAATCCATTACACCCTCTTCTATCAACCGCATCTTTACAACTTGGATGCGCTCAAGCGATAATTCTATATTATCTTTTTTCCCGCCAGTTTTATCTATAATCACTACCTCATAGTCTTTTTGTACATGAACTATTTTGACTATTTCAGCCATAGTTGAATCAGACACAGAGGCAAAACTATCTTTTCCTGATTCAAAAAATACCACAAAAGACGTAGTTGTAGGCACAAGTTTCTCAGAGAAAACATCGGATGTTTTTTTGCCTGTTTTTTTCAGTTCCTTTTTATTCGATATTTTCTTTTCATTAACATCTAACTTCGCCAACGCCCTAACGAACCCATCACGACATGCTTCAATATCATCATTTTGCCAATTTTCTTCCTGCTGCTCCACCCAACAGTCAAAATTAAATTGAGCTAGTGCAGCAATTTTAGGTTTGTTCTTTATGTTTTCTGGAGTTAGCGCAGCAAGCAAATCAGCGCGCGCTTTTTCAAGATGAGCCAATTTATCCCTAGGTATATCCCATTCATTTAGATCTTCTGGGGCTGTTTCTTTGCCATAAACTGCGAGCAAGCCCTTATCCGCGAAATACCAAGAATCACGCCAATCATAATCCTTTTCTTCCAGATCCGAGAAATCCATATATAATTTTGCCAAAGCAGCTTGAAACTCATTTCCTTTTGGCGTGGTGTGACGCAGTTCCTCAAGACTATAAGTCGAGCAGCCAGAAACCAACAACAGCCCTAAAAAAGATATGACAAAACGATTTATCATTGCCCCCCCACCAGTGCATGTCGCAAAGAAGTAAACGTAATATCCACCACATCACTATCCTGCATTATTTCATCACTACTCAAATAAACCGCTGCCCCAGAAGCACCCGCTGGCTTTGTTTTGGCAAAAAAGATTTTATCCTTTGGCACGCCAGCTTTTAGTAGCGCGCCACGAACATTAGACAAACGATTTTTTACCAATCGCCCCTGACTGGTTTTATTGTCATTAATATCGTGATACCCATTCAATTCCAAAGCATAGTCAGAATGTCCCTTTATATGCTTGGCTATTTCAGAAACAACATCCTTCGCTTCAGCAGAAAGCAGTGCGCTGTCTGCATCAAAATCTATCGTATATTGACCATCATCGCCATGAATTATCTCGTCTGCCATAGACTGCAATTCATCATATGCCAAACTAAATTCTTCAGCACAAGAAGCACCTGTGATAGTTATTTTATTGCCTTCCTGACTATTCCAACAATCAAACAATATCTGCACCCGCGCGGCATCCTGCGGAACATTTTTCTTTATATTATCATTTAAAATATCCATAAATGCCAAACGAGAGGCAGAAAGAGCTTTATAAGTTTTTTCTTTGGCATTTAATTTAGTATTCACCGCGTCAGGCTCCACCGCCTCACCTTTTGATGCACGCAGCCCCTTGGAAGCAAAATACTCCGCTGTTGACTTCCTCCCCTGCTCCGCTTCTGACTCGCTATATGCCAGATATTCTGTAGCTAGTGAACTAGGAAAATCCGTAGCAACAGGTGCGACATTACGCAATTCCTGCAAATTAGCCGAGCAGCCAGCCAGCAACAATAATGGGATAAAACGCAGCGATAAAGTTAAGATATGAGAGCGCATATGATGTAAGTACAGGTTAATTATGCCTAATTATGCCATAACATAGCCAATTTATCGCCTTTGTATAGTCTATTATTGGTAAAATTAATTAACAACTATATCGAATACGGATTTGAGCTATATGTTAAACAAATCCCACATGTGGATTTGTTATTGCTTTCCTAAACATTTACCCTTATATAGCCAGCCAAGTTCAAAATTTAAGGAGTAATTGCAATGGCTAAACAACGTACTTTTTCTATCCTAAAACCAGACGCGACTGAGCGCAACCTCACTGGCAAAATCAATACTAAATTTGAAGAGCAGGGTCTACGCATTGTGGCACAAAAACGCCTGCGTATGTCGCGTTTGCAAGCTCGTGAATTCTACATCGTTCACAAAGAACGTCCGTTTTATGATGAATTGGTGGAATATATGGTTTCTGCACCTGTTGTGGTGCAGGTTTTAGAAGGTGAAAATGCAGTGCTTAAAAACCGTGAAATCATGGGCGCAACCGACCCTGCAAAAGCAGCAGCAGGAACAATCCGCAAAGAATTCGGCGAAGGCATCGAACGCAACTCGGTTCATGGCTCTGATAGCGAAGAAAACGCAAGCGCAGAAATCGCATTCTTCTTCAGTGGCGTTGAGATTGTTGGATAGTTAAAAGAGTTATTTTTTTACCCGCTTCCCGCTTCCCGCCTTACCCGTTTTTTTCTCAGTATTTTCCAGCTTGTCGATGATATTGCGTAGGCGGGCAGCTTCTTCGAATTCTAGGTCGCTGGCGGCTTCCAGCATTTTCTGTCGTAATTTATTTATATATTTTTCTTTATCTTTGCCGTCATCACGCACATCATATTTTTTGGAAGTCGTTGCGACAGTGTAATGGTCATGCTCATAAACAGATTCGATAATTTCACCAATTTTTTTACTGATAGAAGCGGGAGTGATGCCATGTTTTTCATTATAAGCGGTTTGCACTTTACGACGACGCTCGGTTTCACTCAGGGCAATTTGCATGGAATTGGTAATACGGTCAGCATAGAGAATAACTCTGCCTTCTACATGGCGGGCTGCCCGCCCGATTGTTTGAATCAGCGATGTTGCCGAACGCAGGAAACCTTCTTTATCAGCGTCTAAAATAGCAACCAAACTACATTCAGGAATATCGAGCCCTTCCCGCAATAAATTCACACCAATCAGCACATCAAATTTGCCAAGACGCAAATCACGGATAATTTCAATGCGCTCCAATGTGTCCACATCAGAATGTAGGTAGCGCACACCGATTCCAGCCTCATTCATATAATCGGTGAGTTCTTCTGCCATACGTTTGGTGAGCGTAGTTACCAAAACACGTTGCTTCTTTTTAATCCGCAGGTGACACTCCGCCAGTAAATCATCCACCTGCGAAGCAACAGGGCGAATATCACACGGTGGGTCGATAAGACCTGTCGGACGAATAATCTGTTCGATAAACGCGCCACCAGTTGCTGCCATCTCCCATTTCCCCGGTGTTGCCGAAACAAACACGGATTGCGACCTTCTTTCGTCCCATTCGGCAAAGGTTAGTGGGCGGTTATCAAGCGCAGATGGCAAGCGAAAGCCATATTCCACCAATGTACTTTTGCGTGATCTATCACCACTGGACATTCCACCAATCTGTGGCAC
>CXWL01004031.1_pt1 | contig 10020 bp, 8 predicted proteins | sample 590931 | NCBI WGS metagenome assembly CXWL01 (sample SAMEA3498368, study PRJEB10139) | groundwater metagenome | biome: water well; material: biofilm material | place: Germany | collected 2015-04-27
AGTTGCCCGGCCTGTATGATTCAATTGCGCACGGGATTACAGGGAACGGCGGAAGTGAAACACATGGCTCAGCTTATTCAGGAGGCCTACGAAGCCGCAGACCAGCAGAAAGACAGAGGCCCGGCATGAAATTTCGAAAAGTCGACGCGCTCTTCATCCTATTTGCCGTGGCCGTCGTCGTCGGTGTATCGCTGTTGCCGACTCCGAAAGACCGGAACCCACCGGTTCCGACGAATGCCACACATCTGGAGATCAGAGCCGAGCAGGCCTGTGTCTATTGTCATGCTCCGACTGGGAGTAAGCCTCTACCGGAACGACATCCCAGACGACAGGATTGTTTCCGCTGCCACGCGCACTGACGAAGAGAAGAGCTGATGGCTGATCGCGTATGGCTGATGGCGGGAAATATGAATCGATAGCTTATGGAAAACTGTTTTCGGTACAAGCGAGCGAATCTTCTCTTGTTTGTACCATCGGCCATAAGCCATCTGCTANNACGCTTCGCGATGCAGTTGGAGACACGGAGTTCGAGCTGGAGATTTCTGAGCCGACTACGGTGCGAAAGTTCATTGAGTCGAACCTGGATCGGATAGGCCCATTGCTGCAGTTTTTGTTGAACCGGGAAATGATGATTGCGGTGAACAAGAAGGTCAGCGGGGAGGATACGATCGTCAAGGACGGCGACATCGTGAAGTTCTCACACCAATCAAGAACGTCTTATGACGGCACAAGAGACATTCCGATCTAACAGGATGCTCAAAACGCTCGTTCAGCAAGGCCGCAGCGAGTGAAGGGCCGAGGCGTACCCTTGTGGTACGTTGAGGGTCTGAACGATGCGAGAACGAAGCTGGCGGGATTTTTCAGCATCCTGCAATTACGTGCTGGCCCCTTCGCTGCGACTTCTATACTCAAGAAATAGTTTGCTGTGTCGGTTGCCGGTGAGTTCGAGCGTGATCGTGCCGTCTTGGGTTTCCCATGACGCATGGTAGTGGAGATGGCCGATGAGGACCGCGACACCCCAGTAGTTGGGGACCGGTTGGTAGAGGTCGTTGTCCCACAGAGTCAGGTCGTTCGTCGGGCTTCCGCAGGCAGTAGTGAGCTGCTCTTTCAGCACCTGGTAGTACCCGATAAATTCATTCAGTCCGTTGAGGGGCCGCTGCAACAGGATGTATTGGCCGCGGACCAGTGATTCGTGACGGAACTCATAGCCTTCCAGCACGCCATGATCGGAGAGATTGCGCAGATAGATCAGCTTGCCTTCCTCATCTTTCTCGACTGCTCCTGCCACCGATAGGCGAAGGGCCTCCGGCCCTTGCCCCCAATGGGCCTGTACCGTTTCTAAGAACGTCAGCGCCTGCTTCGTCACTTCCGCTTGTAAGGTGGCTTCGTCTATCTCGTCGAATGGAATCGTGAACGTCGGCGGCGGGAGGACGTCCCATGAATTGGCCCAGGCAGATGGAGTGAGCCCTGTCAACGTCATGCCCAGGATCAGTGCGAAAAGATAACGCATAGCTGTCACGATAGAGGGACAGAGGGATGCTGGTCTATCCTACGAAAGGTTGGGGGTATTGGCAGTGATGAGTGCTGGTGATGAGGAAGATGGCGCACTTGGCCTTCGGTTTAGCGCTCGCGTCGCTTCGACTTGGCCGTCGGCGGGGCCGTGAGCGGGTCGTCTGGCCAGGAATGTTTGGGGTAACGGCCACGGAGTTCTTTTTTGACCTCGACGTAGGCAGACTTCCAGAAGCTGGAGAGGTCCTTCGTGATCTGTACTGGTCTGCGTGCCGGTGACAGGAGATGCAGCATGACCGGAATCTTTCCATCCATGAGGCGAGGTGTATCTTTGCAGCCGAACATTTCTTGCAGCCTCACAGCCAGGATAGGCAGATCGGGCGTCTCATATTCCACTCGCACGTTCGATCCACTGGGGACTGTCAGATGGGTGGGAGCCCATTGTTCGAGTTGGCGCGACTGTTCCCAGGAGAGGAAGGCATGCAACGGTTGGGTAAGATCAAGCCGGGTGACGCGGTCGAGCGTCGTGAGCCCTGATAGATAGGGACCGAGCCAGTCGTCGAGTGTTTGTGCTAAGGCCTCGTCCGACAGGTCCGGCCATCGTGATTCTTGTCCCTCGATTTTGCGGAGAAATTCCACTCGTGCCCGCCACTGACGAAGCTCGGGAGTCCAGGCCAGTCGGTCGAGTCCCGCCCGACTGATGCCCTGTAACAATGCCGCCGATATCATCGAAGGATCCGGCTTCGAGAGTCCCTGTTCAGACAGAGCGAGTGCACCCAATCGGCGTTGTCTTGTCGCCCGAACCACGGCTGCGGTGTCATCCCACCATACTGCATCGACTACTCGAATCTGGTCCGCATAGAGGGTTTCAAGATCGTGAAGGCTGACCGGTGCGGCCAGATCGATCCTGGCCCATTGCTGGCCGCCGTCGAGGTCGGCAATGACGAGATACTCTTCCGATCCGAGCGGGTCGGGGTTCTGAAAGAGGGCGCCCCGTCCATTAGCCATGAGATAGCGTGAGTTGTTTCCTTGTTGGCGTTGGGCGATGCGATCGGGATAGGCCAGTGCGAGCAAAAGGCCGACTTCATCGAGGCTGTCCTGTCGATTTGAACGAGCCGATCGCGGAAGTTGTCGTTGCCAGAGTTCGGCGGTACGGGCCACTCGCTGACAGGCTCCGCGATCGACGGTCGCACCGGCCGCATGATCATGTTGCCCATGCAAGACATCCAGGCGGAGCCGCAGATCGGCGTTGCGCCAGCCGGAGGGGCCCCGCAGAATATCGCGCTCGCTGAGCAGGGCTGCCAATTCACAGGCCAGATAGCCGAGCTGCAGGGGCACAGACTTGATCAGCATATGGGCAAGGCGTGGATGGAGCGGCAACTCGGCCATTTGTCTTCCATGGGCCGTGATCTGCCCCTCTCCATTGAGTGCGCCCAGGCTTGTGAGCAACTCTCTCGCCTGGGCGACGGCACCGGGCGGTGGGGGAGTGAGCCAGGACAATTCGGCTGGATGAGGAGTGCCCCAGAGAGCCAATTCGAGGAGGAGTGGCGCCAGGTCGGCATCGAGCATTTCCGGCGGGCGGCGAGGGGCCAACGATTGGTGTTCCCCGGATGTCCAGAGGCGAGCACAGACGCCTGGTTCGAGACGGCCGGCTCTGCCACGCCGTTGCTCGGCAGAGTCCTGGGTGACGCGAATCGTGTCCAGCCTCGTGAGTCCTGATCGCGGATCGAAGCGAGGCACGCGCAACAGTCCGGCATCGATCACGACCCGGACCCCGTCGATCGTCAAACTGGTTTCGGCGATCGACGTGGCCAGCACGATTTTTCTCATGCCCGCCTGAGCAGGAGCGATCGCGCGATCCTGCGCTTCTTGAGGGAGGTCTCCATGGAGCGGGGCGATCACGATGTTTGGCGCCAAGTTCAGCTCAAGCAGTTTTCGTTCGACGCGGCGGATTTCCGCCATGCCGGGCAGAAAGACCAAGAGACTGCCTTGGTCCTGCGCCAGTGACCGCTTGATGGATTGGACGACGGCCACGTCCAGATGGCCCGAGAGCGGCTGCTCAAGATAGCGGGTCTCGACCGGAAACATTCGGCCTTTGCAGGCAATGACTGGCGCCTGCCCCAAGAGCTCCGAAACTGGACCACAGTCCAACGTGGCAGACATCACAAGCAGACGGAGATCCGGGCGGAAGAGCCGTTGCGATTCAAGACAGAGGGCCAGGCCTGTATCGGCTTGCAGGCTCCGCTCGTGGAACTCATCGAAAAGGACGATGGCATAGGAGCTGAGGGCAGGGTCGTCTTGAAGCAATCGAGCGAGGATCCCTTCCGTGACCACTTCGATCTTCGTCGTAGGTCCCACTTTCGTATCGAGTCGCATGCGATAACCGACTGTTCCGCCTACAGACTCCCCTAGCGAGACGGCCATGCGATGGGCTGCGGCACGGGCGGCAAGCCGCCGAGGTTCCAGCATGAGGAGTTTTCTCCCATCGAGCCAGGGGGCATCGAGCAAGGCCAACGGAACCCTTGTCGTTTTGCCCGCGCCAGGCGCCGCGGTCAAGAGGGCATTGCGCCCCTCCATCAGCGTGCGACGGAGAGTAGGCAGGACGTCTTCTATTGGGAGCGTAGACATGTTACGTTGTGAACGTACCTATAGTTAGCAGGGCACTCAAAAAGGCCGCTCAGCAAGGCCGCAGCGTCTGCAGGACTGTAGCAGACTCGTAGGAAGAACGAAAAGGAAGCGGGTAGATGGCCGAGTATCGATGGACCCAAACGAAACCCATTACAGCCGGTTGGTATTGGTTCAGGGGCCTGGCACATGAGGCAGATCCCTTTATTGTGCAAGTGGACGAGGTCGGCCAGTTTCAATGGCCGGATGGCGGGTTTCAAGAGGCGATACTCGCCAAAGGGGAATGGGCGGGGCCCATCGAAGAGCCGAAGGAATAAGTGGCGAGAGATACACCGAATAGGTGTATAATGCGTACTTGATTGATGGTTGTTCGGTGAGAAGGTATCTGCAAGTGGATTCCGCAGCCCTCTGAACGGGCCTGATACGATTCTCTCCCCCGAGTCTCTGAATGACATTCTCTCGCTCGTGACACGTGATCGTGATCGCGCGTTGAGCTACCATCTGACGCAGAGACCAGTATGCGCCTAGGGCCTTAGGGCCGGTGCCTATTGTCTTATTGAGGCCATCCCCCTTGCTGTGAGAGGGCGAGGGGGAGAGCACATACACACCATTCGAGATCCTATCCAGAAAGGCAGTCGATACATTTTATGAAACACGATAGCACCAACCCACCGGCGGAAACGCCGGCGAAAGGGTTTTCTCCTGGTTTCGCTGCGTTGGGCCTGGAAGCCGCGCTGCTCACCACTCTCGATACGCTGGGCTATGAAGAGCCCACGCCGATCCAGCGGGAAGCGATTCCTCCGTTTTTGGCAGGCCGCGATCTCTTGGGCCAAGCTGCGACCGGGACCGGTAAGACGGCGGCCTTCACGCTGCCGATGCTCCAGCGCATCGCCCATTCGGCGCGGCGCTGTCCCTCCGCGCTCATCCTGGTCCCGACGAGAGAGTTAGCGATGCAGGTCGGTGAAGCGGTGACGCGGTATGGCAAAGAACTCAAAATCACCGTGCTCCCGGTCTATGGCGGACAGGCGATCGGTCCCCAGCTCCATGCACTGAAGCGCGGTGTCGATGTCATCGTGGCGACGCCTGGGCGTGCGCTGGACCATATTCGCCGGAAAACGCTGCAGCTCAAAACGATTCAGATGGTGGTGTTGGACGAAGCCGATGAAATGCTCGATATGGGTTTTGCCGACGACCTGGACGCCATTCTAGAACAGGTGCCGAAGGAGCGGCAGACGGCTCTGTTCTCCGCGACCATGCCGCCCAGGATTGCCTCCATTGCCAAGCGCCATCTTAAGGAACCAGTCGAGATCAAGATTGCCAAAGAGCCGCTGAAGGCTGGCGCAGCTCCACGTGTGCACCAAACGGCCTATATCGTCACCAGACCGCACAAGGTGGCGGCCTTGGCGCGCATCTTGGATATGGAAGCACCGAAATCTGCCCTCGTGTTCTGCCGTACGCGTATCGAAGTCGATGAACTCACCGCGATGTTGACCAGCCGCGGGCACAAGGCCGAAGCGATCCATGGCGGGATGAATCAGCCCCAGCGCGATCGTGTGATGGCGTCGTTCCGATCCGGTCAAACCGAACTCCTCGTGGCGACCGATGTGGCCGCGCGAGGATTGGATATTCCATCCGTGTCGCATGTGGTGAACTACGATCTGCCCATGTCTTCTGAGGTCTATGTCCACCGGATTGGACGGACAGGACGGGCGGGGCGTGAAGGGTCGGCGATTACTGTTCTCGACCCGCGTGAGCAGCGATTGCTGTGGAACATTGAGCAGCTCACGAAGGCCAAGATTGTCGTGACTCAAGTGCCGACCATTGCCGACCTGCGCACGAAACGGCTTGCACGAACCAAGGCAGCACTTGAAGAAGTGCTGGCGGCCGGTGAACTGGATCTGTTTCGGGCCGTGGTGGCCTCGATGGCTGAACAGGGAGACCCTGCGGAAGTGGCGGCGGCCGCCCTCAAGCTCGTGTTTCGTCTGCAGGGCGGGGAGCGGAAGGAATACGATATTCCGGCCGTGTCGAACAGGCCGCCGGAGCGTCCGTCGATGGGGCGGCACCCCATGGAAGATTCTCGAGCGGATCCTCGCGGGCGGGCCGGTGCCATGATGCCGAGAGAGGGACAGGGCAGACCGTTCAACCCTCCAGGCCGTGGCGGACGAACGCCGGGCATGGCGAAGGTCTATATCGGCGCAGGCCGGGAGGCAGGTATCCGGGCGGGCGATCTCGTCGGAGCGATTGCCAACGAGGCCGGACTCAATTCAAGTTCGATCGGCGCCGTCGAAATTATGGATCGCTTTTCGCTGGTGGAAGTGCCGGAAGTGATGGCTCGCGAGATCATCGAGACCCTTAGCCGCACCAGGATTAAGGGACAGAAGGTCGGCGTGCGATTGTTTCTGGAGCAGCCAAGGGGGGCGAGGTAGCAGACGGTCCCCTGTGCTCGTGCAACGCGCGGCCTGTGAAGGCCCTCGTTGGACACGCGCAGTGGGGGACCATCAGCCACCTCTTTTGGGATTATCGAGCAAGCGTGGAAGGATTATGTAAAGCATAGTCAGCTGCCTGAAGTTTGGATCAAGGACAAAAAAACAGTTTTTACGTGGAGTGGTGAGCAATCCCCGATATCCTCTTCGTATCAGGTGTTAGGGTAGACGTCCTACTTATTCAGTTCATATTTTCATAACATTCATTGGAGGAAGACGTGATGAGCGGCAACCAAGCCGATTCTGTGCTGCGACTAATGAGCCTGATGTTCAGAGCCCATCCCTGGCATGGAGTCTCTATCGGAGAGAAGGCCCCGGAGGTGGTGACGGCCTACATTGAAATCGTGCCGACCGACACGGTGAAGTACGAAGTCGATAAGGTCAGTGGTTTTCTCAAGGTCGATCGCCCCCAGCGATTCTCGAACTATTGTCCCGTCTATTACGGACTGATTCCGCAAACCTATTGCGGGGACGGCGTTGCGGCGTTATTTTCCGCACGGGCCAAGCGTCAAGGTATGGTAGGGGACCGCGATCCCCTCGATATTTGCGTCCTCACAGAAAAGACGATCCCACATAGTGACATTCTCCTCACGGCCTTGCCCATTGGTGGGCTCAGTATGGCAGACGATGGCGAAGCGGACGACAAGATCATCGCCGTCATGAAGGACGATGCGACCTATGGCGGGTATACGGATATCAGCCAAGTTCCCATGGCGCTGATCGATCGTCTGCAGCATTATTTCTTGACCTATAAAAGTGCGCCAGGCAGCACCCAGCATAAGGTTGAAATTACGAGTATCTATGGCCGCGAGGAAGCTATGAAGGTTATTCGTGCCAGTCATGCCGATTACAAGGCGAAATTTCCTGAGTTGGAAATGCGGTGGGGATAGCGGAGGAACGGCCTGGTCGGTCCCCTGTGCTCACGGAACGCCCACGATGAAACTGTGGTCGTTCGACGTGCGCAGTGGGGGACCAAGCCAGGCCGCCCTCCTTGAGTGGGTGTGGAGATAGGGGAGCAGGCCGCCTCGCCGGTCCTCCGTGCTCGCGCAACGTGCGCCCTCAGAAGGGCCTCGTTGGACGCGCGCAATAGAGGACCAGTGAGGCCGCCCACATTTGAATGGATGGGAAGAGGATACGTCTAGTGGAAGATCAATTAGCTCTCAGGCATTGAGAGATCACGAGCGAGTTTGGAAGGACCCTGAATTGCTGCACGCGACGGCGGAAGCGGGGGTCGATGGCGGTCACTGAGACCTGTCTCTGCGCGAGATAGGGAGGAGATATAATGTCGCGAATGACCCTGCCGTTGGCCGTCGTTGGATTTATGTGGTGTCTTCTGGTTCCCTTGACGAGTCAAGCGGAGGAGATTCGATTAAATAGCATCGGGGTGAGGGGGGGAGTGACCGGAGGCTCTCCCATCGGAGACCTTGAGACGCAATATTTTAAGACGTACGACTTGATGGCGAACTGGTCAATGCCCTGGGGGTGGTATTCCGAGTCGGGATGGGGTGTTGGGACAAGATTAATGGGCACGGTCGGCGCCATAACGGCATCGGGGGATACTGCATTTGTGACCACGCTGACGCCGGGCTTTGTGCTCGGGAAGAAAGATGGCTGGCTCTCTCTAGAAGTCGGAGGGGGAGGCGCCTTCCTCAGTCAGCACAACTTTGCAAATCAGAATATGGGAGGCCACTTCCAGCTTGTGGCGGATATGGCCGTCAGAGCAAAGGTCTATCGAGGGATAGGCGTGGGCTATTGGTTCCATCACATATCCGATGCCGGTCTCTATGGGCGCGATGCCCATGGAGCCGATTTTCATATGATCGAATTCAGCTATCGGTTTTGACGGTGTCCACGCTTTCTGTGTTCCGCCTTCCTTATCCATAACATGTGCTGCGCATCGGCAAGGCCGTTATGCGGTCTTTTTCATCTGCTCCACCACCAGCGCGTGGGGATGGGGCACGATGTCGACCCCGTTTCTGCCGTGGCTTTTGACACGATAGAGCGCGTAGTCGGCCATTTTCCTCAAAAGCTCAGAACTCAATGGATATTCGGGGGAGCAGACCGTCGCTCCGATGCTCACGGTAATGGTGAGTGGGCCACTTGGCGTGTCAAAGGGCATGTCGCTGATGGCGGTCCTGAAACGTTCGGCACATTCTCTCAACGCCTCTAGATCGCAATTCGGCACCACCATCAAGAACTCTTCACCTCCGGCGCGACCCACGTGATCGTAGCTGCGTGCAGTTTCGCGGAGTCGTTGTGCGGCTTCTCGAAGGACGGTATCTCCAACCTGGTGTCCATAGGTATCATTGACCCGCTTGAAATGGTCGAGGTCAGCGATCAAGACCCCCACAGGCTGGCGGCTTCGTTCAGCCCGTGACAGTTCTTGCGCCAAGGCGTTGAGGATGGCCGAATGATTCAGTAACTCCGTCAACGAATCGTGCTTGGCCTGCTCCTTGGAATCGTGGAGCAGCTGGAGATTTTGAATGGCGGTGCCGGCTTGGGCGGCCAGGGTCAGCACAATCTGTTCATCCAGTTCGCTGAAGTCGGCCGCGAGACCCTTCGGCGTCAGCTTGTTGGCGAGTGAGAGCCGGCCGAAGAATTGCTCATGGCACCGGATCGATACCCCGAGGTATGACGTCATGGGCCGATGGTCTGCTGGCAGTCCTAGTGCTGCCCAGTGTTTCGCAAGATGATTCAGGGACAGAGTCCCGTTCTCCGGTCCAAGTGATTTTCGCGCTCCCGTTTCGAGCGGGAGTATCCGGATGGCGTCAGCCGCAGCCTCATCTGCTCCGGTGCTGAAGAACTGTCCTGGTGTTCGCTGGTCGTTGCTGGAGATTGCTAACGCCGCGTAGCGCGCGCTGGTGATCCCTCTGGCAATATTGAGGAGCTGCTGAAGCAGCCCGTCGAGGTCTTGCTGTGCAGACAACGTCTGAGTGGCCACAACCAAGGCATGAAGGGCTTCCGTCCGTTTCGTGAGGTCTGATTCTGCGTCGCTCGCTCGCTGAGATTCCCGCTTCGCGCTGCTCCATTCTTCGTGACGGGCCTTGATCATCCAGAGCACAAGACCGACTAAGGGAAGGAGGAGCAGCAGTGATAGGCACGACAGTTTCCAGAGAAACGACCGAATGGGGGCAAGAATGCTGTCCCGGTCTACACGAATTAAGATGCCCCACCGTAGGATGGGGTCGGCATGGGGGATGGCGAGCTGCGCATAGGCGGTAATGACGGAGGCGCCTCGACGGAGATGTGTTTCCTCGACAAATCCACGTGTATGTATGCCAACCAGTGCGGCAGAAGAAAGTCCGAGTTGCTTGAGGTTGAGGTGGCCGTCTTGTGGTAGCGCCGAATCCGCAAGCAGATCGCCGTTTTCGTTCAGGAGCTGATATTCAAGATGCGACTCTTC
>CXWL01114559.1_pt1 | contig 10020 bp, 6 predicted proteins | sample 590931 | NCBI WGS metagenome assembly CXWL01 (sample SAMEA3498368, study PRJEB10139) | groundwater metagenome | biome: water well; material: biofilm material | place: Germany | collected 2015-04-27
ATATCAACCAACACATAAGAACACACGAGTAACACAATATACATTTGCTTCTGGTGGTACGCTTAATGATCATTTTTATCAGAGATCTAATACTGGTGAAATTCGTTTTGATATTTCAAGTCAGGTAACAAATGCACACGATGTTAAATTTGGATTTAAATACAAATGGGACAAAATGGATTTTAGGGAATTTACAATTTTAAGAGATACAATAAATTATCTTACACCTACAATTTTAGCTGCAGGAACAGCTTCGCACGATTTGTATTCAAGATCACCATACCAGTTCTCAGGTTACCTGCAAGATAACATGGAATTTACAAGTATGATAATTAATGCAGGCGTACGCTTAGATTATTTTAATTCTAATTTTTTATTTGCACCTGATATCAATGTGCCTAATGGTGGATTTATAGATGCAGAATCAAAGGTAACTATAAGTCCTCGACTGGGTATATCATTCCCAATAACCGATCAGGGCATAATACATTTTTCTTATGGGCATTTTTATCAACTGCCGCCTTTTAGTTACTTGTATGCAAATCCTTCCTTTAGAGGTCTTACTACAAATACAGCATTTGGAAATGCAAATTTGAATCCTGAAAAAACAGTTAGTTATGAAATGGGATTGCAGCAGCAGTTAAGTGAATCAATGGCATTTAATGTAACCGGATTTTATAAAGATATTCGTGATTTACTCGCATTACAGCAAATAAGAGTTAGCACCAGTGTAACTTATCAAAAATATGTTAATAAGGATTACGGTAATGTTAAAGGTATTACTTTTTCATTAGTAAAAAGAAAATTACCAGATGAATTATTTGGTGCATCTTTAGATTACACTTATCAAACTGCTGAAGGGAATGATACTGATCCTAATTCTTTTTTTATTGATGTTTCATCTGGAAGACAAAGTGAGAAAACTCCTGTTCCGCTTACCTGGGATCAAACCCATACATTAAATGGTGTTGTTACTTTTGGGGGTGATAAAGACTGGATGTTAACGGTTGTTGGTTCGTTTGGAACTGGATTACCTTATTCACCTTTGTTATACGATAAACAAATTTTACTTGATCCTAATAGCGGAAGAAAACCTGTTAAAACTAATGTAGATCTTTTGGTGGAAAAATCTTTTGACTTCCANNTCGAATGAAAATTATGTTTACGATGATACGGGTCGGGCAACATACACTTTGGAAGAATCAAGTGCAGGAGCTCAAGAAACAAATAGAATTTCAGAAAGAGTTCCCGGAATAAAATCTGCAACGGAGTATTTTATAAGACCGGATTACTATTCTGCTCCAAGGGAAGTGAGATTAGGATTTACTATTGAATATTAATGAATATTTATACGGAGTTTTAAAATGATGAAAATCAAAAGAGCTAAAATTTTATTAATATGTATCTTTGTTACTAGCTTAATTCCAGCTATACTTTTTGCACAGGAGGAGACAGTTGAACAGCGAAGAACCAGAGAACATCAAGCGGTTAGAGATTACATTTATAATTCACTTAATAATTTGCCTCACACTTTAAATTCTAATCACTCATCAATTGATAAATATGATATCCTAAATAGGGTATCTAACAAGTTAGGTAAAACAAAATCTTTTGATGATAGAAAAAGATATTTATTGAATGGTAACAATGTTGCAGTTGAAATCTGGAATTACGGTGGAATTGGACCTGGTTATCCAGGTGTAAATTTGAGAGATATATTAGGAATGGTGTGGAGAGATGCGCCATATATTTTTCAATTTTCTCCTTTCATTGCTGCTGCTGTCCCAAGTGCTGTAAACAACCAAAACATTCACATCGTTTCTGATGGATTATATGATTATCCGGGGTACAGAGAAAGCGATCCTCAGAATGCTGATTTTTTCTGGACATGGGAACCTCTTCCAAGTTATGCAGATCCTGACCAGGAATATATGGCTTCAAATCCGGGAAATGACTCTAATCGAGATGGTAAACCGGATAGCTGGCCAAGAGAATGGTATAGCGAGGCTTTAGGTGAGTATGTTTGGCCTGGATATTTAACCGTAGGAGTTAATAATGCAGATGCAGAAGTTTATTGGGCAATGGACGACAGAGATAATCTTGAATTCCCATATTATCCATTTGTAAATGATTCCAGCCGAAAAGGTCTTGGTGTTCAGATAGATGGAAGAGCCTTTCAATGGAGCAATTCATTAGCCTCAAACGCAGTATTTTTTGTTTGGACGATTACTAATGTAAGTGATAAAGATTTGGATACAGTTTTATTTGGAATTTATGGCGACCCTGATCTGGGTGGTGGCGACCCTGAAAATAAAGATGATAATGGTTCCTTCATTCCGCCTTTTAATGTTCCTAATTATCCTCCTGTAGATAACATTCCTGTTTATGCAAGAAGCATGGCATATTTCTTCGACCCGGATATGACTGGAAGACTTGGTGTTCCAATGGGATACCTCGGATGTAAATTTCTTGAAAGTCCCAGCAATCAAAATGATGGGATTGACAACGATGGCGATGGTATTCTAGGAGCCAATGGAAACCCATGGGATGAAAGTCAGGATGATGGAATTGATAACGATGGTGATTGGAATCCTGAAACAGATGATGTTGGAGTTGATGGAATTGCGAATACCGGTGATTTTGGTGAAGGCGATGTGTTACCAACTAGTGGCAGAAGATTGGCTGATGGCAGACCTGATCCTTTAGAACCGGGTGAACCAAATTTTGAATACACAGATTTAGATGAAGCAGATCAAATCGGTCTTTCCAGTTTTAGTAGTTGGTCCTGGGTCTCATCCGATGCAATAAAAAATGATGATCTTGTTTGGGCAAGAAATATACCTGGAAATTTTAGTGATATAGAAAGTAATGCTGATATTGTGTTTACTTTTGGTTCCGGACACTTATCACTAAAAAAAGGTGAGATAAAAAGAATTTCTATGGCTTTTCTATTTGGTGAGACTTTTCAGGATCTATTAACAACTGCTGAAACTGTTCAAGATATTTATAATAAAAACTATAACTTTTTTAAACCACCAAACAAGCCGGTTGTTTATGCTGTACCAGGCGACAAAAAAGTTACTTTGTATTGGGATAAAACTGCGGAAGAAAGTACTGATCCTATAACCGGTAAAGATTTTGAGGGATATGTAATCTACCGAAGTACACGTCCGGATTTTGCGGATGTATTAACTATTTCTGATGGACGAGGTGCTGCATATCTTTATGAGCCTTTAAGGGATTTAAATGGCTTTGATGCAAAATGGGATCTTGTAAATAATTGGAGAGGTTATCATCCGATAGCATATCAGGGAAGAGGATTGCACTATTATCTTGGAGATAATGTAGGTTTAGTACATTCTTTTGTTGATTCGAACAATGTCCGAAATGGTCAAACTTATTATTATGCCGTTGTTGCTTATGATCACGGTGATTCCCTTGGAATACCACCATCGGAAACAGGCAAAAAAATAACTGTGGATCCAATATCAGGTCAAGAAATTTTAGATGTTAATACTGTAAAAGTTATTCCCGGACCACGTGCTTCCGGTTATAATTCTCCATCAATCACCACAAATAATATTCTGCATACTCAAGGATTTGGAAATGGCGAAGTAAATTTTTATACCATCAATGAACTTGATATTAAAGACGAAATTTATACCTTAACATTTAAGGATACTTTATATTCTTCCGATACTTCAGTTGTTGCAAAAAACTATTCTGTTACTGGTGAAAAATCTGTTACCGAATCATTTTATCTGTATGGTACAAAGTATACAAATTTAACACAGGGGAATATTATTGATGATTCATTTCTTCAGGTAAAAGATGCCTCTGGTACAATTTATCAAAAAGATATTGATTATGAACTAAATCTTGAAAAAGGTGCAATTAAGCGAACTGAAACTAGTTCAATGCTTGAAGCAGCAGAATACTTTATTACTTTCAGAAGATATGCTGTTTATCAAAGTTGTGATCTAATAGGCGAGGATTCTAATCCCATATTTGATGGTATTTTATTAAAAGTTACAGATAATCCAGACCTCGAAATTGACACTGCAAAAACAAAATGGTCAGATGTAAATATTCCAATTCCATATCAAGTAGATTTGACTTCGCTTGGGAATCGAAAGAAAAAATTTCCAGGTGATTATATTTTAACTTTTTCAGATCAAAATATTTCAACTGCCAAAAAAAGAAAAACTGGTGGGCTTTTCGATATTCCTGTTAATTACAAAGTTGAAGAAGTTTCAACAGGAATTTCTATTCCCACAGTTACATTACTAGAGGAAAGGGGGAAAAATGATTCTACATTTTCATTAGGTGATGAGATAATATTTTTCTTGCCAGGGGCAACCGGTCTTAATACTGATACTTTATCCTGGGGTGTAACTTTAATGAAAACCGCTAATGGTGATTCTATTTTGCCGGGTGTTGGAAATGCACTATTAATTTATACTAGCAGACCGTTTACAAAAGCCGATGTCTTCACACTTCAAACAAAAGCCGGATTTGTAAATAATCAGGAAGCCTCAAAACAGATGGATAATATTTATGTTGTTCCAAATCCATATGTAGGCGCAAATGAAATTGAACCGGCAAATAAACTTCCAAGCCAGAACCGGGGTGAAAGAAGGATTTATTTTGAAAATCTTCCTATGAAATGTACGATTCGGATCTATACACTTAGTGGTGAACTTGTTAATACCCTTGAACATGAATCAGGTGCCGATAATGGTAGAGAGTTCTGGAATCTATTAAACAACGACGGATTTAGTGTTGCTTACGGTGTTTACCTTGCACACGTTGATGCACCGGGCGTTGGGGAAAAGTTAATTAAGTTTGCACTAATTAAGTAAGGAAATGCAGAAGATTATTATGAAAAAAATATATTATATAGCGAGCATTTCATTAGCATTAATTTTTACAATTAATATGAATGCTCAAACAACCAAAACAGGAACCACCGCAGCACAAGTCCTAAAACTTAATGTCGGCCCGAGAGCTATAGGAATGGGAGGTGCATTTACTGCCGTTTCCGATGACATCACTGCTTTGTATTGGAATCCGGGCGGAACAGCAAGCATAGTTTCTAACGAAGCTTTCTTTAATCATACTGCTTTGTATGCTGATATAAGACACGACTTTGCAGCATTTGCAACAAACCTTAGTGGTCTTGGAACTGTTGGTGTATTTGCATCGGTTCTCTCAATGGATGAGATGGCAGTTCGCACTATTGAAAATCCTGAAGGTACAGGTGAGTTTTTTGATTATAGTACTTTAGTTCTTGGATTAAACTATTCAAGATTTCTTACTGAAAATTTTGCAATAGGATTTAATGTAAAGTACATAAGTGAAAATCTTTGGCATATGAATGCAACTGGCTTAGCCGTTGACATCGGGACCCTTTATAAAATACCGGTTATGAATGAGCTAAGAATAGCAGCCAGTATTTCAAACTTTGGAACAAAAATGCAGCTTTCCGGAATTGATGCAACAGTAATATTCCCATCCGGATCGAGCGGCAATAATTATATTAATTCTAATATTGAATTAGATAAGTTTGACCTTCCACTATTATTTAGGTTTGGTTTATCAGCTGACGTGATAAAGGAAGAATCATCTCGTTTAACAGCAGCTGTTGATGCTATTCATCCAAATGATCATACAGAATATCTCAACACAGGATTAGAATATGCTTGGAATGAAATAATTCATCTTAGAGCCGGTTACAATTCACTGTTTGAAAAAGATTCTGAAAAAGGATTAACGCTCGGCTTTGGTTTGTATTACAGAATTGTTGATCTAGTAAAAGTTAAGCTTGATTATGCTTATCAGGATTTCGGAAGATTAAAAGATGTTCATTATTTTGCTGTCGGTATAAATTTTTAGGGAACCATTTAACGAATGAATATTTTTATACGTTTGGTTATACTCATTTCTGTATTTACAATTTCTTCATTAATGGCGCAGCATTTTAGACTGCTGCGCCCAGTTCCCGATAATATTCAGACTAATGGATCATATTTATTTGGTGAACCAAGTATTTCAAGTCCCGGAAATGCACATCGGGGAATTGACATTGCCATCCATTACGATACTGTTTATTCTGCTTCAAACGGTTCTGTATATTATACAGGTTATCAGGCAAGCGGCGCTGGCAATTATATTGTTGTAAAAAGTGAATGGAACGGAAGGTTTATTTACATTTACTATATGCATTTAGACAGTTTTTATATTTCAACAAATGATCTTGTTCTAGCTGGCCAGCAAATTGCCCTATCGGGCAACACTGGCAACTCAACCGGGCCTCACCTGCATTTTGAAATCAGATTGGATTCTCCAACTTCTACCTCCAGAAAAACGCGTAACCCGGAGCTCTGGTGTGCTATAACCGGTATGGGTGCAATTTATGGTCAGGTACCAAATGCTCCTAACAGTACACGAGTAGATATCTCACCTGATCCAAAACCTAGACCTCCTTATAATACGTTTAGTTATGCGCTGACTTATAATTTTGCAGATCCTTATATAGGTTCAGATGAAGTTTATAATGAAAATTATGTAATCGGTGATGTAATGCCCGGTACATACACAATTACTGCTCTAAATGGTACTTACCAAAGAGTTGTTTCAGTTGGAGCCGGACAAGTTGTAAGTGCTGATCCGCCAACTGGAATTAAGGAGAATGAAATTGAAGTTAATGATTTTAGTCTTTCACAAAATTTTCCTAATCCTTTTAATCCATCAACCACCATCAGATTTGAAATTCCGCAAAGAAGTTTTGTTCAAATAAAGGTTTATGATATACTTGGAAGTGAAGTTGCAACTTTAGTTGATGAAGAACGAAATGAAGGAATTTATGATGAACTTTTTAATGCAACGAATCTACCTTCAGGCGTTTATATTTATTCTCTGAATGTTCAATCTGTAAATAGTGAAATTGTTTTTAGAGAGAGTAAGAAAATGATGCTGGTTAAATAATTAGACTAAAAATTTTAAAATTTGATTGGTCAACACAATGAGAACAAAAGTAAAAAACAACGAAAAAATACTATTTAAAACTCAACATCATTGGATTGTGATGGTATATCCATTGTTAATTTCTCTAATCATTTTTGGATTATTCATATTATTATATTCTGTTATAGCAAATGCAAGTTTTTGGATAATCATAATTGGTCTTTTATCATTTAGTTACTTTGGATATAAGTATCTTGAAAGAAGGTTTGATATTTGGGTTGTTACAAATCTTAGAATATTAGATGAGCAGGGTGTTTTTTCAATTAGCGCAAAAGAAAGTCCGCTGGAAAAAATTAATAATGTAACTTATCATCAATCACTAGCCGGCAGAATGTTAGGCTTCGGAGATATTGAAATCCAAACAGCAGCAGAAATGGGTGCGACAACTTACCGAAAAATTGCTAAACCGAATGAACTTAAAGATGCAATTACAACGTTGCAGGAAGAATACAAGCATAATAGTATGTTATCCCAAGCTCAAAAATTAGCTGAAAGTATGAAGGATAATTCTTCAAGCTTGGAAGATACTATTGAATGTCCGTTTTGTGCAGAAAAAATAAAAGCTAAAGCAAAAATTTGCAGATACTGTGGTAAGGAATTAAATCAGGTTTCTTAATTTTATTTAAAACCACACACCTGTTCGAAAACTCTTTTAAAATTTCCACCTAAAAATTTTGCAACTTCTAATTCAGTGTAACCGTGCTGCAAGAGTGCTAAAGTTAGAGCAGGAAATTTTGAAACATCTTCTAATCCCATCACTACATTTGTTCCGATGCCATCAAAATCAGAACCAATTGCAACATTATCGGTAGAACCAAGTAAATTTACAATATAATCAATGTGTTGTATTACATCGCTAATAGTAGCGGGTGGTGTACTGGTCAGAAAGGGAGGATAAAAAACAATTCCAATCACTCCTCCGGAATTAGCTATATCCTGTATCTGCCAATCATATAAATTTCTTGTGCTATTTCGTAATGCCCTTGCACCGGAGTGAGAAGCAATAATTGGGTTTGTGGTTTCCTCAAGAATATCCTGGATAGTTTTAATGCCCACATGTGAAACGTCTATAATAACTCCAAGAGAATCCAATTTTCTGATAACCTGTCTGCCAAAATAAGTTAAACCATTAGTTAAAGTTCTGGAATCGCTAGCTGATATTGCCCAATCTGTGCTGTTATTCCATGTTATAGTTAAATATCTCATTCCAGCGTTATAAAGAGCAACTAAATTATCAAGGCTGTTTTCAATTGAATGACCTCCTTCAACTCCAATTACTGCAGCAATTTTATTTTGAGAATTTATTTCCAGAGCTTGCTGCATTGTTGTTGCTTGAGTTATTGTGGATGGATTAGAATTCATTTCCGAGCAAAACAAATCTTTCATCACCAATGCTTGTTGAAAATAATTTGTATCTGCAGCAGGATCAACCCAAACAGAAAAAAACTGCACATCAACTTCACCTTGCTGCAGTCTTGGAATATCCGTGTGATTGTATGTATGCAAAGTTGCAAGATGATAAGTTGAATCATCAATCATTAATTCAAGTACATCATTATGCAAATCGATTAAAGTGTATTTGTCGTGAATTGTTTTCAGGAAAGTTGTAATATTTTCTCCACCGACAATAGTTGAAATGGTTGTATCTGCCGCATAAGAAAATTTTGTGATAACAATTTCTACATTTACAACTTCTGCGCTTTTAGCTTTGCTATAATTGTTTGAAATTCCTGATCTGATTTCTCCTAGTCCAATACCATTTCCACCATCAAGCTGAATCATTTTTTTTGTAATAGATTGATTTCCATAAGAGATAGTATAAAAATAAACACCAGCACTTCCTTTACTAAACCAATCTACAATGTAATTTCCTCCAGAAAGTAATGCACTCTTTTGATCAATAAGCTGCCCAATAATATCGTGTACAAGAATTGTTACATTTTCATTGGATGGAATTGAGAAATTTATCTTCGTTGATGGATTAAAAGGATTAGGAAAATTTTGATAAACTTCTAAACTGTTTGGAACATTTGCAGATTGGGTTACAACAGATGTTAAGATATGGTACTGCCAATTACCTAACATATCAGAAAACACTGAATCCACAGAACCGTTTAATAAATTTCTTATTTGTACCCTGGCACTCTCAATCGGAGAGCTAGTTTTTTTATCCTTAACATTTCCTGATACAGAAATAGATTGAGAAAAATGGAAAGTTGAGAATATCAGAATGAAAATAACCATATAAGTAAACTTCATAAATTATCTTCTTCCCCCCATACCAAGGACTCCAAGAATTCCGCGGGAGATTTCTCTAACTAAAGTTCTACCAATCTGTTTAGAAAGGGGACTATTAACGACTTTTTCAATTGTACTTTTTTCAGGTCTGCGAGATGTTTTTGGTGCCGGGGTTTGCTGTGGTTTATACTTTCCCGAATTAAAATCAGGGATCTGTAAATCAAATGCACGTGAGGTGTCCAATTTTTTTGTTAGAATTTCATAAGCACTTTCACGATCAACTAATTCATTGTACTTGGTAGCAAGTTTCGAAGCATTAAAATTGCTGTCTAACTCATCTGGAGTAAGAATATCCNNGAATATCCATTCTCGATTTTGGGGTACAGAGTAAGGTTGCTGCGAGAGGAGTAGGGATACCTTTTTCATTTAAAGCACTGATCGCTGCTTCACCTATTCCTAACGAGGTAAGCAATTCATCTGTTTTATAATATTCTGAAATTGGATAATTCTCTGAAGTAAGCTTTATCATTTTTCTATCCTGTGCAGTGAATGCTCTTAATGCATGTTGAATCTTTAATCCTAGCTGACTTAAAACAGAAGCTGGCACATCCGTTGGATTTTGTGTACAGAAATAAATACCAACTCCCTTCGATCTGATTAATTTTATTATCGTTTCTATTTGATCCAATAATGCTTTGCTAGCTTCTTTAAAAATAAGATGAGCCTCATCAATTACTATTACTAACTTTGGTTCGG
>CXWL01013293.1_pt1 | contig 10018 bp, 8 predicted proteins | sample 590931 | NCBI WGS metagenome assembly CXWL01 (sample SAMEA3498368, study PRJEB10139) | groundwater metagenome | biome: water well; material: biofilm material | place: Germany | collected 2015-04-27
TGAGGAAATAGGAAGCAAATACCAGTGTCACACCGACCGGATCCAACGTTGTCATCCAGCGACCCAGGCGGTCGCAATGTTGGATCTGAATCCGACTCGAATCAAACTGCAGTTGTCGACTCAACCATTTAAATCGCGCAGGAAAGTTACACTGCGGATGTTCTTTGCCATCTGCAAGTTGTTCTATGGGAACAAAGAAACTGGCAAGTGTTGCGGCTAACTCAGATTCTGGATCGGTTTTTCCGGTGGGAGAATTAAAAAAATCCATGCCGTCGGCTTCGCTGACCACGCCGCCAAAAGTTTTTTTATTATATTTCAGCAATAGCCGCCAGACACGCTCGCTGCTGAGTTGTTGCTGTTTTGCTTGCTGTTGGAGTTCTAGGAGATAGTGATTGTTAACACTGGCATAANNTTAACTAGCGGACATAGTGTGAGTACTATGTCCGTTGTACCGTATCTCTCTCAATCAATTGAGGGAAGAGACTTGGATGTTACAAGATTTTGCAAGTTTAGGATTGCTGTTGATTTGATTTTCAAGCTTTGCAAGCAATTCGGTTGAAGTGACCTGATCATTTGAGACTAACTGGTCAAATCTACTTTGGGTCATTGCGCCGAATTCTTGGTGCGTACTTCCTGGACACTGATACAAATTGGCCAGCGTCGAAAGCGTTTCGCCTTTGCCTTGCGCCATTTCTTTTACCAAACTCGTGTAGTTTTGTTGCGCAAAGACTTCTCTTTCTTTATTTAAGCTAATCAAACCATGATCGCCGCAATTGGAAGTACCTGAGGTAATACCAAAAGTTTGATTTCCAGAAGTACCGTTGGTCGTAGCTGCTAAAACTTGTTTTGCTCCTGGCTCAGAGCCCATCACTTCAGAACCCAATCCACAGCCCGCAGCGCCATAACCGGCGGCAGTAGCAGCAACAGGAGATAAAAGCAGGAATGCCGTTGCTGCAATTAAACCATTTCGTATCATAATGTTCTCCAAAGAATTTTTAGTAGCGTTATCAACTGCTTTCGATCGATGTTTTAAAAGCAGCGGTTTTGAATCAGTGATTACGTCAAGACTTTAAGAAACGATCCAACAAAGCCAATCATCACCTTTATTAGAACGCTTTGAATGTACTGAACCCTTGGTAGGTTGTCAAATTTTTATAAAAAGGAAAAACAAAACTTGAAACGCCCTAACTGTGAACTGATTTCCCCAGAAGTTGGACGTTTAAAAAATGGCTGCCTGTGCGGCAGCGAACGTGCGTAAAGGCGTGCGTGTTGTAGGCGTATATTTCTAAGCTGCCTGTGCGGCAGCGAACGTTCTGTTGAGGCTCGTGGGATAAAAACAGAATTTCTAAGCTGCCTGTGCGGCAGCGAACGATTAGCTGAGCTTGGCTGAGTTGGGAAAATATTTCTAAGCTGCCTGTGCGGCAGCGAACTTGCCATGAAAGCACGTTCAGCAATCGCCATATTTCTAAGCTGCCTGTGCGGCAGCGAACGCCGGATCATTATTAAATTCGGCTGCGTAGGCTTTCTAAGCTGCCTGTGCGGCAGCGAACCAGCAGCCGTTGCATGTCCAACGATTCCATCCTTTCTAAGCTGCCTGTGCGGCAGCGAACGAATGGCTCAAAGCGTAGCTGCCTACTTTTTATTTCTAAGCTGCCTGTGCGGCAGCGAACCCATCAATCAAGTAAAGTTTCCAGATAAGTATTTTCTAAGCTGCCTGTGCGGCAGCGAACGACGAGAGCTATCTTCCTGAGACTGTAAGAATTTTCTAAGCTGCCTGTGCGGCAGCGAACGTCCGATAGAGTCACTATATGCGCCAAGAAACTTTCTAAGCTGCCTGTGCGGCAGCGAACTGCCAAGAATTATTTGTTTGTACGCCTGTTATTTTCTAAGCTGCCTGTGCGGCAGCGAACACAGCATGACCTATAGCAGTGTTGTAATTAAATTTCTAAGCTGCCTGTGCGGCAGCGAACCAGCGTCATTTGTTGCTGTTTACGGGCCTTTATTTCTAAGCTGCCTGTGCGGCAGCGAACTTGCAAGAACATGGAAGCGCAATGTACAAGTTTTCTAAGCTGCCTGTGCGGCAGCGAACGTTGCACACCACAATAACGAGTTTCAATTAAGTTTCTAAGCTGCCTGTGCGGCAGCGAACAGTAGTTAACTATTAATAGGTTACATATATTTTTTCTAAGCTGCCTGTGCGGCAGCGAACTGACCATAAAAAACTTAAGGCCAGCCACATAGCAGTTTACAAGGGATTGGGCTTAATTTACCCATCCCAAAACACAAATATGCAACTGGCTGATTTAATATTGAATTTTTAAAGAGCGTAATAAATTGGTCAAAACTCTGGAACAGTGGATGTAGCGCTTAAGCCATAACTACTAAAAGTATTACTCGAAGGTTCTGTAACTGCTGTTTTCCTAATCCACAGACAGAATGTGTTATCGCTACTTAGGCTTTTGAGGCGAATAAACGGTGTAGGGATCAATTTATGCGCTATTTCACTATAACGTAGCAAAGCCGAGTCATAATCGATACCATGTCGACTGGCATAGCGCCTGGCTAAGCGTTCTTTACTGGTTTTCGGTTGTTCGCGCTGAAAAATAGCATAGCCATTGAGTTTTTCAGGCACAGAGCGAATACCGGTACAGTGCACATAATCACTCAGGCGAGCTAACCATTTTGAGGCATTAAACCGGGCAAGCGTAGTTTCATCCTGAGCAATTAATCTTAGCTTGCCGCCAAGCATGCTATATTTTTCACCAATGATGTATTCAGGAAATGAAACGCCAATCGGTACTCGCTTCTGATTGTCTTGCATTTCAACCAAGCCTAGATGGATTTGCTGGAAGGTTTTGGACCAGAGGGTAAGCAGGTTAATGTCTGGATTGGGTAATAAGGTTATTTCAAGGTAATATTTCATGATTTTCCCCTATATCCTAAGACTATCAACATACGCCAACCCTTTTTTGCCCAGATGAAAGCTTGAAACGCCAGCAGCTTCGATCATATCCTTAAGTTGCTGTGCTTTTTCTTGGGAAATATCCAAATGGATTTCGAGTACGCCATTGGCTTTAGTTAGCAATGAAGTTACTTCACCTTCACCTTTGCGCTTTTCTTTTAACAGATAGGGATTACCCCAAATTGGTTTTTTACTGCCAGTGGTAAAACGATCCATGAAATCTTTGGGCGTAAATCCCCGTTTTGAAATACCGCTGATTCCGCCACTTTTTGTCAATGCATTGGATAAATCAAAGTTCTGACTTAATCTTGAAATTTGTAAATACAAAGCGGAACAATAAAACATGATTGGCTTAATCATGCCCTTGCTGTCTATGTATTCAGCATCAGGGAATTTGGCTTGTAGCTCTGCAAAGGCGTCCTCAACAATTCCATGTACTTCCATTGCTTTCAGTTTGTTTAGTTGCTCCAACTGATCAAGGACACTTAAAGGGTCAAACGTTCTTGTGTTTTCAACTACAAAATCAGGCGTTACGATGAATTGACATACATCTTTAAAATTCAAGGTTAGTAAACCCCAAAAGGCATCCGAATAATTAGAGCTAAAAATAGGGTCGTTGCCTTTAATCATGCCTGTAAAAGAATTTTGATCTGTACTTCCCGTTATGTTGCGAATGTAGATAATCTCCTTATTGATGGGTTTGGATCGATCATGAATATTTTCAAAGATAATGCTGTTCTCTAATTCTGCGAAAAAATAATTTGGGCATTGTTTGGCCTGATACAGTTTCCGTTGGTCACCGATCAGTCTATTTAAAACCCCCATCACCGTGTCATGACTAATTTCTCGTTGAATGAAGTTGGTATATTTTCCATCATTATTTCGCTTAGATAGATTTGTCATTGAACCAATAAATCCACGTCCACCCTTGGGTAAGGGTTCATTATTAGAGCCATCCAAGAAGGAATTTTGCCAAGCCGCTTCATATTTAATCGTAATACGCATATATCCACCTCTATTTAGCGTAGAAATAAACGGCATAGTTAGTTTCTGGTGTTTCTGATATTTCGCTTTCCGAGCGTTTAATGCGCATCATTTTATGGCTGTCGTTATAGTCCACGAGCACACTATCCACATACATATAGCCTTTGGCTTGGCGAATGCTTAATTCGCTAATCATACGGATGGTTTCTTGAATCAAAATATCAATGGCTTCGTTATCCAATAAAATGCCGACTTCGCCCTCTTCAAATATAGTGCCACCGCGAACATAGTTTTGATGAAACGTGGCTTTTGGATTTCGAGAAGAGTCAAGACTCTTGATAAAGTTTTGCACAGCTTCGGCGATTTTTTCACCTTCACCCTCTTTAATAATCATGGAAGCGCGATCAAACTTTTTATCCAACGAAATAAACTGTAGTTGCTCAATACTGATCGAACCGTAAGCCAAATATTCGGTTTCACCAAAAGTAGTTTTGGAAAAAAAGGAGTTGCTGGCTACATCATCGCCTTTATCATCTTTACCTTTTTCTTTTGAGCCGGAACGCCCCATTTGCTCAAAATTGCCATTGCCCAACTGGTCAACAAAATCTTCCAGCAGTAGTGGGCTTGTGCGTTTGCACTGGCTTGAAGGTACAACATAGCCGCGTATCAGACCCGTAATTGAAGTCAACACGTTTTGCAGGTTCTTATCTTTGGCATAGTGCAAATCAAATGCTTGGTCTCTAAATAAATGATGTCGGATGCAATTTTGGCTGATATACATGGGGGTTTCTTTAAAATCTATATCAGCGGCCTGCTTTTTGTATTTATAGCCCGTTTCCTCTTTTATCTTGCCGGTTAAATTGCTATACCCCCTTAATTTTGGCAGCGTATGGTTATCCACTGTTTTGCCATCATCGCCTGCAAGTGTTGTCGGTCCATTCCAGTTGACTACCCCATGACCCAGCGCAACCACTTTAAAGTCTACACTTTTAATACCTGTTATTTTTTGCATAATCAGTCCTCGTTTGAATTTAGTTGCTTAATTGAAATTGCGCCGACAGGCTGTTTGTCGCACACAGCATAGTAAGTAGCATGACTATGCCGCGCACTTTCTCCCCCAACCTGAATTAAATCATTAGGCGTATAACTCAGGTAAATAGGAAATTCCGGGTCTCTTGCTTCATTGAGCAAAATAAAATCTTTATAGGCTTTGGTGCCACCCATAATGTTGTGGTGTTTAGTTTTCATGTAGGCCAGCAAGTTTTTATCGCTGTCACCATAACCTTCGATTTCATCCTTAGAAGCTGTTAAATTATCAAAGTCATCTCGCTCATTGATTGGTGCTTGGTAAGCGTATTGATCGAGAAATTTGGGTTGATTGGGTTCATTAACATCGCATACCGCCATTTGCACAAAGCGGTTTTCTCCGCGCAAGGAATTCTTACTGATTTTGGCTCTGCCTTTCAGTAACACTTTTTTGGGTGGGATAGTGATAGGATCAATCACTTTCTGATTAATTAAATTCACACTCGCTTTAAGCGATGAGGTTAGGTCGGATGCTATGAATCTTTGACCGCTATCAGATTGATAGAACCGTTCATATAACTCGTATAGCTGCGGCAATGTAAAAGATCGATCATTCAGCGCGACTTTTAAAAATTGATACCAAGCTTTTGTGGAGCCAAAAGTATACATACGCGATAAAAAACGGGCAGCAGCTCCAGTTCCTTTGCCTTGGTCAATAGTTTCTGGAACCGCGATACAGTAAACGTTGATCTCCTTATTTACACCAAAACGATCCTGTCGGCCTAAACGCTGCAAACAATCTTCGGCATTGGTAATTTCAGCGACCATATAGTTACAGGTAATATTTAGGGAAGCTTGAACAATTGGGCCGCTGCGTAAAACATTAAATTTGAGTGTGCCGTCTTTTTTGAACGACTCATAGACTTCTTCAAACCATTTTTGTTTGTCGCTTTTTTTAAACTTGGAATGCAATAACACGGCGTTTTCATAGTGTTGGTTGTGAATAAAGCTTTTTTGCGCGGTTATAGCTGTGTTGCTAATAACAATGGTGTTGGATTGACGTGGTTGATACAGTGGATTAGTGTCGTCTTGCTTAGTTTCATCAAATACCTTGAACTCAATACGGTAGCGACTAGGATTAAATGAAGGCATAGCAACAATATCTTCTGGATCGATTTGCAATACTTGTTTCAGATAAAAATAATGTGGTGTGGCCGAAACCAATAAGGTGTTAGCTAATTGCTCCTGCTGTTGTTTACAGGCTATCAATTCAGCAAATAGCAAATTGAAAGCGGGCATATTGATATATTCATGAAACTCATCAAACACCACATGTGCGTTCAAAAAATTAATTAAGGTATTTACTTTGCTGTGGGTGATGATGGCGCTAAATATCTGATCAATCGTGGTAATAACGATATTGCCTGAGAAATATTCATCTTCAGGGGTTAGTTTTCCCCACTGGTTTGTAAATTTAAATTCTCCGGTATTAATTTCTATCTGCGCACTTGGAAGCAGCTCTTCAAAATAATCTTTAGATATTAAGTCATCAAATATGCCTTGGCAGACTTGCACCCTCGGACAAATCCAAATAAGTTGCTGGGCATTTTTCAATTTAGCCCATTCCAGTGCGATTTTGGTTTTGCCGCAACCCGCTGGGCCTGCAAGCACAGCAACGGCTCTTGCGGTGGTTAGCTTATTTGCAACTTCATTTTGTTTCTTGCTGCGTTCGCCGTCTGGGAATTTCTTTAAACAGATTTCAATATGTGAGCAAAGCGTCGATTCCAATAATAGAAGTTCATCTATTAACGTATTGAACGTGTTATTTTTAATATGCGCGTGTAAATCTGATGGGGTAAGTGCTGATACCCAGCGATCGGCCGAAATAACACAGGCACGCATGACGTTATTGTCAGCATTATGCTGAATTTGTGGGGGATACTTCTCAATACTTTCCTGAGCATCATATTTCTTGTAATACGGTAACAGTGATCCGTCTAGTGTTTCGATGATGTCTAAATCAATTTCTTCATGGAAGATTTTAGAAATTACTGATTCTTCAGGAGTTCTATATTTTGTATCGAGCGTGCATAGGTTTTTCAATAATTGCGTTACTTTTGCTAAAAATTCGACAAATGTTAAGTCTTTGAGGTTATCGTTCAATTTTTTGTAAATATCACCATAATTTACAAAATCTTTTTCTTTACGAAACGGTTTGGCGTGATGCCAATAAATAACGTGTTTAATGGATTTTTTGTTATCTGTATTGATCTGTTTTAGCGCTATGTGATCGAGTAAATGGTAAAGCAGTACTGAAACTTCATTGTGCCGGGGATGCTTGTCAAAACTAAATCTTGTATCATCAATATGCTGCCCATCTTCTGCTACAAAGTCTTTTTTCTTTGGATCTCTCACCCAATCTTGAAAGCACGGGTCAATTTTTCCTAGATCATGCAAACACCCTGCTACAAAAGTAGCGGTTGATTGCTTTGCATGATTCGGCATCAACCGCTTGTACAGTTGTTCCGCAACATAGCCGACAGCAAATAAATGTTCAGCTAATGGTTGTAAATGAGTATTGGCATACAAGAAATTGGGATTTGGTTTATCGCTTGATATATCCATGATTAATTCTTTTAAAGTAGTGTTTACGGGTACGATGCCTTGTGGATTGAATTGATCTCGATTTCCCACAATCCAAACCAACTCGCTCCGACTTCTGGAACGTATCCAGTGACAAGCAACAGCGGTATTTTTGGTGGCTGTTTTTCTTAATAAAGTTTTGACAGCGATTAGACCGTCTTCAGTAATCACGGTTTGCCAAGTGCGGCTGCCAATGCGATTGGCAAAAGCATCAAGTACTCTGCGGGTTCTGGCCAATGCCTTTTTCTCACATTCGGATACAAAAGTGACCATCATATTGCACCGCCTTGCAAACTGACTTGCTTGACGGTATCAAACATAAAATCCATTGCCTTATGGTCGGTAAATTTCTGCAAGCATTGCTGGCGGAATTCCTGTTCAGTCATTTTTTCTTTCGCACAAATAAACGCCCATGGCAGAATCAAGGCGTCTTTGACCAGATCTGCCACATCAAATACTAAAGCGCCGCGCCGGGTTTTTCCATGCATCACGGCAAAACCATGGGGTATGCCTAATACCCAGAGTGTGCTGGCTGCCAAACCGTAGGCCAGGTAATTACCATGATTCAGGAAAGTATTGGCATTGTCGGTATTGTCATAATTACGAACAAAGTCTTTTTGCTGGGTTCGGTTAACCGCGACTTTATAAAGCTTCTTGGTAAGCTGGGCTTCGATCAACAATAATTCAGTGACATTACTCGCTTGCTCCACTTTGCTTGAGAAACCCGAGAATGCTTGCATAACATCTTGATCATCGATGAAGAAGCCTTCATTCTTCAGATCCTTGTCTTTGTTCCATGCGCTTTTCAGGAAATTAATACGCACGAGCTGGAAGTGTTTGGCAACCTGTAATCGTTTTGCTTCATCAAACCAGAATGATAGCCATCCCTGCACATATTCGGTAGGTCTGTATTCACTTTGCGGCGTGAGCCATTCGATTTCACTGCCTGCTAGCAGTGGCGTACCACCGCCGCCGCTAAAGCCGATTAAAACACCTGCTGATGCGAGCATGCGTACTGCCGCTTGGGTGATAGAAGTACCGGTACCTAATAAAATAACTGTGGTATTGGCAATCGGGATGTTCCAGTAAAGCTGCTCGTCTTTGGCTTCTGTCAAATAGAGAACGCGACCATCCTTTTGCATTACCCGGCATTTCTCCAGGTAGTAAATATTGGCTCGCTTGGAATGTAATATTGCTTTTAAATCTGTAAGCTGCTCCATTTGGAACACTCCTGGTCGTAAAACAATGCTATTGATTCAATTGACTTATGTTCCTATCACACTTCCAAATTTCCATAAATGTACAGCGACCAATGCACGCCAAGGAGAAAATTGTTCCAACCATTGCTGTACTTGTTTCTCACTCATTTTGTTAGGGCTGGCAAGGCGTTTCTGTAAACCACGGCGCACGGCGATATCACCGTGTAATGAAGCATCGAGCCATCCGAAGCCACGGATTGCACCGAGTTGTCGCTGTATGCTGTCGATGGCCGGTACTGTAAATTCGTCTGTGAAATGTATCACCGTTTGAGAGCATGCGACTGACGGTCAATAGTGACGTGGTAGCGTTTCGGCAGTTTAATCTCGCAGGCTAATTGCGTCTTAATCACCGAGTTTGATTCCATGTTAATCTCTGCATGAATACATTCTTGCACTATAAAGAATCACGATGATGGATACAAATCCGTTGCTCGGCATTTTCCGTTTAGCGTATCATTAGGCCATTCTAAAAACAGGTGTTAGTACTAGATGTTTGTATATTGTTGATCTTTTTGATTTGATAGGGTTTTCCTGGCAACGATTATGAAGATTACACGTGCGATCGAATATTTTTTGATTGGGCTGATTTTATCGGTGATAGGGGTAATGCCGGTTTCTGGTCAGATGGAGAGAAATTTTCCACCCGATAGCAAATTGGGGAATTTGAATGGTGCGTCTTTTCCTCAATTCAATATTGATGGAAGACTCATGATTATGGGCGTAGCCGGGCAAGTGCGCGATATCGATAACCAAATTGTGTTGCCCAATACCGCTTATAAACCCGGCGCTGTGCGCTATCAGATTGATCTGATGGGTCATTTGCATCGTATCTGGTATTTAACACCGGAAGAAGCCAAAGGCGCAAAAAAAGAAAAATAAGCTTAGGCCTGTAGCTAAGGGCATAACAATTCACTTTATTTCATGGTCAATATTAATCTGTGAGTAACAAACTATATATCAAAACCTTCGGTTGCCAGATGAATGAATACGATTCGGAAAAAATGGCCGATGTGCTGCACGCCGCGTATGGCATGGAAGCGACCGATGATCCCGCTCAAGCCGATATGATCTTGTTTAATACCTGTTCTGTGCGCGAGAAAGCACAGGAAAAAGTGTTTCATGATCTGGGTCGTGTGCGTCATTT
>CXWL01016351.1_pt1 | contig 10018 bp, 11 predicted proteins | sample 590931 | NCBI WGS metagenome assembly CXWL01 (sample SAMEA3498368, study PRJEB10139) | groundwater metagenome | biome: water well; material: biofilm material | place: Germany | collected 2015-04-27
CGCTCAACGCTGGCGCAAGACGAACGCCTGTTGCGCTTTGTGTTCCCGGAGCGGCCGGGCGCCTTGATGAAGTTCCTGAGCCTGATGCGCCCGGGCTGGAACATCAGCCTGTTTCACTACCGCAACCAGGGCGCCGACTACGGCCGCATTCTGGTCGGCTTACAGGTTCCCAAGGCCGACAACAAGGCGTTTGTCAAATTCCTGGCGGCGCTGGACTATCCGCACGTGGAAGAAACGGCCAATCCTGTCTACCAGATGTTCCTCAAGCAGTGAGCCAGCCCCCCTGCTCAGTTGGGAACAGAGCCGCGCCACCTTTCGGTCCGCACCACCCACTACTGGCTGATGGACGGTTTGAACGGATTGCCCTCGAAAGGATTGGGTTTAACCAGGGGCAGTGGCAACGGTTCGGCCCTGGCCGGGGCGGGTAGCCGCTTCATCGCTGGCAACTCCAGGGTCACCGCAGCCGGTGCATCGAGGCCACTTGCCAGAGTAGCCTGGCGCGCCGCCACTGCCTTCAACAGCCACTGCGCATCGACCGTGGCACCCACTTCGATCGGCCGCGCGGGCTTGCCATCCACCGAGATCAGGGCCACGCCGGCACCATGGGGACCGGCCACGACGCCCAACAACGCGTAACGGCTGGCGGCAGCGGTCACTACCGGCGCAGTGGAAGCGCCGGCCCCGAGCAGTCGCGCCAGGGCTTGCGGGTCCGTCGGCGCGGGACCACCGGCGCTGGTGACGCTAACCGTCGGCAATTTGACGCCCATGCCAGACCCCTTGACGCCCCAATACGCCAGGCTGGCGGCCGCCGCAGCCCAAAGCAAAAAGGTCACGATCCGTGGCCACCATGAACTGCGCGGGTTGGTCTGCATCGGGCGATTATGATCGAAGCCATGACACACTTTTTGCGCGCGTTCCGCCGCTACGGCCAGGCGGGTTTTACACTGATTGAACTGATGGTGGTGCTGGTCATCATTGGTGTCCTCGCGGCATTGATCGTGCCCAACGTGCTCGACCGCGCCGACGATGCCCGCGCGACAGCCGCCAAGACCGACGTCAACAACCTGATGCAGGCGCTCAAGCTTTACAAACTGGACAACCAGCGCTTCCCCAGTGCGGAGCAAGGTCTGCAGGCCTTACAAATCAAACCCACCAGCGGCGCGATTCCCGGCAACTGGCGACCCTACCTCGACAAGCTGCCAGCCGACCCGTGGGGCCGACCCTACCAGTACCTCAACCCCGGCGTCAAAGGCGAAGTTGATGTGTTGTCCTTTGGTGCCGACGGACAGGCCGGTGGCGAGGGCAAGGATGCCGACATCGGGAGCTGGCAGTAAGGCCAGGTCAGCGACCCATGCGGGGCTTTACCTTGCTGGAACTGCTGGTCGTGGTGGCCATCATCGCCAGCGCCAGCGCCGCGGTGAGCCTGTCGATGCGCGACGGCGCCGACACCGCGCTGGAGCGCGAAGCGCTGCGTCTGAGTGCCATGCTTGAAGCCGCCCGCGCCCAATCACGCGCCAGTGGCGTGCCAGTCCGCTGGGCCGCCACCGCCACGGGTTTTGTAATCGAAGGCCTGCCGGGCGGCAGCCAGAGCCAGGCGTGGCTGGCCCCCCAGACCAGCGCCAGTCTGGACAAGCCGCTATGGCTGGGTCCGGAGCCCATCATCAACCCCAACACCATTGCCTTGACAACCGCCAGTCGCCCGGGCCGCATCGTGCGCGTGGTGACCGACGGCGTGCGTCCGTTTGCCATCCAGGCCGACGCCCACGTCACTGCACCGCCATGAGTACGTGGCACAGGGCTCCCAGCACGCGGTCTCGCCGCGTGGCCGGCTTCACCCTGATCGAAGTGTTGGTGGCGCTGACGATCGTGGCGGTCGCCCTGATCGCCGGCCTGCAGTCCACCGCTTCGCTGAGTCGCGACGCGCAGCGCCAGGCGGATGTCATGCTGGCCCACGTCTGCGCCGAGAATGAGCTGATCAAGTTGCGCCTGTTGGGCCAATTGCCAGGCGTCGGCGACAACGACGTGGCGTGTGATCAGGCCGGTCGCAGCCTGACCATCAAGGTCGCGGTGCGCCCGACCCCCAATCCCAACTTCCGCCGAGTCGACGCGCAGGTGTTCGACCAGCAGCTTCCCATCCTGCGGCTGTCCACCGTGATGGGGAAACTGTGATGCGCCGCGCCAACCAGGGCTTCACCCTGATCGAGCTGCTGGTCGCCCTGGGCGTCATGGCACTCATGGCAGCGTTGAGCTGGCAGGGCCTGGACGGCATGCAGCGCGCCCAGGCCCAGACGGCGCAGCGGGCCGATGAGTTGTTGACCCTGCAGGCCGGCCTGAACCAATGGGGCGCCGACCTCGACGCCATGGTGGAGCCACAAAGACGGCCAGGCGACGACGCGGCGGCGGTACCACCCGTGCTGGACTGGGATGGCCGCGCCCTGCGTCTGGTGCGCCGCAGCGCCACGGCCGTGGCAGATGGCTGGCTGGTGGTGGCCTGGACGCGGCGCGGCGACCAAAGCGCGGGGCATTGGTTGCGTTGGCAATCCCCCCCGCTGCGCACCCGAGGTGACTTGCAGTTGGCCTGGCAAAAATCCGCCTTGTGGGCGCAAAACCCCGGTGATGAGGAACGCAAACACGAGGTTGCACTGAGCCCTCTGGCACGGTGGCAAATCTTCTATTACCGCAACAATGGCTGGAGCAACCCCTTGTCGGCCAGCGCGGACCCCTTCAGCGCCGCGCTTGGCCTCGTTTCCAATGCGCCGGACGGCGTCCGACTGGTGTTGACGCTGCCACCCGGCCACTCGATGGCGGGTGTGGTGACGCGCGATTGGGCACGCCCGACCCGGGTCGCGCCATGACCATGCAACTCGCTCGATTCCCGCACCGACGCCAACGTGGCGCCGCCATCTTGCTGGCGATGTTGACCGTCACGTTGGTGGCCACCGTGGCCGCCGCCGCGCTGTGGCAACAATGGCGCAGCCTGGAAATCGAAACAGCCGACCGCGCCCGAGTTCAGTCGGCCTGGGTGTTGACCGGCGCGCTGGACTGGTCGCGCCTGGTGTTGCGCGAGGACAGCCGCACCAGTGCCGCGACCGACCACCTGGCCGAACCCTGGGCCGTGCCGCTGGAAGAAGCCCGGCTGTCCACCTTTCTGGCGGCGGACCGCAACAACCAGGCCAATGTGGATGAACTGGGTGAGGATGCCTTCTTGTCCGGACAGATCATCGACCTGCAATCCCGCCTGAACGTCGGCAATCTGATCAAGGCGGGTAAATCCGATCTGGTCGCCTTTGGGCAATTCGGCAAGTTGTTCGAACTGCTCAACTTGCCGCGCGGCGAGTTGGACCGCCTATCCGAGAACCTGCGTTTTGCCTCCGACTTCAGTGCCGAGAACAAGTCAGCCGACTTGGCGCCATTGCGGCCACAGCGAATCGAGGAACTGGTGTGGCTAGGTCTGTCGCCGCAAAGCCTGGCCGCCTTGACGCCCTACATCACCTTGCTACCCAGCACGACCGATGTGAAGACCAAGGTCAACATCAACACGGCCAGCGCCGAGGTGTTGTGTGCCACGGTTAACGCCTTGGACCTGGCCGCGGCCAAACGGCTGGTGGCGTTGCGCGAGCAAAACCACTTTCGCTCCATGACCGAAGCCAGCGAGGCCGACAGCAGGCTGGCGGCTTGCGGCGAGCTCTGCGACGTCAAGTCGAGTTACTTTGAAGTCCGAGGCCAACTCCGGATCGGTCACATCACGGTCAACGAGCGGTCCCTGGTCGAGCGCAGCTCGAATCAAACGGGAGGCACTACCTCCATTCGCTGGCGCGAGCGCGTACCCGCCCACTCTCTACAATGAGCGCCGAGATCCCAACGCATGACCACCCTGATTGTTTCCCTTCCACTGGAGCTGAGCGGCGCCTCCACCACGTTTGCCTATGTGTTGACGTCCGATGGCATGGCCATCACGCAGCATGCACAGGTTCCGGCGGCCCTGCTGCCGACCCTGGCGGGAGCCAGCAGCGAGTTGGTGGCGGTGGTGCCCATCGGGGCGCTGTCATGGCATCGGGTGGACCTGCCCAAAGGCTTGTTGGGCAAGAACTTCTTTCAGGATGGCACCACGCAGCGCCTGCGTGCGGTGCTGGACGGTCTACTGGAGGAGCGCACGCTCGATGAGCCAGGCCAGTTGCACTTCGCGCTGGAGCCACTGGCTCAGCCGGACGCACCGGTGTGGGTTGCGGCCTGCAATCGGGCCTGGCTGCACGCGACGCTGCAATGGCTGGAGCAAGCCGGTCGACCGGCCGCGCGCGTGGTGCCGGAGTTCGCGCCCGATGACGCCGGTGACCGGTTGCACGTGATCGGGAGCGATCCGAACCCACAGATCGTCAGGCAGGACGCCAGCGGCATCACCGTGCTGCCCCTGACCGCCGGCGCGGTCGCCCTGGTGGCGTGGCCCGACACAGCGGCGCTCACTGCCGAGCCCGGCGCCGCCGAACTGGCCGAACAACTGTTCAGGCGCCCGGCCACGATTGAGCAGGCGGACCAGCGCTGGTTGGCGGCGGCGCGGTCAAATTGGGACTTGGCGCAGTTTGACCTGCTGAGCAACCGGCGTACCCGCACCTGGCGCAAACTGGGCGATGCGTGGGGCGCCTGGCTACAGGCGCCACGCTGGCGTGCCGCACGCTGGGCCGTGTTGACCCTGCTGCTGACCCACGTGTTGGGCCTCAATGCATGGGCCTGGAAAGAGAACGCCAGCCTGCGCGCCAAACAAGCCGCGCTGCGCGACACCCTGACCACCAGCTTCCCCGGTGTCAAAACCGTGATCGACGCGCCACTGCAGATGGCGCGCGAAGTTGCTGCCTTGCGCCAGGCCAGCGGCACCCTGGGCCCGCGCGACCTGGAGTCGATTCTGAACGCCCTGGGCGGCTCCACATCGCCTGGCAAGTCTTTCACCATGATCGACTTTACCGGCGACGAACTCAAGGGCAGCGGCCTGACGCTGACCGCGGCCGAACTCACCGCCGTCACGGCGCAACTCGCGCCCCTTGGCTACAACGTTCGCGTCGAGGGCGACCGACTGAGCATCAAGCCGGAGCTCCAACCATGACGGTGACCGCTTCCGTGGCCGCACGCTGGCGCCAACTCGCCGAGCGGGAACGCAGGATGGTGCTGATCGCCCTCACCTTGGTGGCGGCCGCCGCGCTGTGGTGGCTGGGCTTGGCCCCGGCGTTGGGCAGTTTGCGCAGCGCCGACGCCCGCCACCGTCAGGTTGATACGCAACTGCAACAGATGCAAGCGCTGCAGGCGCAGGCCAAGAGCTTGCAGGCGCAACCCAAGCTCTCTTATGAGGAATCCCTGCGTGCCCTGGAAGCCTCGGTCAAACAAGGGCTGGGCTCGGCCGCCCGGCTACAGGTGTCCGGCGAACGCGCCACGGTCACGCTCAAGGGCGTCAGCGCCGATGCCCTGGCCCAATGGTTGACACAAGCGCGGGTGAACGCCCGGGCCGCGCCCAGTGAAGCCCGTTTGGTGCGCAATGCCAGCACCGTTACCTGGGACGGCACCCTGGTCATGAGTTTGCCGCCTCGTTGATGCGCCTCGGCGCCGCCCCAACCATGACCGCTCTGGCGCAGTCAACACCCCACCGCACACCATGGGCCTGGGCCATGCTCGGCGCCATCATCGGGCTCATCGGTGGCACGGTGTGGTTTGCGCCGGCCCAGTGGCTCGCCAACGCAGTCAGTGATTACAGCGGCGCACGGGTGTTGCTGGGCGAGCCACGCGGCTCGATCTGGCGCGGCTCGGCGCAACTGATTCTGTCCGGCGGCGCGGGCAGCCTCTCGGCCAGCCGATTGCCCGACCGCGTTGAATGGACCATACACCCGACCTGGCGGGGCTTGGGGCTCGCGGTGCACACACCTTGCTGCATGGCCTCGCCGTGGCAGTTGCACCTCGCGCCGCGCTGGGGTGGGGCCACCTTGCGCCTGGCGGACCATGCCTCGCAGTGGCCCGCCGAGCTGTTGATGGGTCTGGGCACCCCCTGGAACACGGTCCAGGCGCAAGGCAAGCTGCAGGTGTCGACCAGAGACCTCTCGCTAGAATGGATCGATGGCCGCTTGATCGTGGCGGGCGCCGCACAAATCGACGCGCAACACATCTCCTCACGGCTGTCGACCCTGCGCCCCATGGGCAGCTACCGGTTGGCGCTGGACGGCGGCAGCCCCGCTCGGCTTCGGCTCAGCACCCTGGAAGGCAGCCTGCAATTGAGCGGCAATGGGCAATGGGTCGGCTCGCGACTTAGATTTGAGGGCGTGGCCAGTGCCGCGCCGGATCGGCTGGACGCTTTGTCCAACCTCCTGAATATCCTGGGCCGGCGCGAAGGCGCGCGCGCCATCATTAAAGTAGGTTGACTCCGCATGAAATACATCTCGCTCACACCACCGCTGATGGCTGCGTCTTGCTTGGCGGCACGGGCATGTCTGGTGCTGGTTCTTGGGCTTGCCGGCGCCGCCTCACAAGCTCAACCAGGCACCAGCGCACCACTGAAAGGCGAGCCCATCACACTCAACTTCAGCAATGCCGACATTGAGACGGTTGCCCGCACCATGGCCACCATCACCGGGCGCAACGTGGTGGTCGATCCGCGTGTCAAAGGCACCATCAATCTGGTGAGTGAAAAACCGGTCTCGCCGACGGTGGCCTACAACCAGTTCCTGGCCATGTTGCGCCTGCAGGGCTACACCGTGGTGGATGCGGCCGGCCTGGACAAGGTCGTGCCCGAGGCCGACGCCAAATTGCAAGGCGGCTCGGTCGCACTGGCTGACCCCTCGGCCACTGAGCGCACCACCACCAATCAAATCGTCACCACCATCTTCAAGCTCAACTTTGAGGCGGCGGCCAACCTGGTGCCGGTGTTGCGCCCGCTGATCAGCCCCAACAACACGATCAACGTCAACCCTGGCAATAACTCGCTGGTGATCACCGACTACGCCGACAACGTGCGTCGCATGGGTCGCATCATTGCGGCACTGGATGTCTCCAATGCCACCGACATCGAGATCATTGCACTGCAACACGCCATTGCCATCGACCTCGCGCCGCTGGTGCTGCGTCTGATCGAATCCTCCGGCGCGGGTGGTGCCCCTGGTGGTCAGGGCGATGCCAGCTTCAAAACCACCTTGGTGGCCGAGTCACGCAGCAACACGCTGATTCTGCGGGCCGCCAATCCCGCCCGGGTGGCCCTGGTCAAGTCCTTGATCGAGAAACTCGACCGCCCCACCAGTGGCGCCAACGGCGCGGCTGGCAACATCTATGTGGTGTACCTGAAAAATGCCGACGCCACCAAACTGGCCACCACCCTGCGCGCCGCGCTATCGGGCGAAGCCCGCTCCAGCGCGGGGCCTGGCGCCCCGCCGGCAACCGCCGGCGTCACCACCGCCGCCGTTGCCTCCAGCCAACCCTCCACTGGCGGGCAGATTCAGGCTGACCCCTCAACCAATGCGCTGATCATCACTGCCTCGGAGCCCCAGTACCGGCAACTGCGCGCCGTCATCGACAAGCTCGACGGGCGGCGCGCGCAAGTCTTCATGGAGAGCCTGATCGTGGAAGTCAGCGCCGACAAGGCGGCCGAATTCGGCATCCAATGGCAAGGCGCGCTGGGCAAGGCCGGCGACAGCGTGATTGGCCTGTTGGGTACCAACTTTGGCACCGGGGGCAAGAACATCATCGACCTCGCGCTGAAGGCGGGCAAAGCTGAGTCCGTGCCCGGCCGGGGCTTCAACTTTGGCGCGGCACAGCAGATCAATGGCGTCTACGTGTTGGGCTTTCTCGGCCGCTTCCTGGAAGAGACCGGCAGCGGCAACGTGCTGTCGACGCCCAACCTGCTGACCCTGGACAATGAGGAGGCCAAGATTGTGGTCGGCCAAAACGTGCCCTTCCTCACGGGACAGTTCACCAACACCGGCGCGTCGTCAGGATCGGTCAATCCGTTCCAGACCATCGAGCGCAAGGACGTCGGCCTGACGCTCAAATTCAAACCACAGATCAGTGAGAACGGCTCGATCAAATTGTCGGTGTATCAGGAAGTCTCCAACGTGCTGGCCTCCACCGTCAGCAACAGCAGCGGCCCCACCACCAGCAAACGCACCATCGAATCGAATGTGATTGTGGAAGACGGCGCCATCATCGTGCTGGGCGGCTTGCTACAGGACGAGTATGTCGGTGGCCAAGAAAAGGTGCCCGGCCTGGGCGACGTGCCGCTGTTTGGCAACCTGTTCAAGAGCGAGTCGCGCTCGCGCAAGAAAACCAACCTGATGGTGTTTCTGCGCCCGACGGTGGTGCGCGATGCGCAGGCCACGCAGCAACTCTCGATGGATCGCTACGAGCAGATGCGCAGCGGACAAAAGGACGCGCAGCCGACCCCCAGCGTCATGGTTCCGGTCAACCAGGGTCCGCAGTTGCCAGCCATCAGTGGCGCGGCACCCGCCGTCAACGCGCCCGCCAGGCCCTAAGGTCCGCGCCGATGCGTTATCCCCTGCCCTACGCCTTCGCCCGCAGCAACCAGCTCTTGCTGGAAGAGCAGGGTAACGAGCACCTAACCTTGTGGCTGCATGGCAGCTCCAACCCCAGCGGCATCAGCGAGGTGATGCGCAAGTTCGCGCCGCGCACGGTGGAGACGCAAAGCGCCGAGGTCCTCATCCAGCGCATCAGCGCGGCTTACGCCCAGGGCGAGTCCGATGCGGCGGCGGTGGTCAGCGAAGTGCAGAGCGACGCCGATCTGTCGCGCATGATGCAGGAGTTGCCGGCGATTGAGGACTTGTTGGAGACCTCGGACGACGCGCCCATCATTCGCATGCTCAATGCCTTGCTGACGCAGGCCGCGCGCGACGGCGCCAGCGACATCCACATCGAACCCTACGAGCGCCACTCCAGCGTGCGTTTTCGGGTGGACGGCACGCTGCGTGAAGTGGTGCGACCCAATCGCGCGCTGCACGCGGCGCTGATCTCGCGCCTGAAGATCATGGCCGAGCTCGACATCTCCGAGAAACGCCTGCCGCAGGACGGACGCATCAGCCTGCGCATCGGCACCCGCGCGGTCGATGTGCGCGTCAGCACCTTGCCCAGCGCGCACGGCGAGCGCGCGGTGTTGCGGCTGCTGGACAAGTCCGAGAGCAAGCTCAGCCTGGAATCGGTGGGCATGCAGGGCGTGGTGCTGGACCGCCTGCAACACCTGATTGCCCAACCGCACGGCATCATCCTGGTGACCGGCCCCACCGGTTCTGGCAAGACCACCACGCTGTACGCCGCCATGGGCCGGCTCGATGCCAGCCACAGCAACATCATGACGGTGGAAGACCCGATTGAATACGAACTGGCGGGTGTCGGCCAGACCCAGGTCAACGCCAAGATCGACCTGACCTTTGCCAAGGCCTTGCGCGCCATCCTGCGCCAGGACCCGGATGTGATCGTGATCGGCGAAATCCGGGATTTCGAGACCGCGCAAATCGCCATCCAGGCCTCGCTCACCGGCCACCTGGTGCTGGCCACCATCCACACCAACGACGCGGCCAGCGCCGTCACGCGCCTGACCGACATGGGGGTGGAGCCCTTCTTGCTGAGTTCGTCATTGCTGGGCGTGCTGGCGCAGCGCCTGGTACGCAAGTTGTGCACCACCTGCCTTGGCAAAGGTTGCTCGGTCTGCGCGCAGACCGGCTACCAGGGGCGTACTGGCGTCTTCGAACTGCTGGTCACCGACGACGCCATCCGGGCGCAGATCCACCAACGTGCCTCGGAGGCGACCATTCGCGCCGCGGCGCTGGCCGCCGGCATGGTGCTAATGCGCGACGACGGCGAGCGGCTGGTGCAGAGCGGAGTCACCAGCCGGGAAGAGTTGTTGCGGGTGACGCGGGACTGACTGGCTGCCTTTATTTTGTGGTGTGCTCATACGAGCTTCTGCGCTTACCCCCACTCACTCCCCCAGCCCCTCTCCCGCCCCGCCGGGCGGAAGAGGGGGGCCTCATTTGGTGGCTGGTCT
>CXWL01046037.1_pt1 | contig 10018 bp, 8 predicted proteins | sample 590931 | NCBI WGS metagenome assembly CXWL01 (sample SAMEA3498368, study PRJEB10139) | groundwater metagenome | biome: water well; material: biofilm material | place: Germany | collected 2015-04-27
CTATTATTCATACTAACATGTTAGTATGAATAATACAGCGGTCAGTTTTGACAAACCTACCCCGCCCCGGAAGGGCACCCGCGGGGGCGCTGGCGATCATGTCTATCTGGTGTTACGCGAAGCTATCGTTTCCCTGGAGCTCAAGCCGGGCCAGATTCTGGACAAGCAGGTCTTCGTCGAGCGCTTCGGGGTCTCGCGCGCGCCCATCTATGATGCCTTCACCAGGCTTCAGGCCGAAGCCCTGGTTGACGTGGTCCCCCAGCGCGGAACAACGGTAAGTCTCATCAAGATTTCCGATGCCCGGGAAAACATGTTCCTGCGCCGGGCCTTGGAGGTGGAAGCGGTGAGGGCGGTGACCCGTAATTTCTCTGGCAGCCATCTCGAGGCCCTGAAACAAAACCTGCGCTATCAGTCGGCCGCCGTCGCATCCGGCGACAATATCGGCTTCCACCGATTTGATCTGGAATTTCACGCGGTGCTTTTTGAAGCCTTGGGCTTTGAACGGGTGAAGGCCTTTGCCGAAACGGCGAGACTGGGCCTCGACCGGGTGCGCCGCCTGCTCAATTCCAGGCGCCGGCAGGAATTCACCCTGCGAGAGCATCAGGCCATCCTTGAGGAAATTCAGCAGCGCAACGCCAATGCCGCCGCCAACGCCATGGGTGCCCATCTGGATGCCGTTATGAAGGAACTCGAAGCTTTTGCCGCGGCAAATCCCGAACTCTTTGCCGATCTCCAAACCAAATCTGACGGACAACTATGAAAAAGAATTTATTCAAGGCGCCTTCCGGGGCTTCCATCTCGCTCACCGAAATGGGCATGGGCACCGCTCCCCTCGGCAATCTCTATCGCGCCCTTTCCGAAAAGGATGCGCAGGATACCCTTGAAGCCGCCTGGAAAGCCGGCATCCGCTATTTTGATACGGCCCCGTTCTATGGCCTTGGCATTTCTGAGAATCGCCTCAATCCATTTTTCCGCGGGCACAAGCGCAGCGACTATGCCGTTTCAACCAAGGTCGGGCGCCTCCTTCAGGTGTGCAAGCCCGGTGAGCGGGCCGGCATCGGAAAATTTTTCGACACGCCGTCGCGCAAAGAAGTTTTCGATTACACCTATGACGGCATCATGCGCTCGCTGGACTCGTCGCTGGAGCGCCTGGGCCTTGATCAGGTCGATATTCTATACGTCCATGATGTCGATGTCTTCACTCACGGCTCCGAAGCGGTCCGCGACGCCCACGTGAAAACCCTGATGGGCAGCGGCTACAAGGCGCTTCAAAAACTGCGCGACGAGAAAGTCATCAAGGCCTTTGGCGCAGGCATAAACGAGTGGCAGGTCTGTGAAATCCTGCTGGCGCAGGGCGACTTCGATATTTTCCTGCTTGCCGGCCGCTACACCTTGCTGGAGCAGGAGGCGTTGAATTCATTTCTGCCGCTCTGCGAAAAGCGCGGCATCGGCATTGTCCTTGGCGGGCCCTACAACTCCGGTATTCTTGCCACCGGCGCAAAGCCCGGAGCCCTGTATAACTATGACCCCGCGCCGAAAGCGATTCTGGACCGCGTGCGCAGGATTGAAGCCGTCTGTAAGGCCCACAAGGTCAAATTGCCCGAGGCGGCGCTGCGCTTTCCGGTAAAACATCCCTCTGTCGTCTCGGTCATTCCCGGCATGGTGAACCCGAAACAGGTGGCGCTGAATGTAAAAACCCTTGGGGCAAAGATTCCAAAGGCATTCTGGAAAGACTTGAAGGCCCAAGGCCTGCTGCATGCGGGGGCACCCGTGTGATGGACGAAATCTGCTTAACTAACGAAATTGAAAGGAAGGAGGAAATCTAAGGCACAACCGCCAGCTTTTACCGAACTGCTCAATTTTTTGTCACTCGGAACGATGCATTGACAGTCGTTCGAATAGAGAATTTAACAATTGGAAACGAGCCCAGAATGGGCCGTAAAAATGGGAGAGAACACAATGTCTTTAAGAAAACTTATGACGGGCGTGTTGGCGGCAGGCGTTGCTGTTGGCGGCCTTAGCGCTGTGGCATTTGCCGGCGAGTTCGACGGCGTGACAGTGAATATTCTGACGCGCCCTGGCTACGTGATTGCAGGCCGCCTTGCCGAGCGTGGCAAGGAATTTGAAGCAGCGACCGGCGGCAAGATCGTCGTGACGGAAGTTCCCTTCGCGGAAATCTTCCCGAAAATCCAGAATGACTGGTCAACCGGCACAAACTCTATCGACGTGGGCGTCTTTGCCGCGGGCTGGGGCGTGGAGCTCGACGCAGCCGGGCTCCTGGAGGACATGGACCCCTACATCGCCAAGGACACCAAGATCGAGATGGCCGACATCGCGCCCTATTTCCGCGAATTCGGCCAGAAGGTTGGCGGCAAGACCAAGCTCTTGATGGTCGATGGCGACTTCCAGATGGTCTATTATCGCAAGGACGTTCTGGAAAAGGCCGGCATTGCTCCACCTAAAACCTGGGAAGAATATATTGACGTGGCTTCCAAAATCCACGGCCAGGACATGAACGGCGACGGCCAGGCCGACTACGGTTCCTGCATTTTCAAGAAACGCAACGCCCAGTCTTACTTTGCCATCCAGACGGTCGCTGCTCCCTTCGTGCAGACCCAGGGTACAGCCCAGGGCTTCCACTTTGACGGCGCGACGATGAAGCCCGTGGTCAACAACGAAGCCTGGAAGAAGGCCTTCGAGCTCTACAAGGAAACCGGCAAGTATGGCCCGCCGGAAGAACTGAACATGGACATCGGCGATACCCGTGGCCTGTTCAAGGCCGGCCGTTGCGGCGTCATGATTGAATGGGGTGATCCCGGCACGCTGCAGCTTGATCCCGATGCCGCCGCCGTGAAGGGCCTGATCTTCGCCGTTGGTGCAGTAGGCTCCAAGGAAGTGCTGGACCGCGCCACGGGCAAGCTTGTGCCGGTGACGAAGGAAAACGCTCCAAATTCTGTTGACGGCATCAACTATGCGCCGTTCGCAGCCTTCGGCGGCTGGGCTGGCGCCATCAACGCCAAGGCCGACCAGAAGAAGAAGGATGCAGCCTATGCGTTCCTCTCCTACATGAACCAGGCGGCGCAATCGAACGTCGACGTGACGATCGGTGCCACGGGCTACAACCCGTACCGCAACTCGCAGCTAGCCAGCACCGACTTGTGGGTGAAGGCCGGCATGCCGGCGGATCTGGCCGAGAACTATCTCGGCGCCATCAACGGCGCCCTGAACAACGCCAACATGGCTTCCGACATGAAGATCCCGGGTGCGCAGAAGTACACCGGCGTCGTTCTTGACACCGAGCTTGCCCGCTATCTCGCTGGCGAAATCACGGTGGANNACCGACGTCATTGTCCAGCCGGGGACCTCCCCGGCTGGCAACTCTCAGGGGGAGAGCTGGGGTGAATGGCTTGACCGCCATTCCAGCACCTTTTTCATTGCGCCTGCAGTCACTTTCATCCTGATCTTCGCGATCTTCCCGACCTTTTATTCCATCGTCTTTGCCCTCAGCCGCGTGCGCTTCACGGGTAATGGCCTGCAGTTCCGCTTTGTCTGGTTCCAGAATTTTGCCAAGCAGTTTTTGGGCAACGATCAGCAGCATTTTCTCGGCAAGATCGGCACGATGGGTGTTTTCGGCACGCTATTCCTTGTTGCCGTGGCCGCCGCCGTTCTTTGGTGGCTCTACCGCTCCCTCAAGACCACAAGCTGGGTCGGCATGCTGGGCCGCGTCATCTCGGCCACGATGGCCATTTTCGTCGCCTGGGTCATGGCCGCCTCGCTGCTTTCCGGCAACTCCATCGGCACGCTTCTCACAACTCTCTTTTATGTTTTCGTAGGCTGCGCGCTGCAATTCCTGATCGGAACCGGCCTTGCTTTCCTCTGCTCGCAGCCGATCGCGGGAAAGAACTTCTTCCGTGTGATCTTCTTCATTCCGCTGATGATCACCCCCTTGGGCGTGGGCTACGCCATGAAGATGGTTGCTGACATCACCAAGGGCCCTTTCCAGCCGCTCTTTGGCGCCGCCGCGGTCGACACGTGGGTTTGGTCTGCCGATCCATGGGCCTCCCGTTTCGTGATGATGATCTGCGATTCATGGCAATGGATTCCCTTCATCTTCATCTGCATGCTTGCAGCCCTTGAGAACGTGTCGCGTGACCATGTGGAGGCGGCCCAGGTGGACGGCGCCTCGAGCGTGCAGATTTTCCGCGAGATTATATGGCCGCAGATCATTCCTGTCGCCGTGACAGTGCTTCTGATCCGCATGATCGAAGCTTTCAAGATCGTGGATCTGCCCAACATCATGACGGGCGGCGGGCCTGGCTCATCGACGGAATCCATGACGCTTCACTCAATGTACATTTGGCGCGCCAATGACGTGGGGACATCTGCGGCGGTCGCCTATCTCCTGCTTATAATCACTGTCGTTGTTTGCGCCTCCTTCTTCAACTACGTGGTGCTCGGCCAGCTGCGGAAGGCGCACGCATGAGCAGCGCGTCTTTCAAGTTCGAGAAGGCCAACCGCAGCCTCATGGAGCGCCTGTTCGAGCCGCCTGCTGTCGGCAAAATGTCGCCGGCGGCCAACGTCGTGGCGCATCTCCTGCTCGTCGTCTGGTCGCTCTTTGTGCTTTTCCCGATCTATTGGGTCATCATCACGTCCTTCAAGGACGCCGCCGCCGTGAACCAGGGGCCGTTCTATGTCCCCTTCTTGGATTTCGAGCCGACCCTTAACGCCTGGCGGGCCCAGTTCAATGCCGATCCCTTCTGCGATCTTCCATCCGTGATCAGGCAAGTGGGGTTGCTCGTCTACAATACCTTTGTCTTTGCCGTCTCCCCTGTGGTGACTCTGCAGCCCATGGAGCCCCAGATCTGCAAGCTCTTTCTGGCCTTCACCAATTCCGTTGTCGTGGCAACTGCTTCAACCGCCCTCTGCGTTGCCGTCGGCGCCATGGCGGCATACGCGCTGGCCCGCATCCAGTACAAGCCCAAGTTCGGCAATATCATGATGTTCGTGGCGCTGGCTTTGCTGGTCATTGCCGCTACCAGCTATGCCGGCGTTCCCTGGTGGGCCTCAAGCGCGGTTGCTCTTGCCCTGTTCTTTTTCCTCGCCCGCGCCTTCGGCAGGCATTTCACCCGCACCCTTGGCAACGGCGACATCCTTTTCTGGATCATCTCCCAGCGCATCCTGCCGCCCATCGTCGTGGTCATTCCCGTCTACATCATGTTCCAGGCTGTGGGTTTGCTCGACACGCACCTGGCTCTCATCATCATGTACGCGGTGGCCAATCTGCCTATCGTCGTGTGGCTGATGCACGATTTCTTCGCCAACCTGCCGATTGAACTCGAGGAGTCGGCACAGCTCGACGGCGCCACGCGGTTTGCAATCTTCTGGGAGATCGTGCTGCCGCTCACGCGGCCGGGCCTCGCGGCAACGACCCTTCTCACGCTCATCCTGAACTGGAATGAGTATCTCTTCGCCGTATTCCTTGCCTACGCCAAGGTGCAAACCATGCCCATCATGGTGGCGGCAAAGAACGCCGGCGAAAAGGGCGTGTTGTGGTGGGAAATGAGTGCCATCATCGTAATCATGATCATTCCAGTGATCCTGATGGCTATTCTGTTGCAGCGTTTCATTGCCAAGGGCGTGCTCCTTGGCGCAGTCAAAGGATAGAGAGTAATCGAGATGGCAAGCGGCAAGACCGGGGTTCCGGTGTCCTTCGACAAGATACAGAAATCCTTCGGCCCCGTCCGCGTGCTGGAGGAACTGAACCTGCAGGTTGAACCCGGAGAATTCCTGGTTCTTCTCGGCGCCTCGGGTTCCGGCAAGACTACCGCGTTGCGCATCCTCTCCGGCCTTGAAACTGCCAGCGCCGGCCGGGTGCTGATCGGCAACCGCGACGTGACCGATATCCTGCCGAAATACCGCGACATCTCCATGGTGTTCCAGTCCTATGCGCTCTATCCACACAAGACCGTGGCGGAGAACATCGGTTTCCCCTTGAAGGTGCGCAAGGTTCCGCAGGCCGAGCAGGAGGTACAGATCCGCGACGCCGCGGCCCAGGTGCAGCTCGGCGAGTTGCTGCACCGTTACCCCCGCGAACTCTCGGGCGGCCAGCGCCAGCGCGTGGCGCTCGCCCGCGCCATCATCCGCCGGCCCTCGGTTTTTCTGATGGACGAGCCGCTGTCCAATCTTGACGCCAAGCTTCGCGGCCACATGCGCGCCGAACTCAAACACATGCAGGAAAAATTCGGCATCACCACGATCTATGTGACCCATGACCAGATCGAAGCCATGACGCTGGCCCGCCGCGTCGCCATTCTTGAGCGAGGCGTGCTGCAGCAGCTTGCAACACCGGCCGAAATCTACAACAACCCGGCCAATCTCTTTGTGGCCCAGTTCATCGGCTCGCCGCCCATGAATGTGGTGAACGGCGCGCTTGAGGGAAAGAACTTCCTGGCCAATGGCGCCAGGATCGCCACTCCGGTGGGCGGCAGGATTGCCAAGGCCGTATTGGGCGTCAGGCCGGAGGATTGCAGCGTGGTGGCCCCGGCCAAGGGCGCCATCAAGGGTGAAATCTATGCAACCGAGCTGATCGGCGACCACACGCTGGTGACCTTGAAGGCGGGAAGCGACATGCTCACCGTGAAGGCGGCGAAGGATTTCACGGCGAAGCTCGGTGAAAATGCTGGCGTGGCGTTCAGCACCGACCGCCTGTTTGTATTTGATGAAAGCACGGGCCTGCGGGTTCGCTGAAGCGTCGCTTCAGCAGGAATAACGCGATCTTTCAAAAACTTGATGCCAAATTTCGGGGAAGGAGACGCTCAGCTTTCGCTAATAAATGACGTAAATACATCAGTAAATGATTTTCGATACCGCAAATAATTGACGATAACACATCATTTCTGTTGCTCAAGGCACGGCTTTTTGTTAGCGATGAGTCATCCACTTCAGGGGAATGACCATGCAAATAGACAGCACCACGCGCTCCCAGCTCTTGAGTCTCGGCCTCGGCTCGTCCGATGGCATGTCCTGGAATGCCAGCACCTCTGAACTCTACGAACTCGCCATCATGCGGGGCGAAGCCCAGGTGGCCGAAGGCGGCAGCCTCTTGGTCACCACCGGCAGCCACACCGGCCGCAGCCCGCGGGACAAATTCATCGTCCGCGATGGCGCAACCGAAAATACCATCTGGTGGGACAANNGGCATGCCCTGTTCATCCAGCATCTCCTGATCGTTCCGCAGAGCAGAAAGAATTTCACCCCCGGCCTCACCATCATCGATCTGCCATCCTTCAAGGCCGATCCGCAGCGCCACGGCACCCGTGGGCAAACGGTGATTGCCTTTGATCTCACCAATGGCCTCGTGCTCATCGGCGGCACGCAATATGCGGGTGAGATCAAGAAATCCGTCTTCACGGTTTTGAATTACCTGCTGCCTGAAAAGGGCGTGATGCCCATGCATTGCTCCGCCAACATGGGCGCTGCCAATGACACCACAATTTTCTTCGGCCTTTCCGGCACCGGCAAGACAACACTTTCGGCCGACGCCACCCGCACGCTGATCGGCGATGACGAGCATGGCTGGTCGGAAAAGGGCGTCTTCAATTTCGAAGGCGGCTGCTATGCCAAGGTGATCAATCTGTCCGCCGAAGCTGAGCCCGAAATTTTCGCAACAACGAAGCGTTGGGGCACCGTCCTTGAAAATGTCGTGATGGACCCGAAAACCCGCAAGCTTGACCTGGCTGATAACGCGCTCACCGAAAACACCCGCGCCGCCTATCCGCTGGATTACATCCCCAATGCCAGCCCCTCCGGTCTGGCCGGCATGCCCAGGAACATCGTGATGCTGACGGCGGACGCCTTCGGGGTGCTGCCGCCTTTGGCCAAGCTCACGCCGCAGCAGGCCATGTATCATTATCTCTCCGGTTACACCGCCAAGGTGGCGGGAACCGAGCAGGGCGTGGTGGAACCAACGGCCACCTTCTCCACCTGCTTCGGTGCGCCGTTCATTCCCCGCCACCCGAGCCAATACGGAAACCTGCTCCGCGAGCTCATCGCCACGCACAATGTCACGTGCTGGCTGGTGAACACCGGCTGGACCGGCGGAGCCTACGGGGTTGGCAGCCGCATGCCAATCAAGGCAACCCGGGCGCTTCTTGCCGCCGCCATGAGCGGTGATCTTGATGATGCGGTTTTCCGCACCGATCCGCATTTCGGCTTTGCCGTTCCAACTTCTGTGGAAGGTGTGGATGCGAAAATCCTCGACCCGCGCGATACCTGGGCCGATGCAAAAGCCTATGACGCCCAGGCGCGGAAACTCGTCGCCATGTTTGTGAAGAACTTCGACACCTTCAAGGACCACGTCGGCGCCGACATCATGGACGCCAGCCCGCAAATGGCCCTGGCGGCGGAGTAGGGCATCAGTACCTGGTTTTTCTGTCACCCCGACGCAAGTCGGGGCCTAGACTTTGAGGTTTTCACATGTTGAATGCCTGGGTCCCGGCGTTCGCCGGTATGACAAATGTTAAAACTAACTGTGCGCGATGCAGATCAGCTGCGTCTCCGCACCCGACAGCGCGACATCAAAATACATGCAACTGTGCGGGCCACCGTCATCAGCCTCGCGGCCCTTTTCGCGGAAATAGCGGCACGAGGAACAGATGCCAAAGCTCGGCTGCTCGCGCCGTTTCAGGTCCGTTTCAAGCAGGTCCGCAAGGCCCTTCGCCAGCCGCCGCCGGCTTTTTCCGCTCAAGTCATCCAGCGATTTGGAAAATTCCGCCAGCGGATCGCTTTTCAGCGCTTCGCTGCCCTTGGGCGTAAGGCTCAGGTTGATCGAGCGTCCTTCATTTTCCCGCGGGCCCTTGGCGATAAAACCCTTGCGCTCCAGCGCCTTGATGGTTTGCGAAATCGTACCCTTGGTGGAGCCGAGAAAACGCGTGAGCGCTATGGGCGAATTAGAAAAGCGGTTGGCCCGCGAGAGATAGCGCAGGGCCTCCCACTGCGCCGGATTCAAGCCGCCCTCATGCTCGCCCGCCCGCATCAGCCGCGTAAGCCGTTCGAGCGGCCAGGCAATGCTAGAGTTTTCTATTTTGTCCTTCGCCATCGATTTACCTAATGCGCCTCATCCCAGTTCGTCGCGGCCCGCGCATCAACCTGCAGGGGCACGGTGAGTTTCACTGCGGGCTCCGGTGCCTTTTCCATCACGTGCTTGACCACCTTCATCGTCGCCTCGATTTCCGCATCGCGGGTCTCAAAAATCAATTCGTCATGGACCTGCAGCAGCATCTTGGCCGAAAGCCTGGCCGCATCAAGGGCCTCCTGCATGCGGATCATGGCGCGGCGGATGATGTCGGCCGCCGCCCCCTGGATGGGCGCGTTGATGGCGGCCCGCTCCATGAAGGCCCGCTCCGAGGCATTGGGCGAATTGATCCGGGCGAAGTGGCAACGCCTTCCGAAAATGGTTTCCACATAGCCCTTGTCGCGGGCAAATTTCTTGGTGTCATCCATATAGGTTTTGATGCCGGGGAAACGATTGAAGTAGGTCTTGATGTAGTCGCCCGCTTCCTCACGGCTGATGGACAACTGATTGGCCAGGCCAAAGGCCGAAATGCCATAGATGATGCCGAAGTTGATGGCTTTGGCGCGCCTCCGCACCGCACTGTCCATGCCCTCGATCGGCACGCCGAACATTTCACTCGCCGTCATCGCATGAATATCAAGTCCATCGGCGAAAGCTTTCTTGAGCTGCGGAATATCGGCCACATGGGCCAGCACGCGAAGCTCGATCTGGCTGTAGTCGGCACTGAGAAGTTTCGTGCCCGGCGGTGCGATGAAGGCGGTGCGGATGCGGCGGCCTTCCTCGGTGCGCACCGGAATGTTCTGCAGATTGGGATCGGACGATGACAGGCGGCCCGTGGAGGTGGCAGCCATGGCATAGCTCGTGTGCACCCGGCCCGTGGTGGGGTTGATGTAGTTGGGGAGCGCATCGGTATAGGTGGAGCGCAGTTTTGAAAGCTGCCGCCAA
>CXWL01010657.1_pt1 | contig 10017 bp, 4 predicted proteins | sample 590931 | NCBI WGS metagenome assembly CXWL01 (sample SAMEA3498368, study PRJEB10139) | groundwater metagenome | biome: water well; material: biofilm material | place: Germany | collected 2015-04-27
TGCGCAACTCTGTGCCGGTTGGAATCGTGAAGCTCAATCCCGGAATACGCGGATCTTGAATGACGCTGGTCGTGGCCGGGTTGAGCGTGCTCTTCACCGTGGTATCGACCAGCGGCAGATAGGACACAAACGGCAGCACGTTGGCTTGATTCGCCGTGAGCGTCACCTGCGCCGGCAGCGTGTGATAGGTTCCTGGTGGATTCGTCACCGTCGTGCCGTCGATCATCAGAATTTGCGTGCCGGCCGGCGCGGTGGCAAAGAAGAAGCGGCCCGCCGCGTCGGTCTGTGTGGTCNNGGTCTGTGTGGTCGTGGCGCCGATCCGCAGCGTGACCCCTTGCAACGGCACATCGTCATCCGCTCGCAGCACCCGGCCTTCCAATGTCGTTCCGCCGCTGGATGCAACGGTCAATGCGAGTGGCGCAGCATGAGCACGTCGTCTGCGCCGCGACCTGTCGCAGCGGGGGCGAACCGTGTCCCGCACCAGAAAAGCGACAGATTTCTTCGAACACGTGGTCATGCGTGCCACATCATTTAGCTTCTCAGTGATCAACACACCCTTCACCTTGTTCTTTCAGCACGTCCCTTCGTCAAAAGCTCTCTCAACTCTTGGTGCCACTCCACCGCGGACACGCAGACGGAACACCTTTTTCTCTCTCGGCGCAAACGGAACATGTGTTCATGGTGCCGTTTCGCTTTTCTCAAGTTGTCTATCTTTAGCCATTTCTCTTGCGGCATCCTTTATTTTGCTGAAATCAATGTTGACGCGCCCGGACGCGAAATACCGAATAGTGAGTCCCGGTATTACCGATTTCAGTGCCTCTATCAACTTCACTTCGGTATCAGTGATCACCGTGAATGCGCGTTTCTCTTTATAGGGCAAGGGAATAGCAATGTGTACTGATCTGCCCCCGAGAGCCCATTCACGACAATAATCCCTTCGGCGGAGCTCAAGAATTGTTCCTTCCTTCCCAAACAGACTTGTTCCGTCGACGACTCGCAAGCGCAGTTCCGAAAAACCTTGAATCGACTCGATCTGATTGTAGAACCCGCTTCTGAGTTCATACTCCTGTGGTTTGGGTAGCGACGGATCTACCCCGAAATATTCTAGGCCAGACCCAATTTCAGGCCATGGTGTTCCTGCCAAGGCTTCAGTACCGATGTATGGGGGTCTTGAAGTTATTGGTCCTGGAATTGCTCCTGCGCCATTGTCATACTGCTCTTTAATTCCAAACTTTTGTTCAACAAGCCTCCGAATGGCATCCCATATCGCATGATGGGAACTGTTTATTAAAACAATGAGGCTCGTAGCCGTCTTGAGGTTGCGAGCTGAAACCTCATCATCCTCAAGCAGTACTCTTTCTCCCGATTCTCGAACTATTGAACTGGCTCCTGTTCGGTAGTATGACCATGAGGGCAATAGAGAATCGGCTGGCGGGGTATAGTACGGCAATGACTCTGCATCGACATTGAGTGCCGCAACAAGCACCAACATTTGCAGGGATAGGAAGCTCATTGGCACGCGTCCTTTCCCCACATCTTCTTCCACTGGCGAATCAGTTGTCGATCTGCATCCACTGCCTTACAGAATGAATCTCCTGGGAACATGTCCTGCCAAAGGTGTTGCAGCCATTCACCCCATGAGCTGGGGTCCGATATAATGTCGCCAAATGAGTTTCCTGGGAGAGCCACACTCCACTGGTGTGAAGGCGAATAGGGATCTTCCGTCGAATGCATTGCGTAGCCCAAACCCTTCTCATTCCCCAGGGCCATGTTCTGCTCAATGTGCCGCTTGTTATCGGAGATAGTGTCGAATAAGCTAGGCTTCGCAGGGTCTACTTGGCCATGGATATATGCATTTGCCTGTAGGAATGCATCAAACTCCTGGTCCGCCTGAACATCCCAATTTGCAACTTGTTCTGAAAATTCATCGCTGCAGCCTTCCGCTTTCAGAGCAATCCGCGCAATCCATCGATGAATCCATGGGACGAATAATCCTCGCGGGTCCGTATACCGAACGGGATTGTTGCGCACATAGTTATAGGTGTTAATGTCTCCCGCGGTAAAACCAAGAGGATCTTGGGATATGAATCTCTGGAAAGTAGGATGATAATAGCGTGCTCGATAGTAATAGAGACCGGATCCGTCATCCTCACGGCCCGTGTATTTCAAGGTATTGGTGCTTCCTGGTCCACTTTGAGTCGTCGCACCGTACGGGGCATAGGCGTACTGCGTTGATACAGCCCCAGCATCATCAGCCAAGGCAACTGTAGAGGCTATGGCATCCTGAAGAAACACCCTGTTACCTCCTGCGTCTGTCCGTATGAAGGCGTCGTCGAGGCCAAGATTGGACAAGAGAGAGGCAGTCACAGTAGTTCCATTGGTCTCTTGTACTAAGGTAAGACCGTCATACAGAAAAGTCGTTGTGGTACCGTTGATAGTTCTACTGCTTCGTCGCCCAAGCGTGTCGTAGCTAAAACTTGCAGTTACATTGCCACTAATCCCTATTAATCGATTTCGGGCATCCCAAGTATAGGTACTCACACCATCGTTAACGAGGTTTCCATTTTGATCGTAGGTCAAGGTCGAGCCAGCAAACCCAGTCTGCTGGTTCGCAAGATCGTAGGCCGTAGAAAATACTGCATTAGGTAGCAACGAGGCAGTTCCATTCGTGCGCACAAGGCCCGTCCGATTTCCTGCTGTATCATAGGTGTACGATAGGTTCTCAATTACTGCCCCACCAGATTTCTGATGGAGAATATTTGTCAATTGCGAGGAAGCATCATAGGCATAGCTTGTGGTGATACCGTTCGAATAAGTCACCGATATTCTACGACCTGCATCGTCATATCCGAGATTGACAACGAGAGCCCCTTTCGCGATCTGGGTTAAACGTGATGCTGCGTCATACTGATAGCTCACCGGTACTTGTCCACTCGCCACCATTTGAGTTCGGCGGCCAAGTGCGTCGTGCTGGTAACTTACGATGCCTTGAGGTGTTATTTCCTCGACCATTTCATCTAGCGCATTGTACGCGTGGATTGTGGTTCCCGATTGTGAGTCAGATCTTTTCACGAGCCTTCCAGCCGAATCGTAAGTGAATGTTTTTTCACTGCCATCCGGATAGATAGTTTTTGTCTTTCGGTTCAAAGCATCATATTCGACTCTCGTGATCTGCCCCTTGCGGTCTGTGAAACGAACGATATTGCCTAATAGGTCATAGTCATATGATTCAGGGCGGTTCAGGGTGTCCGTTTTTATCTTTACGCGATCCATATTATCGTACGTTATCGTCGTTGTCCCATTTCTTGCATCGATGACAGAAAGTAGATTGCCATTTCCATCGTAAGTAAACCGTGTTTCATTGTTGCCAGCATCAATGATTGTGGTTACCTGATTTAATGGATTATAGAGATATTTCGTGGTGTTCCCTTTCGGGTCCGTAACTGATGTTATCCTTGAAGCCATGTCGTAGGTCTTGGTCGTCATAGCGCCCAATGAATCAGTTGTGCGCACTAGATTTCCAAATTCGTCATGCTGGAGAACAACAACATGACCAAGAGGATTTCGAACAGAAGCTGGTTGTCCAAATTGATCATATGTGAGCGTCGTCGTTTGGTTTAGTGCATTGGTAGCTGTGAGGATGTTGCCCTTATTATCATAGGTGAAGCGGGAGGCTTGCCCCAGTGTGTCCGTCACTCTAGTTGCACGGTTGAATAGCGGTTCATACTCGAACAGCGCTGAGTTGCCCTGAGGATCAAGGAGGGAAGAGATGTTCCCAGCCGAATCGTAGGTGACTCTCGTCACGCGATTAAGAGGATCACGTTGCTCCGTTATCTGATTGTTCTGGTCGAATATTTTTCTAGTCTGCAGACCTATTCGACTTGTCATTCCCGCCGAATAGCCCTGCGCGTTAAACCGGGTTGTTCGTCGATTTCCAATTGGATCAATCACTGTGGTGTCAGTAATGGTGGTGCCAAATCGTCCGTACGTGAACGCGTAGACTGCACCATCACCTAATGTTTGTCTTTCAACAGTCCCATAAAGTGGATCGTACTGATTTGTCAGGATGCTGATTCCCCTTGGGTCAATGACCGAGAGAAGATTCCCGGTCCCATCGTATGTATATCTCGTTGTTCCACCAGCCGGATCAACAATCGTTTCAAGATAGCCTGCAGCATTGTATGTATATTGAACAAATCGGTTGATTGGATCGGTGATTTGCAGAATTCGCCCACCTGCGTCGTACTGAAATGTTAAAGCTCTCAACCCGGATGCGTCTATAATCCGCGTGATGAGGTCACTCGCATCACGCTCGATTGTGATGGTGTTTCCATTTCGATCTTCCAGTCCAATTAGCCTCCCTGCAGTACTATAGTGCTCGATAGATTTATCTCTTCGAACGATTGTCTTTGATCCATCCGGGTTGACAGTTAGGACAAGCCCGCGCAGTGACGCGATCGTGGTATTCCGAAACGTCCCGTCCGGTTGGCGAGTCAATAGGTCAATCCGTCCATTACCTTGTGCATATGTGATAACCAATCCGGATTCCGTTGGCTGGGCTTGGCGCTCAAAATTGAAAAAGGTCCCCTTCCCAAACGGGCCAGCTGATCCTTTCCTTCCACCCTGGTAGCCGCGAGAAATGAGCATGGAAAGGCGTGCTGGCAGGACTAGATCTGTCTTTTTCAAGACAAGCTGACCAGTGGCTAGATCAACAGGGTCTACATCATCATTGTCATCCGGCGACGTATTCCCCTCTGTCGCCCCCTCCGCATTGCACCAGAAGATCAGCGCGCAGCAGAATTTGGGAAAGCCGACGCCGGGGTCGGGAAGAGCGAGTTTCCCATCGGCGCTGATTTTGCCCGTGCCGGCGAGCTTCCATTGATTCGTGCCTGGCTGCACGGTCGGACTGGAATCAAAGTAATAGAAAATGATGTTTCGGCCAGGCGCGGAGGCCAGATCGTTCGGCAACGCAAACTGCGTGATCTTCTGCGTTGGGATCGCGCCGCCCGGTTTGAAGAAATACATCATGTAGATCGTGCCCGGATCGACGTGCAGGCCCGGCCCTGGCGCCGGCAGTGGAATGCGTGAGGGCGACACCGGCGTGATGGCGACATCGGTGATGAGCGAGCCATCGAGATCGCTGCGCAACTCGGTGCCGGTTGGAATGGTAAAGCTCAATCCGGGAATACGCGGATCTTGAATGATGCTGGTCGTGGCCGGGTTGAGCGTGCTCTTCACCGTCGTATCGACCAGCGGCAGATACGACACAAACGGCAGCACGTTGGCTTGATTCGCGACGAGAGTCACCTGCGCCGGCAGGGTGTGATAGGTCCCCGGTGGACTGGTGACGGTGGTGCCGTCGATCATCATGATTTGCGTGCCGGCCGGCGCGGTGGCAAAGAAGAAGCGGCCCGCCGCGTCGGTCTGTGTGGTCGTGGCGCCGATCCGCAGCGTGACCCCTTGCAACGGCACATCGTCATCCGCCCGCAGCACCCGGCCTTCCAATGTCGTTCCCCCGCTCGAGGCCACCGTCAAGGCGAGCGCTGCAGCATGAGCGCGCCGTCTGCGCTGGAAGCCGGCGCAGAGGGGACGAACCGTGTCCCTCACCAGAAAAGCACTAGAACTATTGATAACAATATTCATGCTGGTGGTCTTGCTCTGTCGCTCCGCACTCGAACACCTGGTCATGACACCCCTTCCACTCAGCGCTTCATCGAAAAACGGCCTCAATTGTCAGTGCCCCACCATCGCGGACACGCGGACGGGACACTGGCCCTCTTTCCCTTGTCTACACTGATTAGATTTCTACTCTTCTCGGTCCAACAACCACTCAGGTTTTGCTTCATCGGATGCCCATCCCCATTCAGAAAACATTCTTATGCAGCCGTCAAGCTGATAATCGAAGTCAGAAGAAGGCTCATCCAAAACACTGTAACCAAACCCCATTTCCACTAACTCATTTTCTTTCCCCGAGAGATCTGAAATGCTCGTGACTATGATCATTCCACGCACTGAGCCAAGTTGGGGTAGGAGTGCCTGGGCTGAAATTGTATGGCCCCCCATCAACTCAAGCTTGAAAGGGAACACTATGCGTAACCCGAGCTGCTGACATACATCGCGAAGTCGAGTCTGTAGTTGTGTCATGACGTATTAGTTACCTCTAATTGGAATATGATCCACGGGCCCAACATGACCATGAGGCACACGTGAGTGTGGAGCGCCGCGGTCATGCTGCTCAGCGCCACGCACGAGGTCTCTGGGAAACGGATCAGGAAGTCCTTTATTAAGCTCCTTATAGGCGTCCATGTCGGCCTGGGAGATGCCCTTTCTCTTATCACTTTGTGCCATATCAACCAGTGCCTCTTTCTCTTTGATATTTCTGGTATTTGAAGCACCTTTCTTCGCAGCCTTTCTGGCCTTCCCCACCGCGGCGATGGCCCCCGTCGCCTTATTCAGGCCGCCGGTCAAGCAGCCCATCGCAGCGCCGCCCCAATCGATCTCCGGCTTTCGCCCGGAGAGTATGCCGAGGGCGATGTCCTGCGCAATGCTTTGCCCAGCCCCGCGAAGACACAATATCAACAATGCCGGCAGGATCTCGCCCGATGGGTCGGTGTAGTTCGTCGGATTGTTGAAGACGTAGGCATACAGATTGGCATCTCCCGCGCCGAACTCCAACGGATCTTCACTCAAGAACCGGCTGCGCGAGGGGCTGTAATACCGCGCTCGGTAGTAATAGAGGCCGGTGCCGTCGTTTTCCCGTCCAGTGAATTGGAACGGATTGGTCGAGGGTCCATTGATTGTGGTTGAGCCGAATGGGCCGTAGATATAGCGGGTGGTGACTGAACCAGCGTCATCACTCAACGCGACGGTCGAGCCGAGATCGTCGGTGTGGTAATACTCGTTCCCGCTGGTGGTCTGCCGGACCAGGGGCTCGTCGATATTCAGCGTGCTGAGGTAGCTGGTATTCGCGGCTCCGGTTTCAGTGACGATATCGGCGCCGTCATACAGATACGTGGTCGTGGCGCCATTGATGGTCTTGCTGATTCGGCGATCGAGGGCATCGTAGGTAAATGTGGCGCTCGTGCTGCCGCTGATCCCGATTAATCGATCACGCGCATCCCAGATATAGGTGGCGGCTCCCGCTGATTCTGTGGTCGACGCCAGATTGCCGTTTGGATCGTAACCCAAGGTTTGGGATGTGGCGGCGTTGAACTGAATCTGAGCATTCACGGCGTCGTAGGCCGCGGTCACGGCGGGTGGTAGGGCCGTAGCCGTGTGAATGGTTTGTGCAACCTGTGTCTTGTTGTTCGCCTGATCCAGTCCATAGATCAGCGATTCGAGGACCGTCGTACCCTTGGCATGGGTGAGGCCGGTGAGGCGTGAGGCCGTATCGTAGGCATAGGTAGTGGTGACGCCATTGGAGCGTTGCAGCTGGGTGCGCCGCCCGATGGCGTCGTGGGAGAGCACGCCGGTGATGACGCCTTGGGCCACTTGCATGAGTTGCGAATTGGCATCGTAGCTATAGGTGATTGGTGGCTGGGCATTGGCCCGCAGGGACAGGCGTCGGCTGAGGACATCATAGGTGTACCGCACGATGCCTTGGGGGGTGGCTTCCTGCGTGACCCGATCCAACACATCGTGCGTCCACTCGATCGGGCCAGTGGCGCTGTCGGTCAGAGTGGCGACGTTCCCAACCGTGTCATACGTCACGGCAACGCTGGCGCCGTCGGCGTAGCTCGTGAGCGTCCGCCGGTCGAGCGGGTCGTACTGGAAGTTGGTGATCTGGTTCTTCCGGTCCGTAAAGCGGGTGAGATTGCCCGCGAGATCGTACTGATAACTTTCCGTCCGATTCAGCGCGTCTTTCCTTGTTGCCAGCCGATCCATATTGTCATAGGTATATGTGGTGACTTGGTTCTTCGCATCGGTGACGGTGAGGAGATTGCCGTTGGGATCGTACGCAAATCCCGTCAGGCCATTAATCGCGTCGGTAATCTGCGCGACCTGATTCACCGCATCGTACGTGAACTGGGTGGTCTTGCCGCGCGGATCGATGAGAGCCGTGAGGCGCGAGGCCGCATCATAGAGGCGCTGCGAGCGGTTCCCCAATGGATCGGTCACGGTCTCCAGATTGCCCACCGTGTCATAGGTCAAGGTGCTGGTGTTACTCAGGGGATCAGTCACGCTGATCGGCTGCCCAAATGCGTTATAGGAAATGGTCGTCGTCTGGTTGAGTGGATCGGTCGCGGTGAGCAGATTGCCAGTGGCTGGATCGTACGTGAACCGGGTGATCTGATTCAGGGCGTCGGTGATCTTCGTGACTTGATTAAACGTCGGCTCATACTCGAACAGCGTCGTATTGCCCTGAGGGTCGATGACGCTCGTGACGTTGCCGTTGGCATCGTAGGTGTATTTCGTCACCCGGTTCAACGAGTCTCGGAGCTCGACCACCTGATTGTGTTGGTCCAGCGTTTTGCGGATCGGCTGGCCGACTGCGTCCGTGCTATTGGCGGTATACCCCTGCGCATTGAAGCGACTGGTGGTGGTGTTCCCCCGTGGGTCGGTCACGGTGGTCGCCGTAATGGTCGTGCCAAACGTGGCATAGCTCACAGTCGAGACACCGCCGTCGGCCATCGTCTGGCGAATGACCCGACCCGCGGTATCATACTCGTTGGTGAGATAGGTGATGCCTCGTGGATCGACGATTGTGAGCAGGTTCCCTGACACGTCGTAGGTGTAGCGAGTGATCCCGCCTGCAGGATCTGTGGCGGTTTCAAGATACCCAGCAGCATTGTAACCATACTGAACGGTACGGTTAATTGGATCGGTCACCTGCTGGACACGGCCTGCTGCGTCATACTGGAACGTCAAGGCTCGCAAGCCCGACGCATCGATAATTCGCGTGATAAAATCATTGCCGCACCGCTCAATGGTAATGGTGTTGCCGTTCCGATCTTCCAGCCCCACCAGACGTCCGGTGGGGCTATAGCGTTCGATCGATCCATCTCTCATTCTGATGGTTCTCGATCCATCCGCATGGAGGGTGAGCACCAGCCCGCGCAATGAGGCGACGGTCGTGTTCTGAAAGGTCCCATCAGGTTGGCGCGTCAACAAATCGATGCGGCCATTCCCGCGCGCATAGGTGATGACGAGACCGGTCTCGGTCAATTGCGCTTGTCGTTCAAAATTAAAGAAGGTCCCTTTCCCAAACGGGCCGGCGGAGGCTTTCCGCCCGCCTTGGTACCCACGATCGATGGTGATGGGCAGGCGCGCCGGCAGGATGAAATCCGTCTTCCGAAGAATGAACTGGCCCGTACTGAGATCAACGGGGTCGAGGCCAGTATTGTCGTCATCCGACGTATTCCCCTCCGTCGCCCCCTCCGCATTGCACCAGAAGATCAGGGCACAGCAGAATTTGGGAAAGCCGACGCCGGGGTCGGGAAGAGCGAGTTTCCCATCGGCGCTGATTNNTCTGTGTTGGGATCGCGCCGCCCGGTTTGAAGAAATACATCATGTAGATCGTGCCCGGATCGACGTGCAGGCCCGGCCCTGGCGCCGGCAGTGGAATGCGTGAGGGCGACACCGGCGTGATGGCGACATCAGTAATCAGCGAGCCATCGAGATCGCTGCGCAACTCGGTGCCGGTTGGAATGGTAAAGCTCAATCCGGGAATACGCGGATCTTGAATGATGCTGGTCGTGGCCGGGTTAAGCGTGCTCTTCACCGTCGTATCGACCAGCGGCAGATACGACACAAACGGCAGCACATTGGCTTGATTCGCGACGAGAGTCACCTGCGCCGGCAGGGTGTGATAGGTCCCTGGTGGATTTGTGACCGTCGTGCCATCGATCACCATGATCTGGGTGCCGGCCGGCGCCGTGGCAAAGAAGAAGCGGCCCGCCGCGTCGGTCTGTGTGGTCGTGGCGCCGATCCGCAGCGTGACCCCTTGCAACGGCACATCGTCATCCGCCCGCAGCACCCGGCCTTCCAATGTCGTTCCCCCGCTTGAGGCCACCGTCA
>CXWL01005729.1_pt1 | contig 10016 bp, 6 predicted proteins | sample 590931 | NCBI WGS metagenome assembly CXWL01 (sample SAMEA3498368, study PRJEB10139) | groundwater metagenome | biome: water well; material: biofilm material | place: Germany | collected 2015-04-27
GCCTTGCTCTCGAATAAAATGACTCGACCATAAATTCCGCAACCGTAACCGCGCGGAGTATAGGTACGAAATCAACTGGGCAACGCGGTATGCTATGGATTTATACCGAAAACGAACTTCTAATGAGTGACTATTTTGGAGCACATTTTTCCTGGCTGGCTTCCAAAATTGGTCTACTAACCTAACAGGCTGTATTTGGCCCAGACAGAGGATTTTCATGCAAGCATTTAGCACTTTTATCGGCATTATTTTCAGTTTAGCCTTGTTAGCGGCTTTTCTGTTCGGTGGTTATTTTCTTTTCGAATACGTTGCAGATTTGTTTATTCTGCTCGAGCCGCAAATCAAAGCAATTGTCGTTATTGTTTCAATTGTTATCGTGCTTTGTGCGATGATCATAGCCGGAGGATTAAGGGGTCGCAGCCAGAAGCAAAATGAATCCAGTAGTGCAATTGGAAAAACTACTATTTATCAGCAATTATTAATTTACTGGAGCGAGCGGTTGACTCCGAAAGTGAAGGAAAAACAATTGATAAAAGATAGTGAACTCATTAAACTCGAGCTGGAATTGGCATTGCATGGAAGCCCTGAAGTCATCACGGCTTATATGAATTTCCGGCGGTTAGCAAAGCAAGGAGAAAAGACAGGCGATGAAGTCTATTTGTTGTTGAATAAACTGGCTCTTGAAATGCGGGAGGATCTGGGTCGAGTTACATTGAATCTCAAGGAGAATGATCTTCTCGATTTGCTGCTAGGAGGTTGTCCGAGAATAGAGTGATCTACTACGGAAAAGCCATTTTAACCATATTTTCCGATCATTCTCGTTAAACAGAATAACTATTCACCTCAAATGTTCAAAAAATCTGTCTCAAAATGGCTTTCCCTCGTTACGACCACTATTCTCGGACTGCCTCCTGGCAGTTTACCCGGACTGCATCGCGGCTCTTTCGACCGTATGTTGATTGCCCAGGACCAGTCTTGTGTGTGCACTCATCAGCAATGAGCGCATTTTTGATAACTATGGCATCCGGCGCATTTGGTAATAGAAAGATCGGTTATGCTGTGCGTACTTTACATTTCCGGATGCTTTAAGAATTAAATTGAACGATTACCCTTGCACTCAAACTGGAATCAACGGGAGTTAAACGATGGTGGGTGAGAACGCCATCAATTTGGGGCAGGCTTTAGATTGGCTACAAAGCAACGTTACTGGCTGTCTACGGAAACATTTCGGGCAAGGCGAAGACTTTGAAATCAGTCCGCTGAATTTGCATAACGATAATTCCTGGTTGGCTCAATTTATTGCCAGTAGAGACCCCAGTTTTGAAGAATTTGTACTATTGATGCTGGTCATTACGCCGCATCTGCACCCGCATTTTTTTAACAAACTCATCGCTGAATACCTGCCCGAAGGCGGCGACTTCCCCGAATTCGGCGGCATCAAAGGCACTAATCATCGAGGTCTGTTGCCGACCGGTGAAACGGCCCAGTTTATCCTCGCAGGCGACGATCTTGAAAAACGCCTAGAAATTCAGCGCATTTTGAGTAGTGAACATTGGTTCGCGCAAAAACGCATCCTTTGGCTTGAACCAGTACGCGAAGGGGAACCATTGATGAGTGGGCGTTTGATTCTCGATACGGAAATCATCGAACTGATAACGATCGGTACGGTCAGCAAACCACGTTTCAGTATGGATTTTCCGGCGGAATATATCGAAACCGAAATGGACTGGGACGACCTGGTACTGCACCCTAATACCTCACGGCAAATTCAAGAAATTGAAAACTGGATCAATTACAACGACATATTGCTTCAGGACTGGGGCTTGAGAAAAAAAATCAAGCCCGGTTACCGCGCCTTGTTTTATGGGCCTCCAGGGACGGGGAAAACGCTGACTGCGACGCTGCTCGGTAAGCAAACCGATAAAGATGTATTTCGTATTGATCTCTCACGAATTGTATCCAAATACATTGGTGAAACAGAAAAGAATTTGTCGCGGCTGTTCGATAAAGCCGAGAATAAAAACTGGATATTGTTTTTCGATGAGGCCGATGCCTTGTTCGGCAAGCGCACCGACATTCGCGACGCGCACGACAAATATGCTAATCAGGAAGTAGCTTACCTGCTACAGCGGATCGAAAGTTACAATGGTTTGGTGATATTAGCATCCAATCAACGCGCTAATATCGACGATGCGTTTGTTCGACGTTTTCAAACCATCATTCATTTCCCGATGCCTCGCGCCGAAGAAAGGGTCGAAATCTGGCGCAAAACTTTTCCGTCTCAAATCAAGATCACTGACGACATTGACTGGCAATATCTGGCGACTCGTTATGAACTGACCGGTGCCGGAATATTAAATGTAATTCATTACTGTGCTGTGGAGCTTTTGGCAAGCCAAGCCGAAACACTTGAATTAAAGCAATTAGAATTCGCCATCCAGAGAGAATTTATTAAAGAAGGGAAGATCGTATAGAGAATACGGCAAATCAGCCGTCACGGAGAGCTCAATGCTGGTGTAAAAAGGTACCAATTAGCGCGTCATAAGTTATTAATATCCGGGCTACGACAGTTGAACCGGAGTCGTGTATGTTAGGCTTGTTTTTAATCCGGATTTTTCATTAGATAATGATTCCTAGTGGAAGATCTGGATAATCATGGCATGATCTCAAGCGGTACTACGAGTAATTGATTGATTTTTCCAGAATGGGTATTTAAAATACCTGTAGTGAGTTAGTTGTTAGTAATAATTTAGATTATTGAATTTAGTGCTAAATATTATTTGTTGGATTTAATTATAATAACTTGTTTATAAACGAAAATCAGTTATTATTTACAGTAGTTCAACAATTGGCGACGAAAGAATCTAACCCGGGTATTTTATGAAATATCCGGGTTAGTGATTGTTATATCAGTTTATTTCAATGGGAAACTAGGGTTCCGGCTTCTGAGGTGAGAGGTGTCTGGTCCAAGAGTTTCCGGTCTCGTGATAGCGAGGCTCCACGGAGGGATAAAAGCCCGGGAGATCAAGTAATGTATTTTGATACATTAAATTCCCGGTAATTATTCGTTCTAAGTATAGGAGACTTCGTTATGTCTGGAATAACAAAACCAATTGTCCCTTCTCCAACTGTCAAAACAATGACAGGCGATGCACTTAATCGCAGCATGAGTGTTTGGCATAGTTTCACGCTCGGTTTTGCTGTTGTGTCGCCGGTTGTCGGACTTTATGCCATCATTGGTGTGCAAACAGCGGTAACGGGAGGCGGTTGGTTTGCAGCACTGGCTATCTGTTTGATCATGCAGTTACTGGTAGCCACTGTTTATGCGGAATTATCCTCACAATTTCCTATTGCAGGCGGTGCCTATAAATGGGCACGGCAATTCGGTGGAGTAATAGCTGGTCAATACGCCGGAGTGATTTATATTTGCTCTACCATTGCGATGCTAACTACAACGGCTTATACAGGCGGTTTCTGGCTTGCCACCTTTTTGGGATCGCCGGGTGATGGAGGCGGCGTGATGGTACTTTGGGGGGCAGTATTTCTGCTTCTCTGCGGGCTTCTTAATCTGGCTCCTGTAAGCGTCTTCAATCTTCTGATTAAGCTGGGTGTTTACGCAGAGGTCATCGGCTCATTAGGTGTTGCACTGCTGCTATTTCTCTTTTTCCGCCAGCATGTCTTTTGGGAATTGTTCCAGCAGTTGGGTACCGGAACTGCGCCCAGCGAGACGGCTGCTTTTCTGGCAGCACTTGCCATTGCTGGTTGGGCTTTTATCGGTTTTGATGCCTGTTCCACCACAGCGGAAGAAACCCATCAACCCAAACGAATGGTACCCCGTGCCATTTTCATGTCTCTGCTCGTTGTTGGGACGGTGGTTTTGTTTAATTCAGCTTCACTGATTCTGGCCTTTGATCACGACACACTGAGGAATTCCAGCAGTACATCTGATCCCGTTACACCATTGATTGCCAGTAGCATCGGAGATTGGTTCGAGAAACCCTTTTTGACAATCGTGATGATCGCTTTTCTTGCCTGTGGTGCATCCGTGGTCAAATACACTTCCCGCATCGTTTATTCCATGGCGCGCGAAGGCAATATGCCAGCAATGCTGAATGAGGTAACGGCCAATAAAACACCTCGCAATGCCATTCTCTTCACGGTACTGCTGGCAGGTTTTGGATTGGTGTTTGGGTTAAATGATGACGCGGTAGCAACAATTATTGCTTTTGGCACTGGCGGCTTATATGCCATGTTTACACTCACAACTGGAATTGGATTGTTTGCCCGTCTCACAGGCCGATGGAATCCTGAACTGGGTGGGTTAAAACTGGGAGGTTGGGGATTGATCATCAATATCCTGGCATTTATCTGGTCATTATTTGAACTCATCAATATTGCCTGGCCGCGTCCCTATGCTGTTTCAGCTGATGCACCCTGGTGGCAATTATGGGCAACCCCCTTGGTATTAGGAAGCATTCTAGGGATTACCACACTGTACATACTTTTCAAAAAATGGATGAGTGTTAACCCGGATATTTCATGAATTGCACACGCTCTCACTTGGCTATTGATTCCACAAGGAATTTTTGCGAGCAGCCGCTTTGCGGCTTGCCTGCTTACCCCGAATCCTCCGTCGAGTGTATGAATAACTACGCCGCTTCTTCGAAAAATTCCTTGTGAAATCAATATACTGCGCGATCATCGTGCGAATTTATGAAATATCCGGGTTAAGTGAATTTATTTTAAAAAGGAATTTATCATGAATCAGCAAAACACATTAATTTGGAAACAATCTATTCCAGGGGGATGCCACTGGTCTGGCATCATACGCCGTGGCACTACTTTACGTTTAACCGATGTGAACGGTGGCGCGAATGCAGCCGTTCTTTTCTTTAATCAGGAAGAAAAACTCGAACGTTACAATATGGCGGACACACTGAAATTGCAACATACCTTTCGTCTGACCAAGGGACATGCTTGTCATTCGGATATGGGGCGAATTTTTTGTTGCATTACTGCAGATACTGCTGGCTGGAACGATACGGTATGTGGTTTGAGTGATGCCGATTTAATGCAGGAAAAATATGGGGTTGCGCGCTACCAGGAATATCGCAATCAGATGTTTCGCTGTGGTCTGGATGGCATGTTGATCGAATTGGGCAAGTGGGGATTGGGTATGCGTGACATCGTATCCAATATCAATTTCTTCAGTAAAGTGACCGCTGACGTCTCAGGGGAGCTGACATTCCATGCGGATAACAGCAAGGCAGGTGATTATATTGATCTGAGATTTGAAATGAATACCTTGATGGTGTTATCTGCTGCACCTCATCCACTGGACCCAAAGAAATCCTACCAACCCGGCGCAGTCAATCTGGAGCTATTTAACACGCCTCCGGAAGCTGCCACAGAGTGTCTGCATATCGCAGAAAACACCCGCGCATTACACAATACACAGCATTTTTGTGCTGGCTGCGGAGATACGACATGAATATACCTTATCTACTTGAAAGCCAGCTTGATCCCAGTCAAGCTGTGGTCAATGAAATCTGTGCGGCCGGTGAGCCATGGGTCAAACAAATTAACCGAGGACAAAAATTTCGTATTACCGATCTGGAAGGCAATCAAGCGGTAGATACATTATTTTACAGTGCCAGTCATGCACTGGAACGCTACAGTGCAACCGATACCATATGCCGTCAAAATAGATTGTATCTGACTGCTGGCAGCAAGCTTTATTCCAACTTTGGCAATGTCATGCTCTCTATCATTGCTGACACTTGTGGACAGCACGACACGCTGGGCGGAGCCTGTGCAGCAGAAAGTAATACGGTACGCTATGCATTGGAAAAATACCCGATGCATAGTTGCCGTGATAACTTTTTGCATGCACTGGCGCATGATCCGCTTTGTCAGCAACTTGGCATGAGTAAGCGGGATTTACCCAGCAACATCAATTTTTTCATGAATGTGCCAGTTACCGAAGCAGGTGGACTGGAATTTGTAGATGGCATCTCAGCACCCGGAAAGTATGTCGAAATGCAGGCAGAAATGGATGTGATTGTATTAATCTCGAACTGTCCGCAGCTAAACAATCCTTGCAATGCCTATAATCCAACACCTATACGGTTATTGGTTTGGGATCCGCAGCTAATGATTTATCGAGCATAAGGATAAAGTGATGTTTAAAAAAGTGCTTATTGCTAATCGTGGCGCAATTGCCTGCCGTATCATCCGTACGCTACGCCGCATGAATGTAAAAAGTGTCGCGGTCTACACAGAGGCTGATGCCTTGTCACGACATGTCACCGATGCAGATGAAGCTTACTGTATTGGGAGTGGTATTGCTGCTGATAGTTATCTACGCACAGACAAAATACTGGAAGTTACTCAGCAAACCGGTGCGCAGGCAATTCATCCTGGCTATGGTTTTCTCAGTGAGAAAGCCGACTTTGCTGAGCAATGTATTGCGCATGGAGTTTGTTTTATCGGTCCTACTCCGCAGCAAATGCGAACCTTTGGTTTGAAACATACCGCACGAGCGTTGGCTCTGGAAAATCGGGTACCACTCCTGCCAGGAACCGGCTTGCTGGAAAACCTTGAAGCGGCTTGCCATCAGGCAAAACCTATTGGTTACCCGGTCATGTTGAAAAGCACCGCCGGAGGTGGCGGCATAGGCATGCGTCTCTGCTGGAATCAGGAGGAGTTGATCGGCGCTTACGAATCTGTCAGGAATCTGGCACAAAACAATTTTAAGGATGCCGGTCTATTTCTGGAAAAATATGTTAACCAGGCTCGCCATATTGAAGTACAGATTTTTGGTGACGGTAAAGGCCAGGTCGTCGCATTGGGTGAGAGAGACTGTTCCATGCAACGACGCAACCAGAAAGTCATCGAGGAAACACCCGCACCCAATCTTGCTTCTCACCTGCGTCAGGCGTTACTGGATACCGCAGTTCGCCTCGGCAAAGCAATTAACTATCAATCTGCCGGTACCGTCGAATATATTTTTGATGCCGCCAATGGCCAATTTTATTTTCTTGAAGTCAATACCCGCCTGCAGGTAGAACATGGTGTAACTGAGGAAGTCACCGGTATTGATCTTGTGGAATGGATGGTGCAGCAAGCGGCAGGCGATCTCCCTGCTCTTGATTCTTTCAATATCAAGCCAAGCGGTGCTTCCATTCAGGTACGGGTTTATGCTGAAAATCCTGCAAAAGATTTCCAGCCTTCCAGCGGCACACTGACTGCCGCAGAATTTCCTGCAGCAGCCCGCGTTGAAACCTGGGTAGAGCAGGGTACTGACGTATCGGCATTTTATGATCCAATGCTGGCAAAAATCATCGTACATGCACCTAAACGGGAAATAGCCATCGAAAAGCTATTGACTGCGTTAGATCACACTTCACTGCATGGGATTGAAACAAATCTGGCTTATCTCAAGCAAATTCTGCAAAGCACCGCATTTCGCAGCGGCCAACCAAGCACTCAGTTCCTCAATGGATTCCATTATCTGGCGCACAGTATCGATGTTCTGAGTGCGGGTGTCCAAACCATGATACAGGATTACCCGGGGCGAATTGGTTACTGGAATGTGGGTGTTCCACCTTCCGGGCCAATGGATAGCCTGGCTTTTCGTCTTGCTAACCGGCTGGTGAACAATACGGAAGATAGCACTGGACTGGAAATTACTCTGGCAGGTCCGACACTGCGTTTCAATTGCGACAGTATCATCGCAATCTGTGGCGCGCCTATCGATGTGTTGCTGGACAGTGAGCCATTGTCCCAGTGGCAACCCCACCTCATCAAAGCGGGCGCGCTATTGCAGTTTGGTAAAATTCAACAGTCTGGCAGCCGGATTTACTTAGCAGTGCACGGTGGTTTTGAGGTGCCTGAATACCTTGGCAGTAAATCTACTTTTACGCTCGGTCAGTTCGGTGGGCATGCAGGACGTGTACTTCGTGCCGGTGATGTATTACATATTCAGCCTGTACAGCCTTCCCAGCCACTTCTTTCCCAGCATTTACCGCAGGAACTGATTCCGCGTTATACAGATCGCTGGGAAATCGCAGTATTATATGGCCCCCATGGCGCACCTGATTTCTTTACCGTAGCAGATATCGAACATTTTTTTGCCGCTGAATGGAAAATACATCATAACTCCAGTCGCACGGGAGTACGTCTGATCGGCCCTAAACCGCAATGGGCGCGTACCGATGGAGGCGAAGCCGGCTTGCATCCATCCAATATTCACGATAACGCCTATGCAATCGGCGCAGTCGATTTTACCGGGGATATGCCGATCATCCTGGGCCCTGATGGCCCCAGTCTGGGTGGCTTCGTCTGCCCGGTCACCATAGCGCATGCGGAATTGTGGAAAATTGGACAACTCAAACCGGGTGATAGTGTTCGCTTCCATCCGATATCGATGGAATACGCGCTGGCGCTGGAAAAACAACAGAATCTATTCATCCGGCATCTTCATGTCGATGGAAACACACCCACCTATTCTCAATCCGGGAAACTAGAAAACCCCATTCTGCACCGCATCCCCGAGAGCAAAGAGCAGGTGCAGGTTACTTACCGTCAATCCGGGGACAAATACCTGTTGATTGAGTATGGGCTACCCGTACTCGATCTTAATTTACGCTTCCGTGCTCATGCATTGATGACGTGGCTTCAGCAACTCATCAAAAACGGTGAGCTTTCCGGCATCCTGGATCTGACACCAGGTATTCGCTCCCTGCAGATTCATTTTGATTCACGTCTGCTAGCGCGAGATACATTACTGGATATTCTGATTGCAGGTGAAAGCAATTTACCTGCGATCGATGACATGGAAGTACCCACTCGCATCATCCATCTCCCTTTATCCTGGGATGATGCCGCCACGCGGCTTGCCATCGAAAAATACATGCAATCGGTACGCAGCAACGCCCCCTGGTGCCCGAGCAACATTGAATTTATTCGCCGCATTAATGGGCTTGAAAGTGTCGAGGAAGTTCAGCACATCGTATTTGCAGCCAGTTATCTGGTCATGGGGCTAGGGGATGTCTATTTGGGCGCACCTGTAGCCACACCACTTGATCCGCGTCATCGCCTTGTCACAACCAAATATAATCCGGCTCGTACCTGGACGCCTGAAAATGCCGTCGGCATTGGTGGTGCCTATCTATGCGTGTACGGCATGGAAGGCCCGGGCGGCTATCAATTTGTCGGGCGTACCGTGCCAATGTGGAATCGCTATCGCCAGACAGCCGATTTCAAGGATGGTCAGCCCTGGTTATTACGCTTCTTTGATCAAATCCGCTTTTATCCAGTCAGTGAAAGCGAACTCCTTAAATTGCGCAAGGATTTCATTGCCGGGCAGTTCAAACTACGTACGGAAGAGACTGTTCTGAGTCTAAAACAATACAATGCCTTCTTGCAACAGCATGCTGCCAGCATCCATGCATTCAAAACCAAACAGCAAGTTGCGTTTGAAGGCGAACGTCAGCGCTGGGAAGCAAACAATCTATCCCATTATGTCAACGAAGACACGCTGGATGAGGCAGATACACAAAGCGAACTTGATCTGCCAGACGGTGCGCAAACCATCAGCGCTCAAGTCACAGGCACAGTCTGGAAGCTATTGATCAAAGAAGGTGAACATGTGGAATCAGGAATGCCGGTTATCATGATCGAATCCATGAAAATGGAATTCTCGGTAGACTCGCCTGTCACTGGCATAGTGCGGCAGTTATTCTGTAAGCAAGGGGGGTACGTATCTGCCGGACAAGTGCTTCTCATCATTCAGGAAGCGTGAGCGGAAGGGGTCACCCATTAGCAGTGCACACGCGGGAAGCAGGCTCACCCTTCTTGTAGACCCACCAGAAACCAGCGGTGTGAATTTCGAGCTCACGCTGCTTGATGTACCGCATGGCGCGGACTTCATTTCGCCCAGGATCCACTACATATACTTCACGCGGCTATAAAGTACGTTTTTTGCTATACTGATCTGAGGTTGCCATACATTT
>CXWL01110605.1_pt1 | contig 10014 bp, 7 predicted proteins | sample 590931 | NCBI WGS metagenome assembly CXWL01 (sample SAMEA3498368, study PRJEB10139) | groundwater metagenome | biome: water well; material: biofilm material | place: Germany | collected 2015-04-27
GAGCCATGGCGCATGGCGGCCGCAGCGCTGCACGCCCTGGGCCTGGGCGCGCAGATCGATACCCGCTTTGGCCACCACGCCGCAGCCAGCACCGTGCAACAGATGCTGGCGCGTGGCCTGCGCTGCCCGCCCACCACCAGCCTGGGCCGCTGGTTTGACGCCGCCGCCGGCTTGCTGGGCGTGCGTGACGTGGCGGCCTACGAAGGCCAGGCGCCGATGCTGCTGGAATCGTTGGCCCACAGCGCTGGCCTCATGGACGGTGGCGGGCAACCGGCGATGCACCTCTCGGCCGATGGCGTGCTCGACCCCACGCCACTCATGGCCGAACTCGCCACTGAAACCAACCCCGCCCACGGCGCTGCGCTTTGGCACCACGCGCTGGCCGACGGCCTGGCGCGCTGGGTGCATCAAGCCGCGCAACAAACCGGCTTGCGCACCGTGGCGCTGGGTGGTGGTTGTTNNGTTGTTTTCTCAACGCCTTGCTCACCGCCCTGCTGGTGCCACAACTGCAGGCCCAGGGTCTGCGTGTGCTGCAAGCCCAGCAGGCGCCGCCCAACGATGGCAGCATAGCGCTCGGCCAGGCCTGGGTGGCCTTGTGCGCCCTGGCCGCCCCAACACCGCAAGGAGACTGAATCATGTGCCTGGCCATTCCCGTGCGGGTGGTGGAACTGGTGGCGCCCGACAGCGCCATCATTGACCTTGGCGGCATCCGCAAAGAGATCTCACTCGCCCTGGTGGAGGACGTGAACGTGGGTGACTACGTGATCCTGCACGTGGGCTACGCACTGTCAAAGCTCGACCCGGCCGAGGCCGAGCGCACGCTGGCGCTGTTTGCGCAGCTGCCGGCCGAGCTGCCGCTTCAATAGGCACCGGCGCCATGAAGTACATCGACGAATTTCGCGACGGCGGCGTCGCACAGCAAATCGCCACCGTCATCGCCGCCGAGGCCGCCAAGGGCGGCGGCCGCAGCTACAACCTGATGGAATTCTGCGGCGGCCACACGCACGCCATCTCACGCTACGGCGTGGCCGACCTGCTGCCGCCGCAGGTGCGCATGATTCATGGCCCCGGCTGCCCCGTGTGCGTGCTGCCCATAGGCCGTGTGGACCTGGCCATCGGCCTGGCACTGGAGCAACGGGCGATCGTCTGCACCTACGGCGACTGCCTGCGTGTGCCCGCCTCCAATGGCCTGTCGCTGCTCAAGGCCAAGGCGCGTGGCGGCGACGTGCGCATGATCTATTCACCCGCCGACGCCATCAAGATTGCACAGGCCCACCCCGAGCGCGAGGTGGTGTTCTTCGCCATTGGGTTCGAGACCACCACGCCACCCACGGCGCTGGTCATCAAACAGGCTGCGGCGCTGACCCTCACCAACTTCACGGTGCTGTGCAACCACGTGCTCACGCCGGCAGCCATCACCAACATTCTTGAGTCTCCCGAGGTGCGCAAGCTGGGCACGTTGCCGCTGGACGGCTTCATCGGCCCGGCACATGTGTCCACCATCATCGGTAGCCAGCCCTATGAATTTTTTGCTGAGGAATACCGCAAGCCGGTGGTCATTGCCGGCTTTGAGCCACTGGACGTGATGCAGGCCATATTGATGCTGGTGCGCCAGATCAACGAAGGCCGCGCCGAGGTTGAAAACGAGTTTTCACGTGCCGTCACACGCGGCGGCAACCTCAAGGCCCAGGCCTTGGTGAGCGAGGTGATGGAACTGCGCCGCAGCTTTGAATGGCGCGGCCTGGGTGAAGTGCCCTACAGCGCGCTGCGCATTCGCGAGGTCTTCGCCGCGTTCGATGCCGAGGTGAAATTCAAGCTGCAGACCCAGAGCGTGGCCGACAACAAGGCCTGTGAATGCGGCGCCATCTTGCGCGGCGTGAAGCACCCGCGCGACTGCAAGGTGTTTGGCACCGTGTGCACGCCCGAAAACCCCATAGGCTCGTGCATGGTGTCGTCTGAAGGCGCCTGCGCGGCCTACTACAGCTACGGCCGCTTCAAGGACGCGGCCATCGTGGTGCAGCCGGCCTGAAAGAGCGCCGGCCGTAGGCACGCGCTCTTTCAGCCCTTGGGCTTGCTCGATGCCGCTGCCGGTGCGTCGGCCTTTTTCGGGTCCACCGTCAGGTTCACGCCTGGCCATTCGCGGCCGTGGCAGGCCGGGTTGGAGCAGAAGTTGCCACCCTGTTTGCCGCGCTTGAGCGGTGTGCCATGGCATTCTTCGCACTTGGCCTCGACTTCGTCGCCGTGCTTGTGCATGAAGTTGGGCGCCTTGTGGCTGTCGGGTTGCTTCTCACCGGCTTTCTCGGGCACCAGCGAAGCCACGGTGCTCTTCCCGTTTTCACGCGTCACCTCAGGCAACCCATGGCACAGCGTGCACTGCAGGCGAATGGCCTCGCCCTTGTCGTTGTAGTGCTTGCCGTCGTGGCAGCGGAAGCAGCCGTTGGAGTCAGCGTGGCCGGTGTGGTTGGGGAAGCTCTTCCAGGAAAAGTTTTTCTCATGGAAGGACGCGGCCATCATGATTTCACGCATGGCGGTGTTGAACATCTGCTCGGCGGGCTTGAACTCGGCCGGTGTGGCGGCCTTGGCAGTGCCGGCGGCAAGGGCGGCGTCCACCTTGGCGGCTCGTGTGGTGTTGTCGCCGGTGATGCCGCCCAACTGGTCCAGCAAAGCCACCGCACGCGCCGTGGTGTCGGGCAGCTTGCGGTCAATCTTGCCGGTGCGGATGGCCTCGTCCACGGTGGTGGCGGGGTTGGGGAAGGGGTGGCCCACCGAGTTGTGGCAGTCGTAGCAGGCCATGGCGCGCGCCGGCAGGGCTGCAATCTGCTGCGCGGTGAGCTTGGTCTCGGCGTCGGTGTAGACGACCTTGCTGCCGTCGGGCTTGAGCACCTCCACCCAAGGGATGTCGCGGCGCTGCGGGTCGGGTGAGGCAAAGCGCACTTCGTTCTGGATGTGCCAGTGGATGCCACGCGTGTAGCCGGGGCGGATGGCGTCCATGCCGGTGTGCAACACAAGCTTGGTGCGCGATTCGCTGCTCTTTTCGTCGGTGCCGTAGTGCACCTTCATGGCAATGCTGTCGTGGTGCTTGGCAGACGGGTAGTGGCAGCTTTCGCAGGCCTCGCGCGAGGGGCGCAGCGTGCTCGAAGCAAGCGGCCGCTCGTAGCCGACGATCATGCCCCACAGCTCTTTCACGTGCGTGGGCTTGAGCGCCATCAGGTGCAGCGTGGAATTGCGCCCCATGTGGCATTCAACGCAGTTCACCCGGGCATGGGCGCCCTGCTTGTGGGCCGCGAGCTCTTCAGGGTGCACGTCGTGGCACATCGCCGCGCAGAAGGCGTTGCTGTTGGTGTACTCCCAGCCGGTAATGCCAACCGCAGCCATCACGGCAAGACCGACCAGCATTGCTGCGATGGTCGAGACCCCGAGCACCACCGTGCGTTGACCCATCTTGATGTTCAATTCAACTCACTCCTGTGCAGCATGCGGCGCCCATTCGCCGGTGCACGGAACACACCGTGCCCCGAGGCCGCGATCTTAGAGCCGTGAACTCCGGGCCGGCCGGCCGATGCCGCCCCAGAAGGCAAGACATTGATGAGCGTCAAAAGCCAAAGGGCAAGCTCAGCCTGCATGCACCAGCGCGTGGCTTGCAGCGCATTCACAAGGCCCGGCACAACGGCCGCACGCGCCCTGATTCTTGTCGGAGATCAAGAATTGCCTGACCCTTGTGGCCAGAATCAAACCCGACACCAAGCTTGGACGCGGCCAGTTTGTGGTGGCGCCGGCAGTGATTCCTGAAGGGGTCTGAAATGCGTCGTGCTGCATCCAGTTGGGCTGCCAGCCACTTGCTGATGGTCCTCAGCCGCCATGCATTTGCTGTGCTCACCGCAGCCTTGCTGCTGGGCACGGCCCCGGCACCCGCGCTGTCCCAGGCTGAAGCAGCCACAGCGGCCACAGCGGCCACAGCGGCAGCCAAGGCCATGACCAAGAAGTGCCTGGACTGCCACGACGACGCCAAGCTCAAGGCCAAGGACGGCAAGCCCATGCAAGTGCTGACCGACGCCTTTCGGCGCTCAGCCCACCGCAAGATGGACTGCGTCGCCTGCCACNNCCACGAGGCCGGCAGCCACAGCAAGCACCCCGACGAGCCCCTGGGCGTGGTCAAGCCCCAGGTGTGCCAGGAATGCCATGCCGACGCGCTGAAGGCCATTGCCAACAGCATCCACGGCAAGCGCGCAGCCGGGCCCAAGGCCATCAAGGACTGCACTGCCTGCCACGACAGCCTGCACACGGTGCACAAGGAAGGTGACCCTGGCTCGCCCCTTTCGCCCGCCAACCAGATCAAGACCTGCGGGGCCTGCCACGAAGAGATGATGGCCAACTACGAGACCAGCGTGCACGCACGTGCGCTGCTCAAGTCGGGCCTGACCAAGGCTGCGCCTTCGTGCTCTAGCTGCCACGGCAAGCACGATGTGCACCCCAAGGACGAAGCCAACTCCACCACCAGCCACGACAACATCCCCGCCACCTGCGGCGCCTGCCATGAAGGCGTACTGCGCGAGTGGAAAGAAAGCGCCCACGGCACTGCTCTGGGTGGCAAGAAAGAAGGGCCGGTGTGCTCCACCTGCCACNNGCCGACGCGCGGCACACCATGTCCGACGGCTGCGGTGAGTGCCACAAGAAGTTCACGGCCGCTTTCAAGGACAGTTTCCACGGCAAGGCCACGTCGCTGAACAACAAGAAGGCCGCTGCCTGCGCCAACTGCCACACGCCGCACCACAACCTGCCGGCGACGGACAAGCGGTCGAGCATCCACCCCAGCAACCTCGCCAAGACCTGTGGCGCCTGCCACAACAATGTCAACGCTTCTTTCCTGTCCTTTGATCCCCACGCCAACCCGTCAGACCCCAAGCGCAACAGCTACGTCTACTGGATCTGGTTGAGCATGACTTCGCTGCTGATTGGCGTGTTTGGCTTCTTCGACCTGCACGGCCTGCTGTGGATGCAGCGCGCCCTGGTAGGCAAGCTGCGCGGTGAATTCAACTTCAGCCACGGCGGCGACGGCCCCCACGTGCGGCGCTTCAGCAGCATGCAGATGGGATTGCACGTCGCCATCGTCACGAGCTTCTTGCTGCTCGGTGCCACCGGCCTGCCACTGAAGTTTGCACAGACCAGTTGGGCCCCAACGGTGATGTCGCTCCTGGGCGGCGCCCAAACGGCCGGTGTGCTGCACCGCATTGGTGGCGCGGTGACTTTTGGCTACTTCATGTGGCACCTGGGCATGCTGGTGTACGGCCTGTTCGTCAAGCGCGAAAAGGGCTACTTCTGGGGCCCGCATTCCATGGTGCCGCAGCCGCGTGACCTGTTTGACTTCATCGGCATGTTGAAGTACTTCCTGTACCTGGGCCCGAGGCCCAAGTTCGACCGCTTCACCTACTGGGAAAAGTTTGACTACCTGGCGGTCTTCTGGGGCGTGGCCATCATCGGCTGCTCGGGCATGGTGCTGTGGTTTCCCACTGCGGCCACCGTGGTGCTGCCAGGTTGGGCGCTGAATGCGGCCTACGTGGTGCACAGCGACGAGGCGCTGCTGGCCACCGGCTTCATCTTCTTGTTCCACTTCTTCCACACCCACCTGCGGCCCGAAACATTCCCGATGGACCCCGTTATCTTCACCGGCCGCATGTCGCTGGAGCGCTTCAAGGACGAGCGTCCGCTGGAATACGAGCGCCTGGTGGCCGAAGGCAAGCTAAAAGCCTTGATCGTGCCGCCGCCCACGCCAGAAATGATGCGGCGCGCGCATCTCTTCGGCTTCACTGCGCTGGCCATCGGCGTGGCGCTGGCGGTGTTCATCTTTGCGGCGCTGCTCAGCGGCGGCTTCCACTGAACGGACTCAACGGCTGTGCGTGCAACGGCCACCCGGGTGGCCGTTGCGCTTTTTCAGCCATCATCAAGCCATGAGCACAGTACGCAAAGATTACGTCAGGCCGGTGGACTTCAAACATGGCTGCGTGGACATGTCGCACGGCGGCGGTGGCCGCGCCATGGCGCAGCTGATTGACGAACTCTTTGTGCGCGCCTTTGACAACGAATGGCTGCGCCAGGCTAACGACCAGGCTGCTTTCACGGTGCCACCGGGGCGCCTGGTGATGGCCACCGACAGCCATGTCGTCTCTCCACTGTTTTTTCCGGGCGGCGACATCGGCTGCCTGTCGGTGCACGGCACCGTCAACGACGTGGCCATGGCGGGCGCGGTGCCGCTGTATCTGGCGGCGGGTTTCATCCTGGAAGAAGGCTTCCCGCTGGCCGATCTCAAACGGGTGGTGGACTCCATGGCGGCGGCGTCCAGGGAGGCCGGCGTGCCCATCGTCACCGGCGACACCAAGGTGGTTGAAAAGGGCAAGGCCGACGGTGTGTTCATCACCACCACCGGCGTGGGTGTGGTGCCGGTGGGTGTGAACATCTCGGGTGACCGCGCCCGCCCTGGCGACCGCATCATCGTCAGCGGCAGCATGGGTGACCACGGCATGGCCATCATGTCGCTGCGCGAGAACCTGAGCTTTGGCACCAGCATCAAGTCCGACACCGCCGCACTGCATGGCCTGGTGGCGGCCATGGTGCAGGCGGTGCCCGGCATCCACTGCCTGCGTGACCCCACACGCGGCGGCCTGGCCACCACGCTCAACGAGTTGGCGGCGCAGTCGGGCTGCGGCATGCTCATCACCGAGGCGGCTGTGCCGGTGAAGCCGCAGGTGGCTGCGGCCTGCGAATTCCTGGGGCTCGATCCGCTGTATGCGGCCAACGAAGGCAAGCTCATCGCCATCTGCGACCCCGCCGATGCCGACACGCTGCTGGCCGTGATGCGCGCCCACCCGCTGGGCGCTGAATCTGCTGACATAGGTGAAGTGACAGCAGACCCGCACCACTTTGTGCAGATGCGCACGCGCTTTGGCGGCAAGCGCATCGTCGACTGGCTCACCGGCGACCAGTTGCCCCGCATCTGCTAACGCGCGGAGTGCGCGGCTTGCGAATCCTGTTTCTCACACGCAGCTTCAACAGCCTGGCGCAAAGGCTGTACCTCGACCTCACGGCCAGCGGGCATGAGCTTTCGGTGGAGCTGGACATCTCGGACGCGGTCACGGCCGAGGCGGTGGACTTGTTCAAGCCCGACCTCGTCGTGGCGCCGTTTCTCAAACGCGCCATCCCCGAGTCCGTGTGGCGCCACACGGTGTGCCTGATCGTGCACCCGGGCATCTTGGGCGACCGGGGGCCGTCTGCGCTGGACTGGGCCATTGCCGAAGGTGTTGCCGAGTGGGGCGTCACCGTGATCCAGGCTGAAGCCGAAATGGACGCCGGCCCCGTGTGGGCGAGCGAGACCTTTGCCATGCGCGAGGCCCCCAAGTCCAGCCTCTACCGCCGTGAAGTGACCGAAGCTGCGTCGCGCGCCGTGGCCGCCGCCGTGCACCGCTTTGCAGCCCACGGCGCCTTGCCACCGCCGCCCAGCGCCACCGCGCTGCAAGGACGCTGGCGCGCGTTGGTGCGGCAAGTTGACCGCTGCATCGACTGGCAACACGACAACACCGAAACCGTTCTGCGCAAACTGCGTGCCGCCGACGGCACGCCCGGTGTGGCCGACACCTTGTTTGGCGTGCCCTGCCAGTTGTTTGACGGGCAAGCCGAGGCGCTGAAACCACTGCAATCACCCGGCCGTGTGGTGGCACGCCGGCACGGTGCGGTGTTGCGCACCACGGTAGACGGCGCGGTGTGGATAGGGCACGTGCGGCGCACCGACCAACCCGACGCCTTCAAGCTGCCCACCGCGCTGGCTTTCGCCGCCGAAGCAGCCGCCCTGCCTGACTTGCCGCTGGCCCTGGACGCCGGTGCGGCGGCGGGTTGGCAAGACATCCACTACGCGACCGAAGGCCTGGTAGGCACGCTGCACTTTGACTTTTACAACGGTGCCATGAGCACGGCGCAATGCCACAGGCTCACCGCCGCCCTGCGCTTTGCACTGGCCCAGCCCAACCGCGTGCTGCTGCTGCTGGGCGGCAGTGACTTCTGGAGCAACGGCATCCACCTCAATGTGATCGAGGCCGCCGCCAGCCCGGCTGACGAATCGTGGAACAACATCTTCGCCATGAACGACCTGACGCAGGTGCTGATTGAAGCCACCGGTACGCTGGTGATTGCCGCCATGCAGGGCAATGCAGGCGCCGGCGGCGTGTTCATGGCACTGGCCGCAGACGAGGTGTGGGCGCGCGACGGTGTGGTGCTCAACCCTCACTACAAGAACATGGGCAACCTTTACGGCTCGGAGTACTGGAGCTACCTGCTGCCGCGCCGCCTGCGTGGTGGCGCCACGGTGGCTGATGTCATGGGCCACCGCCTGCCGATGTCGGCCAAACAGGCGGCCGACCTGGGCTTGGTGGACGCCGTGCTGCAAGGCGCCGCCCCCGCCTTTGTGGCGCAGGCGCGGAGTCGTGCCCAGGCGCTGGCAGCAAGCCCCCAGCTGGCCGACCGCTTGCAGCGCAAACAGGCACAGCGCCAGGCGGACGAAACCCGCAAGCCCCTGGCGGCCTACCGCAGCGAAGAACTCGCCCGCATGCACCGCAACTTCTATGGCTTTGATCCCAGCTACCACATTGCGCGCTCCAACTTCGTGCGGCGCGTGGCGCATTCCTGGACACCACGCCACCTGGCTCGGCACCGCAGCCCTGCCTCATGACGCAGATCAAAGTTGTGGACACGCGGCGTCGGAAGAATCTGGCTTCACCAAGGAGACGGTCTGGTTTCGTCTCCCGGCTGTCAACCCAGCGGGCCGCAAGACTGTTTGATAGAAGCTAGCGCATCCCGCCCGACCCCACTGGAGATCACGAATGAAACTGAGCATTGCCACCCTCGCCGCCCTGGCCGCCCTGTCCCTCAGCGCGGGCGCCTACGCCGGCGTTGGCGAAGACGTCATCGCCGCGCAGAAGTGCACCAAGTGCCACACCGAAAAGACCACCAAAAAAGGCCCGTCCTACGCTTCCGTGGCCACCAAGTACGCTGGCAAGCCCGACGCCGCGGCCAAGCTCTTCAAGGGCCTGAAGGCTGGCGGCCAGATGGGCGACGAAGAAGACCACAAGGCGCTCAAGGTGAGCGACGACGAAATCAAGGCCGTGGTGGCCGTGGTGTTGTCGTCCAAGTAAGTTTGCGCGTCGGCTGAACGCAGCCACGCGGCCCTGTCAGTCAGAGCATCCAGCCCCTTGGCCGCGCCTCGCAGCCAAGGGGCTTTTGCTTGCATGCGGCGCCGTGGCCCAGCCACCGCCGCCCTTTACGCTGCCACTGCGTTTGCCACACCGGCCCTTGCGGGTGCCGCAGAAGACAAGGTGGCAAGGACGACCATGACAAGCCCAAGGGCAGCGACGCCGATCTCAAGGCCGTGATCGCCCTCGTGCTGGCCAGCAAGTAGCTGCACCTCAAGGGCCACCCCCGGCCTGTTGTGCAGGGCGGCATGTTGCGTGCGGCCTAGCCCGGCGTTGCCCTGCCCTGCCCTGCCCGCAGCCCGTAGCGCTGCTGCATCCAAAACACATAACTGTTCACTTGCGCGGCATGCGGTGTGACCCTGCGCCCACCTCCTTTGGAGGCGTGCGCCAAACCCTGATGTGGATCAATTTTGGGCACGGGCAGACTCCTAAACTGCCGCTTGCCAACTTGGTGACTCTGCGCATTTCCAACTCGTAAATTGCCACCTGCGTCACCGTCTGAAGTGCCCTGGCATGGAATGCACAGCTTGCAGTGCGCCCTTGCCAGACCACCACAAGTTTGTGGCACCACCCCTTGAGGAGCACACTGATGCGTGTCTTGAAAAACAGAAACTGGCTCACGCTGGTTGCTACCGGCTTGCTTGCGGCAACGCTTGCGGGTTGCGGCGGTGACGACGGCGCGGCTGGCCCCGCCGGCCCGGCCGGCTCCACCGGACCTACTGGCCCTGCCGGCACACCCGGCACACCGGGCACCCCCGGCACGGCCGGCGGCACCCTCATG
>CXWL01121338.1_pt1 | contig 10014 bp, 12 predicted proteins | sample 590931 | NCBI WGS metagenome assembly CXWL01 (sample SAMEA3498368, study PRJEB10139) | groundwater metagenome | biome: water well; material: biofilm material | place: Germany | collected 2015-04-27
ACGGACTTACGTGCGATCACGCCGGGAGCGACCTTTTCGATCACGTCGGTCATCTTGGCGTTGATCGGACCCTTGCCGTCGATCGGCTGGCCCAGTGCGTTCACCACGCGGCCGATGAGTTCGGGGCCCACGGGCACTTCCAGGATGCGGCCCGTGCACTTGACGGTGTCGCCTTCGGAGATGTGCTCGTACTCGCCCAGAATCACGGCGCCGACGGAGTCGCGCTCCAGGTTCAGCGCGAGGCCGAACGAGGGGGTGCCGTCCGCCGTGGGCGGGAACTCAAGCATTTCGCCCTGCATCGCGTCGGACAGGCCGTGCACGCGCACGATGCCGTCGGTCACCGAAACCACGGTGCCCTCGTTGCGGATGTTGGCGCTGACCCCAAGGCCCTCGATGCGGCTCTTGATCAGTTCGGAAATTTCTGCGGGATTGAGTTGCATGACTCTTTCCTTCTTTCTTTGAGGCTACAAGTAGAGGGCTGAAGACCGTCAGGCCGCCAGCGCAACTTTCATTTGTTCAAGGCGCGCTTTGACGGAGGTGTCGAGCACCTCGTCGCCGACCACCACACGAATGCCGCCGATCAGTTCCGAGTCCTGCTGGACCGTGACCTGCAACTTGCGGCCGAAACGCTTTTCGAGCGCAGCCGACACGTTGGCCAGGGCCGCGGCATCGATCGGGAAGGCGCTGTAGACCACGGCGTCGGACGAACCGCTCTTCACGTTGGCCAGTGCCCGGAACTGCTTCGCAATTTCCGGCAGCACCGAAAAACGCCCGTTCTCCAGGAGCGCACCCAGGAAGTTCTGGGCATGGGCGGGCAACGGCGCACCGAAGGCACCGGCGACCACACCGAGAACCTGCTCGGCCGTGGCCTTGGGGTTATCGGCGAATTGCTGGAGTTCGGGGTTGGCCGCGATGGCGGCAACCTTGTCGAGCCAGACGCTGGTTGCGGCAACGTCGGACGACGAGGCCTTGAAAAGCGCCTCGGCGTAGGGACGTGCAATGGTGGCGAGTTCTGCCATGGCTTCTATCAGAGTTCGGTCTGCAGACGGGCGAGCAAATCGGCGTGAACGCCCGCATTCACTTCCTTGCGCAGAATCTGCTCTGCGCCCTTGACGGCCAGTGCGGCAACCTGCTCGCGCAGGGCTTCACGGGCCTTCAGTGCCTGCTGGTCGGCTTCGACGCGGGCAGCCGCAACGATCTTGTTGCCTTCTTCGGTCGCACGGGCCTTGGCCTCTTCAACGATGGCCTGGGCGCGACGTTCGGCGTCGGCAAGACGTTGTGCGGACTCGTTGCGTGCCTGACCCAGCTCGGCTTCCACACGCTTGTTGGCGGCGGACAGCTCGGACTTGGCCTTGTCGGCGGCAGCGAGGCCTTCGGCGATCTTCGCAGCGCGGTCGTCCAGCGCCTTCGCGATCGGCGGCCACACGAACTTCATCGTGAACCCGACCAGGATCAGGAACACGATCATCTGAACGATCAGGGTACCGGTAATGCTCACTTTTCACCCTCTCTTTGGGATTGAATGCGAAGCCATTCCACAGANNGCGATACCGGTGCCGATAATGAAAGCGGCGTCGATCAGACCGGCCAGCAGGAACATCTTGGTCTGGAGTTCGCCCATGAGTTCGGGTTGGCGTGCGGCCGACTCGAGGTACTTGCTGCCCATGATGCCGATGCCGATACATGCGCCCACAGCGCCCAGACCGATGATCAGGCCGGCGGCCAGTGCAACAAAGCTAATAACTTCCATGATGACTCCTAGAGGACTTTGGTTGAAGAGAAAACGAAAAACAGAAAACGAAACGGGATGATCGATGCGATCAGTGGTGATCGTGGGCCTGGCCGATGTAGACCAGCGTCAGCATCATGAACACGAAGGCTTGCAACGTGATGATCAGGATGTGGAAGATGGCCCAGGCCGTGCCCGCGATGATGTGACCGATGGCCAGGCCGATGCCGGTGGCCGACAGCGTGAAGGCGCCACCCATGAGGGCGATCAGCAGGAAGATCAGTTCGCCAGCGTACATGTTGCCGAACAACCGCATGCCGTGAGAGACCGTCTTGGCGACGAACTCGATCATCTGCATGGCGAAGTTGAAGGGGTACAGCGCCCAGTGGTTGCCGAAGGGTGCGGTGAAGAGCTCGTGGATCCAGCCGCCGGCGCCCTTGATCTTGATGTTGTAGTAGATGCAGATCAGCAGCACCGCCACCGACATGCCCATCGTCACCGAGAGGTCGGCCGTGGGCACGACGCGCAGGTAGGCGTGGTGCGGATCGGCGCCGGCGATGCCGAAGATCTTGGCCCAGATCGCCGGGAACAAATCGACCGGGAACAGGTCCATTGCGTTCAGCAGAAAGATCCAGACGAAGATGGTCAACGCCAGCGGAGCGACGAACTTGCGGCTCGTGGCGTTGTGCACGATGCCCTTGGCTTGCTGGTCGACCATTTCAACCAGCAGTTCGACGGCAGCCTGGAAGCGACCAGGAACGCCCGACGTGGCCTTGCGTGCGGCAAGCCACAGCAACCAGCAACCCAGGATGCCCAGAGCGATGGAGAAAAACAGCGAATCGAAGTTGAAGACCGAAAGGTCGGCCACACCTGCAGGCTTGGAGCTTTGCAGATGCGTCAAGTGGTGAACGATGTATTCACCAGCGGTCTGACCATGTTCCGCAGCGTTTTCAGCAGCCATTCCGTTACTCGTCTCGTTGTTGCCGGCGCCGGGGCGAGAACATCACCGCCAACCAGGCCGCCTTCATTGTCACCACCAAGCCGACCAGCATTGCAGGCCAGCTCAGCGCCGTTATCAGCCTTGGCGCGGCGATCAGCATCGCCACGGACAAGGCCATCTTGACCATTTCCCAGAGGAAGAACCCAAACACCGCAGTGCCCGGATTCAGGGAAGAGAACCTGCCGGTCAGTCCACGAGCGAACACCGCCGATGGAATGACCACTGCGATCGCGCCGTAAGCGGCGGACCAACCCAGATTTTGCCTCCCCGTCAGTCCCCAGATGGCCAAAGCCACCACCAGACCGACAACCAACTGACCCGCGACCACCCGCCAAGGGGAGATCGAAGGGTTCTTTGCTCGCAGTTCACGCGCCTCATCGGCGGTCAACGGCTTGAATTCTGCGTCGAGGTCCTCAGCGACCTCCGACTCCTGTCGGGCGATTGTTTTCATTTCGAATGAAGCCCGGATGACGACCCAGAATTTCTACAAAGCCATTGATTATAAGTAAAAACCCAGCCGCTCCCGCCACATCCGCGTCACGATTGCGAATCGATGGCCACAAGACCTGACGCGAACCCGACTCGGCGCTCGCAACCATAATTCCTTCATGCACCCTATCACCGACGCCTTGCCCGCCACGCTTTGCTACCTCGACGGCGAGTACACCGCCCTTCGCGACGCGAAGATCAGCGTCCTGGATCGCGGCTTCATTTTCGGCGATGGCATCTACGAGGTCGTTCCCGTCTACGGCGGCCAGCCCTTCTGTTTCGAAGAACACATGGCGCGCCTCGATCGCTCACTCGCCGAGCTGCAGATTGTCAACCCGCTCTCCCTCGCGCAGTGGCGCGGCATCGTGATGCGCTTGATCGCGCCAGGCGGCAACGCACCGCAAGCCGTCTACTTCCAGATCACCCGTGGCGTCGCCCCGCGCGACCACGCCATGATCAAGGGCCTCACTCCCACCGTCTTCGTGATGGTGAATCCGCTGCCGCCCGTCTCCGACGCGGTGCGCGCCAAGGGCGTGGCCTGCGTCACCGCAGACGACTTCCGCTGGCAGAAGGCCCACATCAAGAGCACCAGCCTGCTGGGCGCCGTGCTCTCCCGGCAGATCAGCGTCGAGGCCGGCGCGGCCGACACCATCATGTTCCGCGGCGACTCGCTCAGCGAAGCCTCGTCGAGCAACGTGTGGATCGTGAAGGACGGCGTGCTCATCGGCCCGCCCAAGGACAACCTCGTGCTCACCGGCATCCGCTATGGCCTCCTCGAGCGCCTGTGCCAGGAAGGCGGCATTCCCTTCGCGCTGCGCCGCGTGTCGCGCGATGAAGTGTTCGGTGCCGACGAGCTCATCCTCTCCTCTGCCAGCAAGGAAGTCCTGCCCGTCGTCACCCTTGACGGCAAGACCATTGGCAACGGCCATCCCGGCCCCATCTACAAGAGCTTGTATGCCGCCTACCAACAGGCCAAGCAACGCAACGCTGAAAAGCAAGGAGCCACTGCATGACCGAGAACATCACCGACGACGCAGTCACCACGCCCATTCCCGATCCGCGCAAAGAATCGCTGATCGAGTACCCCTCGCAGTTTCCGATCAAGGTCATGGGCGCCAAGACCGACGGCCTCGTGCATGCGATCACGCAGATCGCCGAGCAGTTCGATCCGACCTTCGACGCCACCACGGTCGAGCTGCGCGACAGCAAGGCGGGCAACTACCTGGGCGTAACGATCACCGTCACCGCCACCAGCCGAGAGCAGCTCGACGACCTTTATCGCGCGCTGTCGGGGCATCCGTCGGTCAAGGTCGTTCTTTGATTTGAGGCCTTGATGACGACGGTCGCAGAGCTCCCCGTGAACACCGCCATCGCCCCGCAATGGCTGGGCCGCGTCGACTACGCCGACACCTTCGCGGCGATGAAGCAGTTCACGCTGGAGCGCTCGGCCGAGACGGCGGACACGCTGTGGATCTGCGAGCACGCCCCTGTGTTCACGCAGGGTGTTGCCGGCAAGCAGGACCACATCCTGAACCCCGGCGACATCCCTGTCGTGCAGACCGACCGCGGCGGTCAGGTCACCTTTCACGGCCCGGGCCAGGTGGTCGCGTATCCGCTGATCGACCTGCGCCGCGCCGGCTACTTCGTCAAGGAATACGTCTACCGCATCGAGGAATCGGTGCTGCGCACGCTCGCGCATTTCGGCGTGACCGGCCACCGCGTGCCGGGCGCGCCGGGCATCTACGTGCGGCTCGACGACCCGTTCTCGCATGCGGCGCTGACCGGCCCGCGGCCCGCCAGCGACCCGTTCCGCGGCCTCGGCAAGATCGCCGCGCTCGGCATCAAGGTGAGCCGCCACGCCACGTACCACGGCGTCGCGCTCAACGTCGACATGGACCTCGAACCCTTCTCGCGCATCAACCCTTGCGGCTACGCGGGGCTGCAAACGGTCGACCTTTCTACAATCGGCATCCAAACCACATGGGAAGAAGCTGCCCAGGTCCTGAGCCAAAAGCTCACCACCTACCTGGCGCCCTAGCAATCCAATGAGCACCACCGAAGTCGTCCGCGACGCCCAGAGCGCCGAAACCTACAACCCCCTGGCCAAGCAAAAGGCCGCGGCCAAGCTCTCGCGCATCCCCGTCAAGGTGGTGCAGACCGGCGAAGTGCTCAAGAAGCCCGAGTGGATCCGCGTGAAGGCCGGCAGCCCCACCACGCGCTTCTACGAGATCAAGCAGATCCTGCGCGAAAGCAACCTGCACACCGTCTGCGAAGAAGCCTCCTGCCCGAACATCGGCGAATGCTTCGGCAACGGCACGGCGACCTTCATGATCATGGGCGACAAGTGCACCCGCCGCTGCCCGTTCTGCGACGTGGGCCACGGCCGCCCCGACCCGCTGGACAAGGACGAACCGCTCAACCTCGCCAAGACCATCGCCAAGCTGCGCCTGAAGTACGTGGTGATCACCAGCGTCGACCGCGACGACCTGCGCGACGGCGGCAGCCAGCATTTCGTCGACTGCATCCAGAACATCCGCGAGCTCTCGCCGATGACGCAGATCGAGATCCTCGTGCCCGACTTCCGCGGCCGCGACGACCGCGCCCTCGAGATCCTGAAGGCGGCGCCGCCCGACGTGATGAACCACAACCTGGAAACCGCGCCGCGCCTGTACAAGGAAGCGCGCCCCGGGAGCGACTACCAGTTCAGCCTGAACCTCTTGAAGAAGTTCAAGGCGCTGCACCCGGACGTTCCTACCAAGAGCGGCATCATGGTGGGCTTGGGCGAAACCGACGAAGAGATCCTGCAGGTGATGCGCGACATGCGTGCCCACGACATCGACATGCTGACCATCGGCCAGTACCTGTCACCGTCGGGCTCGCACCTGCCGGTGCGCCGCTATGTGCACCCGGACACGTTCAAGATGTTCGAGGAAGAGGCCTACAAGATGGGCTTCAGCCATGCGGCTGTGGGGGCGATGGTGCGGTCGAGTTATCACGCGGATCAGCAGGCGCACGCGGCTGGGGTTTGAGCAAGTACGGCGCCTCTAGGCGCCGGTGACTGAGGCCGCGTGCGCGCGGTCGGTCATGTACGGCTTTCTGGCCATCTCCGCACGTTTTTTGAACAATGTCTTGTAGATAAACTGCTGGCGCCAACGCAAATGCATGCTCGCCTGGCCCCTAGAGCTTCGGCACAGACTGATCAACGTCCCATTGCCAGAACGTCGAGCCGTAGTCACTGCCTTCGATAACAGGCATTACTTCATCCTGCTTGAAATAACGGCGACTGCCGGTCAGCGCAGGCGTGAACCACCAGCCCGCTTGAGGACAGGGTTCACCGCCGACACCGCGAAGGTTCAACCGTTCCTCCTTGGAAGCGCTCTGCACCGTTCGCCGCGGCATCGATCGCGCGAAGTCCGCGAGATCCTTGGGGTAGACCAGATGCTCGCGAAAGGGCGTGTCGTCCAGGTCGTAGAGGTAAGCAACGGCGGCCGCCTCGAACGCCCAATAGCCAAAGTAGCCACCAGCCCCGCGGGGCGACTGATTTTTGTGGCTGTTGTACCAACCGGTGCCTTTCATCCCGAGGTACCAGGCCTTCAAGAACAACTCGATGTCTTCCTGCTTTTCCTCTTCAGGCGTTTCCGCTGTGGCATCCAGCAAGATGCCGTAAGGCACCTGCTGATAGCTGTTCTCCAGATAAGGACGATCGGGCAAATACTTGGCCAAGAGATCCTCGACCAACGCATCGTTTTCATCGGGATCGCCTCCCTTGAATAGCGAATGCACGGTCGGAATCAAGTCTTCACGATGCAGAAGAATGGCCAGCGACAGCAACGCAACCACTCGGACGTAATCATCTTTGTACTCGAAGTCAAAGAGCGGCATCGTCGGTTCGTTCTCGTGCACCCGATTGAAAAGAGCCGCCTCTTCGTACGCCTGAACAACCACGCCGAATCGCTCCCGCAATTCGCCAATGGGGCACCCTGCGGTGTAGTCAAGCGACAGCATTTCGAAGAGTTGCCCAGCCTTGCGAAGTTGTTCGAGCCAACGCATCTCGCTGGAAAGACTACCGTGCTTGAGGGCTATCTCAATGTCCTTCAACGTATGCGCGGGAACCCAGTCGCGCACGAAAAGGTAGTACTGCTCATCAAGGAATTGCTGACGTCGACGCTGGCGAAACGGTTGGGATTTTGATGTGCTCATGGTGTCAAGACTGGGGCTGGCCCTGTTTTCGCAGTGGCGCGGCTGCGTTCTTCGGCGTTGAGTTGGGCATCACCAAACTCTCTTGTGATCGTGTGATTTGTATGGGTTTTCGGATCAATGGTGACGCCACTACTAATGGCCTTTTCGATTGCCTGGTAGTGCTCGACGACCTGAGGAATCGATACCAGCATCACATGTCGCGAGTAATTAGGGCTCGCTCCAAACTTACGCAATATGTCGTCCCTGACATCTAGGTCGTACGACTCTCTGACACGATTTTCTATCCATACGTGGCTCATCTGCATTACATGCTTGACTGGTTTTTTGGGAGGTGTGGATAGACTTCCGCCAGCAGCCGGTGTTGCTCCCCCGCGCCCACGCTTGCCTTTGCCGCCGCCCGCTGGCTTGGCTGCATCTTTGGCCGTTCGAACGTCATCGCGATAGGTCTGTAGCTCATCCTTGTCATACACGTCGTCGAGCATCGACTTCAAGCTGGTCGTTGGCGTCATATAGCACTTGGCCTCGACGACCGCATACTTTTGCGGTCCGGTTGCTTTCTTGCGCCATAGACCGTCAATGCCACGTCCACGCGGCCCTTGCAGTACCAGCTGCACGAGGTGTGTTCCATCATTGAGCTTTCCGGGTGAACTCAAGTTCTTGAGAGGACTTACCTCCCAGCGCCCGTCCTTCCCTTTGTCATGGGCACTCCAGCCAAGTCCCCACGCCTTGCCTTCCAAGCAGTGGTAATCCACGATGTGCTCACCCACGATGCCTTGAATCGTCCGCGTCACCTTCGCCAAGACGCTTTGCGTCGGCTGAGTGGTCTTGCTTCCGGTATTTACATGACCGGTATCCACCGATTGGGTTGGCCTGTCGCCTGTCCTGGGGTGCGTTTGTACAGAAGGTGCAGCCCCTCTTGTTTCATTCCCGGCATGGTTGGCTCTGGCTCGTGCTTCCGCAGCGCCGCGCGGACGCGACGATGTGGATGGCACAGCGGAAGCAATGGCAGTCAAGACAGCAGCTGTGTCTTCGCCCACCAGTTGGTTCACGAAATCCCGAACTGCGTTAACTCCTTCCGTCAATGGGCCCGATATCTTCCCCCGCATGGATTGAACCCCTGGCAATGCGTCCCTGGCAACGCTCGCCAAACGATCTGGAACCCACCAGTGGGGCGCGGAAAGGTACACGAGCATCTGCTCCATGGCGTCCAGCGCCGCATTGGCCCGTGCAATTGCATCGCGTGTCAGCGTGCCCCACTCAAGCGCCTTGATCCACTTGACTGCACCGCCCTTCGCCATTCCGAGCATGCGCTCCAGCATGTCCAATCCGGATCGCAACGCGGGGCCGGCGAGCCGCCGCTCTTTCCACAACGGCTTGAACACCATCTTGAAAACACTGCCAGCCTCAGGAATCACTGCAATTGCAGCAAAGCCGAGGTTCATGTAGTCCGACTTTTCAGCGGCAGCAAAACCGCCTTTGCGGTTGATGTGAAAAAGAACACCTGAGATATCTCGCGCATTCATGACCTGCTGAACGACTGGAATCAGGGCGATCGCACCGCCCACGATCTGCGCGGAAATAGGTTGTTCTTCGACGAAGTCCCCAAGAATCAATGCCTTCAACCAGTCGACGATGTCGTCGACGATGCTCTGGGTCGTCATGATGTAACTCCTGCCGCCGTTTGCTCGATCCCACGGCGTTGTCGTTCCGCTTCGACGAGTCGTTCGCCTTCCGATTTTTTCGCTGGATCGTCCCACTCCGGAGTCTCGAGCGGAGGCGACTCCCAAGCTTTGGGATCCTCGCCATACTCAACGACGTATTCCTCGTTGGGGACTCCATCGATCCGTGCGAACCCCTTGGAGTCCAAAGAACCTGTAAAAACGGCGCCGGCTTTGAAGCGCACCTTGTACGGCGCATTCGCAATCGGCGTCAGATCGTCGTAGTGATAGTTCAACTCGATGAAATACTTCGGATCACCGACGGCTCCGAACGGCAAGTACGGCAGCTCCGCTGGACTCCCCTTCGGCCCCACGAAACTCTTCGTCGCCCCCTTCACATCCAAGAGCCCCGGCATCTTCAACGTGATGTTCGCCCCATCCAGCTCGATGCTCGTCTGCCCGCCCTTGAGCGTGATCTTCTGCTTGGCCAGCACGTGGATCTCGTCGTTGCTGCTCGTGACCGTGAAGCCCTCCTTCGCGAGCCATTCGAGTTCATCGGTGTGCGCCTGCACGCTCACCGGCCCCTCCTGCGCGATGACCTGAATGCCGCCTTCGTGGCTGTAGAGCCCCACGGATTTGCCAGCCGCAAAACTCACCGTCTTGCCCGCCGCCATGTGTGCCTGCTCCTGCGCCGTCCAGTGGATCGCCTCGCCCGCGAACACCGTCGCGCTCGCAGGCGTGGCCATGTTCAGGCTCATGTTCGCGTCCAGCACCATGAGCGGCCGTGCGAAGGCCGGCACCGGGTCTTGCCCTTGACGTGAATCCGCGCCCTCGCCGCCCTTGGGTTCCTTCGCGTCCTGCCCATTGACGCTGCCCGGGTAGTGCCCGTTCTTCTGCGGATCGATGTCGTCGATGAGCGGTTGCAGCAACGCCGTCGC
>CXWL01128013.1_pt1 | contig 10013 bp, 9 predicted proteins | sample 590931 | NCBI WGS metagenome assembly CXWL01 (sample SAMEA3498368, study PRJEB10139) | groundwater metagenome | biome: water well; material: biofilm material | place: Germany | collected 2015-04-27
CGTCACGAGGGCCAGCGTGAGGCAGGAGTTGACGAGCGGGCGGCCGAACTCCGTCTGCGTGGCGTAGTGGGCATCGAAGTGCAGCGGAGCCGTGTTTTGCGTCAGCAACGTGAACCAGATGTTGTCGTTCTGGGTCAGGGTGCGGCCAAGGGCATGCCGATACTCGTCGCCGACCTCGAAGTCTTCATAGAACCGGCCGCGCCAGCCTTCCTTGACGGTCATTTGCTGCTCCTGTGGCGGGTTGTCCAATTTGAGAGTCCCCAGACGCAGCCGGTCAGCGTGCCACTGAGCCACATAGGCGACATGAGGACTGTTGCTGTCAGTCCCTCGGCCCGGTCTGTCGAAGTTGCCGGCGATGCATTGCGGTTATGCTTTGTCATGCGTGAGGATTCCATCGAACACGATCGCTGTGATTTGGCGTGAGAAGTCTTGAAAAGAGCCGCGCTGGGGGTTGTACCATTCGACGGTCCAGTTCAATGCGCCAATCACGAAAAGCCGAATCATGGCCGTGTTGGTGTCCGGGCGCAATTCGCCGCTGGCGAGCGCTGATTCGAACAGCCGATCCCAGTAGTCTGCGTAAGCCCGCCGCACCACCCGGTGGCGATTTTTTGCGCTGGTCGGAATTTGGCCATAGATGCGGATGTTGGCTGACGTGAAGTCGCCATAATGCAGCATTCCCCAGAGATGGCCTTCAATGCCAGCCGCGATTCGGTCTCGCCAGAGTGCACTTTCGGGAAGAGCCCCAATACGGGNNATCCGCGACGATGGTGATGCCTTTGTCAAGTACTTCGCCCAGGATCTGCTCTTTCGATTCGAAGTGATAGTAGATGCTGCCGGCTTTGACGCCGGCAGCATCAGCAACCTCGCGTAAAGTAGTTGCGGAATAGCCATGATGCCTGAATAGCCGTGCAGCTTCGAGCAGCACGCGTTCGCGTGTAGCGGGGGCATCTACGTCATTTTTGCTGGGTTTTGCGTCTGTATTTGACTTCATATTGACCATTAGGTAGATTCAAAATACAAATCGTATCAAACCTAGCTTTTGTCAAAGCGGCGGCCTCGTGCATGGGCGCGTCGCATGGGCTATTTAGGGCTTGCATTTGCTCACTTGCCGCCATTGGCCCACTGCCTGAAATCAGGCCGGCGTTTTTCCAGGAAAGCGCTCACGCCTTCTTTGGATTCTGCCGTGTCATAGTACAGGCTCAGCGCTTGAAGTCCCAGGCTGCCGATGCCGCGAATGTGCTCGGTGGATGCGTTGAACGAGCGTTTCGCGATCGCCAGAGCGGTCGGGCTTTTTTCGACAATTTCCTTGCACCAGCGGGCGACTTCGGCATCGAGCTGATCGTGGGGCACGACGGTGTTGCATAGACCCATGGCCAAGGCCTCCTGCGCATTGTAACGGCGGCACATGTACCAGATCTCGCGTGCTTTCTTTTCGCCAACCACATGGCTCAGGTAGGCCGTGCCCCAGCCAGGATCGACCGAGCCGACCTTCGGGCCGACCTGGCCAAACACGGCCTTTTCCGAGGCAATAGTCATGTCGCACAAGGTGGCCAAGACATTGCCGCCGCCAATGGCGTAGCCCTGCACGCGGGCGATCACGGGCTTGGGCACGTCACGAATGGCGCTGTGAAACTCTTCCACCGGGATGCCGATGGTGCCCCGGCCGTCGTACTGGCCGGCATGGGCCGACTGATCGCCGCCGGTGCAGAAAGCACGGTCACCCGTCCCCGTGAGCACAATGGCGGCGATTCGCTTGTCCCAGCCTGCTTTCATGAATGCCTGCAGCAGTTCCTCGACTGTCTGGCCGCGAAACGCATTCATCACGTCGGGGCGGTTGATCGCGATGTAGGCCACCGAGTCGCGTTCTTCGTAGATGATGTCCTTGAAGTCCATGAATTTTCCTTGTTTGGTATTTCAACGTCGCACGCCTGCCGACCATGCCCAGGCGTTTACCCAATCATGCTGTAACCACCAGACACCGAAAGCACCTGCCCGGTGACATGACCCGCAGCCTTCGCTGAAGACAGGAAGACGACGGCATTGGCAATATCCTGCGGCCGTCCCACTTTGCGCAATGGCAGCGCCTTGGCGACTTTTTCCAGTTGCTCCGGCGTGAACATGCTGCCGGCATCGATCCACATGCTGCTTCCGCCCACTTCGTCGGTGGTACTGGGGATCGTGACGCCGGGGCATACCACGTTGCAGCGGATGCCGTAACGCCCGTTTTCCTTGGCGATCGTTTTCATGAAGCTGTTGATGGCGGCCTTGACGCCGCCATATACCGCTTCACGTGGCTCACCTTGTCGGCTGGCGTCGGAACTGATGGAGACGATGGAGCCGGCGTTGCGAGGAACCATGACTTCAAGCGCGGTCTTGGTGCAGTTGAGAACGCCGAGGTAGTTGATGTTGATGATCTTTTGCCACAGGTCGGGGGTCGTCTGCGTGAAGAACATCAACTGGTCCCAGCCGACGTTGTTGACAAGGACATCGACGCCGCTGAACTTGTCCGTGGCCGCCTTGAACATGGCTTGCACCTGGTCAAGCTTGGTGACATCGGTCTTGACAACCTGCGCCGACGCCGCGCCGCTCGCCAGCGCGAGTTCTGCCGTCTTTTGCGCCTGCTTGTCGTCGATGTCCCCGATGGTGATGTTAGCGCCTTCCGCGGCGAAGCCGAGCACGATGCCGCGGCCAATGTTCGAGCCGCCACCAGTGACGATGACCGATTTGCCTTTTAGATCGAGATCCATATTTATTGCTCCTTGCGCTTTTGGCGCCACATTTGTGAGGTTGATATTGTAACTGTCAAACGATAGTTAGGTAAGGTGGCGAGATTTTTCTGCGTTTGGTCGTGGGCTTGGCAGCTACCATGGCAATTCGCTGCGGCATTGGGTGCCACCGGTCGATTCAAGAGAGGGATGAAAATCCGAAAACAGGCTGGGAAGGGCCTGATCGGTGCGCAACACGCCTGATCGTGCCCCTCCCAAGGGATGGCAATTACTGTTTGTTCTTGGCGAACTCGCCGGATTCTTTCTTCACGATGTCCTGGATCACGTCGTTATACGCCGAGAACCAGTCCGTCTGGGGCACCCACTTGGCGCCATCCCACATGTCGATGCGGGTCTTGCCGCCGCCGCCATGGTCCTTGGCGGTCACCGTCACGGGGGCGATCAGGTCTTCGGCATCAAAGTTTTTCAAGCTTTCTAGGCCGCGCTTCATTTTGTCAGGCGTGATGGGCCAGCCATTTTGTTTGATGGCCAGGCGAGCGCCCTCGAAAACGCTGGCATAGATGGCCAGACCGGTGTTGTAGTAAATATCGCTGAGATGCTTGCGGTCACCGCTGCCCTTGCCTTTCTCATACAGGTCCTTGATGATCTGCTGCATCAGCGGGTGGCTCTGTCCACCCGCCACGTTGGTGCCGCGCTTGAGGCCTTTTGCGTTTTCCAGACCGATGTTGGCGAGGTCAACTTCGTTGAGCCAGTTGACGGCAATGTATTTGTCCATCGGGATGCCGTTGCGCTTCATCTCACGCGCTGCGACCACGTGCATGCCGGCCAGATTCCAACTGATCACCCAATCGGGGTTGATGCGGCGGATCTGGGTCCAGGCTGCGGATTGGTCATTGCCCGGCATCGGGTTGGGAATGAGGTGTAAATCAAAACCTTCCTTGGCCGCGAGCGTCTTCAGCACGCCGATCGGCTCCTGCCCGAACGGATAGTCGGGGTAGATGAATGCGATCTTCACGCCTTTGAGGTTGCCGTTGGCCTTGGTTTTGATGTAGTGGATATTGTTGGCCATTTGGCCCCAATAGGTTGGCCCAATGGGGAAAATCCACTTGAACACAGTACCATCGACCGCATCGCCGCGGCCGACGAAAGATTGCACCATCACATTGCCATCCGCCATGGCGCGCGGCAGAACGGCGCGGGAAACCGGCGTGGACAGGAAATCGAAGGCAATGGCGCCTTCGCGTTTCATCTTTTCGTAGCACTCGATGCCACGCTGAGGCTCGTTGCCATGGTCTTGAACCATGATTTCGATGGGGTGGCCTTCGATGCCGCCTTTCTGGTTCAATATCTTGGCATAGTCATTCGCCGCCTGGGAGATTTGCGGCGTCACAAAGCCGTAGGACTTGCTCAGGTCATAACAAAGCGCGAATTTGATGGGCTGGGCTTGCGCCTGGGCAGACTGCAGACCGGCAAGCGCCAATCCCAGACCTGCCACGATAGAAAGTAACTTGGATCTCATGTCTGTTCTCCTAAGAATCGTACGGGTTAAAAAAGTCCAATGGGCACGCCGTACAGTACGCCCCAAGACTGAACGCGAAACCGGATATCGCCGTAGACAGGGTTTTACCCTCGGTCAGGTCAGCCAGCGCTTGCGCCGGCGATAGTGCTTGATGTCATGGAAATTGTGGCCTTCAGCGCCTCCGAGGTAAAACTCCTGGATATCCGGGTTTTTCTTCATGGCCTCTGCGTTGTCATGCATCACCACGCGTCCGTTTTCGATCAGGTAACCATGCGAGACCACGTCCAGAGCGGCAATGGCGTTTTGCTCCACCAGCAGAACGGACAGACCTTCTTCCTTGTTGATGCGCCGGACAATATCAAAAATCTCGGCCACGAGAAAGGGCGCCAGTCCGAGGCTGGGCTCATCAAGCATCAACAGCTTGGGCTGCGTCATCAGGGCGCGACCGATGGCCAGCATCTGCTGCTCGCCGCCTGACAGGTAGCCGGACTGCGCGGTGCGCCGCTGGTGCAAGCGCGGGAAGTAGGTGTAAACCATGTCTTTGTTTCGCAGCATGTCCTGGCGGCTGCCGCGGACGGCGGAGGCCGCGATCAGGTTCTCGTCAGGCGTCATGTGTTCAAACACGCGCCGCCCTTCCAGCACATGAACGATACCGAGTTTGACGCGCTCCTGAGGCGCCAGCGCATCGATGTTATGTCCCATGAAACGTACCTCACCGCGGGTTACCAGGCCCCGCTCGGGGCGTAGCAAACCGCTGATCGACTTCAGCGTTGTGCTTTTGCCGGCGCCGTTGGCCCCCAGCAGCGCCACCATACCGCCTTGGGGCACATCAATCGACACGCCCTTGATGGCGAGCGACACGTGGTCGTAGATGACCTCGACGTTGTTCAGCGACAGCACCGGTGCAGGGCTCGCTGCGGGGTTGTGCATCAGCGTCGGGGTGGAAGTCAAGTTGTCAGTCGCGTGCATGATGTCATCTTTACTTTCGGGCGTAGCCGAAGGGCCAGACCAGCAGATAGTTGCGCAGGTTCGTGTACATCTTGCCCAGACCCATCGGCTCAACCAGCAGGAACACAATGATCAAGGCACCATAAACCGCATGCGGGATGTGGGCCAGCGTTTCAACGCCGAGCGAGGCACCTGCGAGCTGCGCCAGCCAGCCGATCAGACTGTTCATCAGGCCGGGCATCAACAGAATGAAGGCGGCCCCAAAATAGCTGCCGATGATGCTGCCCAACCCGCCGACAATCACCATGGCCAGCAACTCGATGGATACATTGACGGCAAACTGCTCCGGTGTGGCCGCCCGGTAGAAGGTGAAAATCAGGATGGCGCCGCTGACGCCGCCAATGAAGGACGAGGTCGCGAAAGCCACCAGCTTGTAATACAGGCTGTGCACGCCGATGACGGCCGCGGCGAAGTCCTTTTCACGCACGGCGACGAGCGCGCGCCCAAGCGCGCTGCGGCGCAGATTGAGCATGAAGACTGTCACGAGCAGGCACCAGCCCAGCGCCACGTAATAGAGGCCGGTTTCCGACGTGACGGCCTGACCGAGCAAGCGCATCGCTGGTGCTTGCAGCGTGGCCTGGGAGCCGCCGCTGATGGCCGGCACATGGGAGATCACCCAGTCCATCACGAACTGCAGGGCCAGCGTGCTGAGCGCCAGATACAGGCCCTTCACGCGCAGCGCCGCGAAAGCGAAAACGATGCCGATGACTGCGGCCATCACGCCGCCGAGCACCACCGCGATCTCCCAGGGGATGCCGTTGCGCGCGCCATGCACTGCCGTGTAGGCGCCGATGCCCATGATGGCGGCGTAGCCGAAGTGGAACTGACCGGCCCAACCCAGGATCAGGTTCAAGCCGAGCACTGCCGCAGTCCACACCAGCCAGGGTAACAGGTGGGTGCTGAGGACGAGCGAGCTCATGGTGAGTGGCGCGGTTAATGCAAAGGCCAGCAGCAAGCCGATCATCCAGCGATCAGCAGGCAACGGGAAAAGTGCCCGCGCGTCCGCGTAACTGGTGTGAAAAATTCCTGATTGACGAAAAAGCATGGCCTTCAGATCCTTTCAATGTCGTGTCGCCCGAACAGGCCGTGGGGCCGAATCAGGATGGTCAGAATCAGCGTCGCGGCTACCACCAGGTCGCGGCTACCACCGCCAACCAATGGGTCGAGATAGCCTGACGCAACACCTTCAAGAAGACCCAGTAGCAAGCCGGCCAGAATAGCCCCGCCGATGCTGTCAAGACCGCCCAGAACGGCGACGGTCAAGCCCTTGAGTAAAAGCAGCGCCAGCCCTTGATTGACTCCTTGAACCGATCCCCACAACACGCCGGCCGTTGTCGCCAGAACCGAGGACATGGCCCAGGAAAAAGCCACCCCGCGCTCAACCGATATGCCGATTGACCAGGATGCGATGTAGTCATCAGAGATGGCGCGCAGGACAATGCCCCTGCGCGTGCGAAAGAAGAAAAAGAAGATTGCAAACAGTGCCGCGGCAACCACGGCCCCCACCACGTAGGAGCGATTGAGCAGCAGCGGCCCCAGAAACAGCGGTTCGTCGCTGATGCCGATGGACATTGGACGACTTGAGCCGCCCCAGATGGCCATCGTTGTCGCGCGTATGAAGATATCCAGCCCCAGCGTCATCATCAGAATCATGATGATGGGACGGCCCGCCAGTCGGCGCAAGGCCACCCGCTCGATGCCCATGCCGACGAAAAACATCGTCCCCATGGCCAGAGGAATGGCCGTCCACATGGGAAGGCCGATGCCGTTGGCGATGGCCAGCACCACATAGGCACCGAGCATGGTCATCGCACCTTGCGCCAGGTTGGGCACAGAGGACGACTTGTAGATGAGCACGATTCCCAGCGCCACCAATGAGTACATCAACCCCGACAGTGCGCCATTGATGGCCAACTCGGCAAACAGTGAAAAGTCCATGATTTAAATCTCCTGCACCGAGAGTTGGCGCTCGATGGTGCCGACCTCCCCGGATTCGTATGTGATCTGCGCCTTCATCGTGACCGTCTTCTGGCCGCCGTAGATCGCGTCAATGATGGGTGCATAACGCTCTTCCACCACGTTGCGGCGCAACTTGCGTGTTCGCGTGACCTCCCCATCATCGGGGTCGAACTCCTTGTGCAGCGACACGAAGTGATGCAGTTTCAGTCCGTCCGGCAGGATGCTGTTGACGCGTTTGACCGCTGCCGTGACCAATTCGATCACCTCGGGGTTTTGCGACAGGTCGGCATAGGACATGTAGGAAATGCCCCGTACCTCGGCCCAATGGCCAACCGGTTCCTTGTCGATGCAGATGATGGCCGCCAGCGTGTCGCGACCGCTCCCGAGCACCGCCACATCCTTGATGTACGGACTGAACTTGAGGCGGTTCTCGATGTAGTTCGGGATGTAGCGTTCGCCTTTGGCGGTGTGCACCACCTCCGACAAACGCCCGAGCACCACCATATGCCCGTCAGGCTCGACATAACCGGCATCGCCCGTGCGCAACCAGCCATCCTCCAGTGCTTCCCGGGTGGCATTTTCAAGTTTGTAGTAACCGGAAAAAACACTCCCGGATCGAACCATGATCTCGCCGTTGTCGCCGATTTTGACCTCAACCCCCGGCAATGGCCTGCCGACCGTGTGCAGGCGTACTTCTTCGGTGTCCTGCAAGGCATTGAAAGCGCTGCTTTCGGTTTGACCATAGAACTGTCGCAATTTCACGCCCAGTGCGCGGTAAAAAACAAAAGTGTCCTCGCCAATGGCCTCGCCGCCGGTGAAGGCATTTCGCAGGCGGGTCAGGCCCAACTGGTCCTTGATCGGCCCGAAGATTAGCCACTCTCCCAGCTGCCGCATCAGACGCTCTTTCAGGCTTGACTGTTTTCCCTCGAGTTTGCGTCGTTCGGCTGCCAGTGCGGAGTTCATGAAAACATCGTAGAGCCATTTCTTGAGCGGCGTCGAATCCTCCATGCGAACCTGGATGGTGGTCAGCATGTTGTCCCAGCTTCGGGGTGCCGCCAGATAGAAAGTGGGCGCGACCTCGCGCAGGTCGTGCAGCACCGTTTCCTGGCGCTCGGGAATGTTGATGGTGAAGTGCAGCGCAACACCGGCGCCGACCGTGATCGCAAAGTCGCCCACCCAGGCCATGGGCAGATAGGCGAGGATGTCCTCGCCGAATGTGAAAGCCCCCCCGCGATGGGCGTTGCCAACCCCGGCGAGCAAATTCCTGTGGCTCAACACCACGCCCTTCGGCTTGCCCGTGGTTCCCGACGAGTGGACGAACACGGCCGGCCCTTCGGGCCGGGCCCGTTCGATCAAGACATTTCGCAGTTTCGGTTCGGCACGCAGGAGATCTGCACCAATGGCCTGCAACTTTTCCCACGACACCAGTCCGGGATTCGGATAGCTGGTCAAACCGCGTGGCTCGTCGTAAATGATGTTGCTGATCGTTGCACCCTGATCGCCCAGATCGAGCACCTTGTCGACCTGTTCCTGATCTTCGGCCAGGACGAAGCGGACATTCGCCTCATGCATGAAGTGATGGATTTCGTCGTGCGTGGCGTCGGGGTAGACCGGCATGGCGTAACCACCCAGCATCCCGGCTGCCAGCATGCCTATGTAAAGCCGGGGCCGGTTGTCGCCCAGCACCAGCAAGGCATCCTCGGCGCCAAACCCGAGACTTTCCATGCCGGCCGCGCAGGCGAGCGTGGCATCCAGCATTTGCGACCAGGTGGTCTCCTGCCATATTCCCAGGTTTTTTTCGCGCATGGCGACGCGATGGCCCAGCAACTCGGCGTTGCGGGCCAGGATGCGGATGAGGGTGGTGTCGGTGCCCAGGTCCCAGGTTGTGGTGCTACCGCCCTTGGTGGTGTCAATGTCAGTGCGTTGCATGCGCACCTCCCAGATAGGCCTTGATCACGCGCTCATCCTTCATCACCTCGGCAGGAATTCCGGTTCCTATGGTTTCACCATAGCTGAGAACCATCATTCGATCGCAGATGCCGGTGATCACGTCCATATGGTGCTCGATCAGCAGCACGGTGACATGGCGCTCGTCGCGCGCATCGAGAATAAAGCGCGCCATGTATTCCTTTTCCTCCTGGTTCATGCCGGCCATGGGTTCGTCAAGAACGAGAAAGCTGGGTTCCGCCACTAGCGCACGTGCCAGTTCGACGCGTTTTTTCAGCCCGATCGGAATGCTGTCCACCAGTTCGTCACGCACGCTCTGTAGCTGCAGGAAATCGATGATTTCCTCGACCTTGAGGCGGTGCGCCATTTCGTCCTTCCGACCCAGCCACCAATACAGGGCGGTTTTTGCCACGCCGGCCTTCATGTGGATGTGGCGCCCAAGCAGGATGTTGTCAAGCACACTCATGCCGTTGAAGAGCGCCAGGTTCTGGAAGGTGCGCGCCACGCCCAGGGCGGCGACCTTGTGTGGCGCCATGCCGGTGATGTCGCGGCCATTGAGCCATATGCTGCCGACCTGGGGTGGGAAGAAGCCGGTGATGGCGTTTGTCATGGTCGTCTTGCCGCTGCCGTTGGGGCCGACCAGGCCAAAGATCTCTCCGCGCTCGATGCGCAGATTGACCCCGGTCAACGCGACCAGACCGCCGAACCGCCGCTCCAGCCCCCGGCATTCAAGGACGGGTGCTAGTGCCTCGTTGCTGGCTTGCATCGGAGCCGACCCCTGCTCTCTGGTACTGCTATTGGTACTAATGGTGTTGATCACTGAAGGTGCCTATGACATTGCACGGTCGACCATC
>CXWL01005839.1_pt1 | contig 10012 bp, 8 predicted proteins | sample 590931 | NCBI WGS metagenome assembly CXWL01 (sample SAMEA3498368, study PRJEB10139) | groundwater metagenome | biome: water well; material: biofilm material | place: Germany | collected 2015-04-27
GGCCTACACCCCCGGCATGAGCGACTACATCGTGATGATCAAGGAGCGCTCAAAGGTCTTCCTCGGCGGCCCGCCACTGGTGAAGATGGCGACCGGCGAGGAGAGCGATGACGAGAGCCTGGGTGGTGCCGAGATGCACGCCCGGGTGAGCGGCCTCGCCGACTACTTCGCGGTCGACGAGATGGACGGCATCCGACTCGGTCGCCAGGTCGTGAAACGCCTCAACCACCGCAAGCGCGGGCCCGGTCCGCGAGGCGCGGCCCGACCTCCACGCTACGACCTCGATCACCTGCTCGGCATACCATCGGCCGACCCGAAGGTGCCGTTCGACCCGCGTCACGTCATCGCCCGCGTGGCCGACGACAGCGACTTCGACGAGTTCAAACCGCTCTACGGCTCGTCACTCGTCACTGGGTTCGCCGAGATCCACGGCTACCCAGTCGGCATCTTGGCCAACCATCGCGGGGTGCTGTTCAGCGAGGAAGCCGAGAAGGCCGCGCAGTTCATCCAGCTCGCCAACCAGGTCGATACGCCACTCGTGTTCCTCCAGAACACCACTGGCTACATGGTCGGCAAGGAGTTCGAGCGTCGGGGCATCATCAAGGACGGAGCCAAGATGATCAACGCCGTCACCAACAGCCGTGTGCCGCACATCACGATCCACATGGCGGCTTCCTATGGCGCAGGCAACTACGGCATGTGCGGTCGAGCGTTTCGCCCACGGTTCCTCTTCGCCTGGCCCAACGCCAAGACCGCCGTGATGGGCCCGCAGCAACTCGCCGGCGTGATGAGCATCGTTGCTCGCCAATCCGCGGCTTCGCTGGGCAAGCCCTTCGACGAGGAAGCCGACGACGCCCTGCGCCGCCAGGTGGAGGACCAGATCGAACGCGAGTCGCTGGCGTTGTTCATGACCGGCAAGCTCTACGACGACGGCATCATCGACCCGCGCGACACCCGCACCGTCCTCGGCATCTGCCTCAGCACGATCGACAACAACGAGACCCTCGGCACGCGCGGCTACGGCGTGTACCGGATGTGACGGCGATGACTCGCCTGCCTCCACCCGCCCCCATCGAACGAGTCCTCGTGGCCAATCGTGGCGAGATCGCCCGCCGCGTGATCCGCACCTGTCGGCGGCTCGGCATCGCCACCGTCGCCGTCTACAGCGATGCCGACGCCACCGCACCCTACGTTGGCGAAGCCGACTGCGCGGTGCGTCTACCAGGCACGTCACCCACCGACACCTACCTGCGAGGCGATCTGTTGCTCGACGCGGCGCGCCGCACCGGGGCCCAGGCCGTCCACCCCGGCTACGGGTTCCTATCGGAGAACGCCGGATTCGCCCAGGCCGTCGCCGACGCCGGCCTCACGTTCATCGGTCCACCCGCGGCGGCCATCGCCGCGATGGGTTCGAAGATCGGTGCCAAGCGCTTGATGAGAGCCGCCGGCGTGCCGGTACTGCCCGACAACACCGTCGAATCTCTCGCCGAGGTCGGCCTCCCCGCCTTGGTGAAGGCCTCGGCGGGCGGTGGCGGGCGGGGCATGCGTTTGGTGCACAGCGAACTCGAGCTGGCCGACGCAGTCGCCAGCGCCGAGCGCGAGGCCACCGCCGCGTTCGGCGACGGCACCGTGTTCATCGAACGATACGTCGAAGGCGGGCGGCACGTGGAGATCCAGATCTTCGCCGACCTGCACGGCAACACGGTGTCGCTCTTCGAACGCGACTGCACGTTGCAGCGACGCCATCAAAAGATCGTCGAGGAGAGCCCCTCACCAGCCGTCGACGACGATCTCCGCCGTCGCATGGGCGACGCTGCCGTCGCCGCGGCCCGCGCCGTCGGCTACGTGGGCGCCGGCACCGTCGAGTTCCTGCTCGATCGCGACGGCAAGTTCTTCTTCCTCGAGATGAACACCCGCCTCCAGGTGGAGCACCCGGTCACGGAGTGGCTCACCGGCCTCGATCTGGTCGAGCTGCAGCTCGTCGTGGCCGGCGGCGACCGGCTTCCCGATGCCGCGCTGCATCCACGTCGCGATGGCCACGCGATCGAGGTGCGGTTGTGCGCCGAGGATCCGTTCCATGGCTACCTGCCCAGCTCGGGCCGGTTCGAGCGCATCGAGTTCGTGGCTGTCGAGGGTGTACGCGTCGATAGCGGCGTCGAGAGCGGTTCGGTCGTGAGCCCCCACTACGACTCGATGATCGCCAAGGTGATCGCTCACGGACCCACGCGCCGGGTGGCCGCGCGGCGCATCGTCACCGCGTTGTCGCAGGCGACGATCATCGGCCCCAAGACGAACCGGGAGCAGTTGATCCGCCTCGCCGAGCAACTCGAGTCGCTCGACGACGTCGTCGACACCGGCTGGCTCGACCGCACGCCCATCGGCGACCCTCCACGCCCCGACATCGAGCAGGTCGCCGCCGCCGCCCTGGCCATGATCGGCGACCAGGCGGCGAGGCGCGCCGTACTTGCATCGGTGCCGGCGAACTGGAGGAACAACCCGTCGCAGCCGAGCGAGATCCGGCTCGGCGACCACGTCGTGCACCATCGCCACGGCTTCGACGGGGCGATCACCGAACTCGCGGTCGACGGGCACCCGGTCGACGTGCAAGTCGCTCACGACGTGCACCGATTCCGGCCGCCGATCATCCACGACGACCGCGTCCACTTGCTCGGCGGAAGGTACGTCCTCGATGTTCGGCCGAGGTTCACGGCACCCGACGATTCGGGCCGGGCCGGTTCGCTCGTTGCGCCGATGCCAGGGTCGGTCGTTCGCGTGCTCGTCAACGTCGGTGACATCGTCGAACCCGGCCAGGCGATCGTCACGATCGAGGCGATGAAGATGGAGCATCAGATCGTCGCCCCCGCGGCCGGGCGGGTTGCGGAGATCTGCGTGCAGGCGGGCCAGCAACTCGACACCGGACAGGCACTGGTCCGCGTCGAGACGGATGAGACATGACGACGGCCGACGGCGCTCGCGGCACCCGACCCGTCCGCATCGCCAACTGTTCGGGCTTCTTCGGCGACCGGCTGTCCGCGGCGGCCGAGATGGTGGATCCGGCGGTGCTCGACGAGAGCCCGATCGATGTGCTCACCGGCGATTGGCTCGCCGAGCTCACGATGCTGATCTTGCACAAGCAGCGGGCACGCAACTCCGAGCTCGGCTACGCCGGCACGTTCCTCACCCAGGTCGAGCAGGTCCTCGGCACGTGCCTCGAACGCGGCATCAAGGTGGTCACCAACGCCGGCGGCCTCAACCCGGCCGGATGCGCCGACAGGGTGCGTTCGATCGCCGATCGGCTCGGACTGTCTGCGAACGTTGCCCACATCGAGGGCGACGATCTGATCGACCGCGTCGAAGCCTTGCGGCCACAACTCGCCAACCTCGACACCGGAGCGCCATTCACGGCGACGGCTGTGTCAGCCAACGCCTACCTCGGCGGATGGGGCATCGCCGCGGCTCTGCGTGGCGGAGCCGACGTCGTGGTCTGCCCGCGGGTCACCGACGCGGCCGTCGTGGTCGGCCCCGCGGCGTGGTGGTGGGACTGGGCCACCGACGGGTGGGACGCGCTTGCCGGCGCGGTCGTCGCCGGGCACGTCATCGAGTGTGGCGCCCAGGCCACGGGCGGCAACTACTCGTGGTTCCCTTCGATCAGCGATCTCTCGGTCCCGCCGGGGTTTCCGATCGCCGAGATCGACGCCGACGGCTCGACGGTGATCACCAAGCACCCAGGTACTGGCGGGTTGGTCGACATCGGCACGGTCACCGCCCAACTCCTCTACGAGATCGGATCGCCGCAGTATCTCAACCCCGATGTCGTCAGTCACTTCGACACGATCCACCTGGCGCAGGTCGGCCCGGACAGAGTGCACATCGGCGGAACCCGCGGCACGCCAGGACCACCGAGCACCAAGGTGTGCATCAACACCGACGGCGGCTATCGCAACCGGGTCACGTTCGTGCTCACCGGTCTCGACCAGCCGGCCAAGGCAGACTGGGCGGCTGACGCCTTGTTCCGTCGGCTGGGCGGTCGCGACCTCTTCGATGAGGTCGACCTCCGTTTCGTGGAAGCGCCGCCGTCAGTGCCCGGCCAGGAGGCGTCGTCGGGTCGTCTTCACGTCACCGTCAAGAGCACCGATGAACGGCTCGTGGGCCGCGCCTTCTCTGCCGCGGCCGTCGAGCTGGCGTTGGCGAACTACCCCGGGTTCTTCGTGTCGTCGCCACCATCGGATGCACAGCCGTTCGGCATCTACTGGCCGGCGCTGGTGGGAAACGGCGAGATCACCCAGACCCTGGTGAATGCCGATGGCTCACGCCACGCGCTCCCCCAGGCGGCGATCACGGCCATCCCGGCACCGCTCGGCATCGGCACCGCTCCAACCGCAGCGCCGATCGGCCCGGCGCCGGGCGAGCCACTCGGGACGCACTTCGCCGCCCGCTCGGGCGACAAGGGCGGCAACGCCAACGTCGGCATCTACGCCCGCGACGACGCCGGCTACGCCTGGCTCCACGAGCACCTGACCGCCGATGCCGTCGGCCGCCTGCTGCCAGAGGCGGCAGGCCTGGACATCCGCCGCTACGAGCTCGGCAACCTCCACGCCCTCAACTTCGTGATCGTCGGCTACCTCGGCGAGGGCGTTGCCTCGAGCACTGCATTCGACCCCCAGGCGAAGGGCCTCGGCGAATACCTCCGCAGCCGCCTCTGGGTCTGAGGTTCCCGTCGCTGACCCGCTCACTGTCGCGTTTGTGCGCCACTGCACCCGTCGCGGTGCATTCGCGCACAAACGCTGCAGATTTCAGGCTAGGAGGCGGTAGCCAATGCCACGGGCGGTGACGATCAACTTCGGGTCGTCGGGTTGGTCTTCGATCTTCACCCGCAACCTGCGGACGTGCGCATCCACGAGACGGCTGTCGCCGAGGTACTCGTAGCCCCAGACCCGCTCGAGCAACTGGTCGCGGGAGAGCACCATGCCGGCGTGGTCGGCGAACTCGCAGAGCAGGCGGAACTCGGTCTTGGTGAGGTTCAGCTCGATGCCGGCCTTCAGCGCGATCCCCTGCTCACGACGCAGCTCGACGTCGCCGAAGCGACCCGTCGGCTCGGCCGCGGTGTTCTCGTGCAGCTGCACCCTCCGCAGGGCGGCGCGGATGCGGGCGGCGAGCTCTTTGGGAACGACCGGCTTCGTGACGTAGTCGTCGGCGCCTGCCTCTAGGCCGGCAACCAGGTCGTAGGTGTCGGTCTGAGCAGTGACGATGATGATCGGCACGATGCTGCTGGCGCGGAGGGTGCGGCAGACCTCGAACCCGCCGATGTCCGGAAGCCGCAGGTCGAGCAGCACGAGGTCGGGCTCGTCCTTGGCGAACGACTCGAGCCCACTACGGCCGTCGGCCGCTTCACGCACGTCGTATCCCTCGTCCTCGAGCGCCAGCGTTAGCGCCAATCGGATCGAATCATCGTCTTCGATGAACAGCAGGGTGGTCATGGACGTCCAGTCGACAGGAAGGCACCGCGGGCGAAGAGGATCGGAACATCTGTTACAGAAATCGCACAATCAGCGAGTCGAGCTGTCACAAACGCCGATCAGACTAATGCCTGTTCACGCTGCATCGGTGGGGTACCAACCTCCCCCTGGTGCCTCACCGGCAGCGGAAACCCTCAGGGCGGCCAGTCGAATCCACGGGTACCCCACCCAAGCGTGTTCCCGTCCAGCAGGAGGTTCCGATGTTGTCACCGATCCTTGTCGCCTCGACCGACGCATCCCGTCAGTTGCTCGTGATGACAGTGGAGGGCCCCCTGGTCGATCCCGATCACATGGAAGCGCTCCGACTAGTGCTCCCGGCTGTGCCGACCGGATACACCCTCATCGTCGATCTCACCGAGGCCACCGAGTTCAGCAACGATGCGATCGACGTGCTCCGCTCGATCGCTCGCGATGCCGCCGGCCTGGGCCAGACGATGATCGTGGTGTGCGGCCACGTCGCTCGACGAACCGACCTGGTGCTCGCCGACGTCGATACCCTCGTCCCAGTCGTCGCCGCGCTGGAAGACGCTCTCCCCCTGACCAGCGCCGCCGCTTGATCGAGGCGATCAGCACGAGCACCGTGCGATCGGCCACACTTAGGGAATGGCTAGGGCTGCAAGACGAGCGCGACGAACGGTGCGCCTGCGCACGCGGGTCACCCTCTTCTTCAGCCTCACGACGCTGTCGGCCAGCCTCGCACTAGGAGTCGTCACTTACGCCGTCGCCCGCAACTACCTTCTCGACCAGCGCACCTCGAGCGCGCAGACTCAGGCATTCAGCAACGCCCGGACAGTTCGCGACGAGATGCGCGCCCCCACCGGCGACGTGAAGGATCTCATCGGTCGGCTCCGCACAGAGGGCAACGGCTTCGCGATCTTGATGCTGCCCGATCAGGAGCCGCTGTACTCGAGCATCCAGATCCAAGACGTGGACCTCCCCGTCGAGCTGCTGGCGAGCGTGAGCAACAACGACAACGGAATCCAACGCCTCGACGCCAAGGGCGAGCCGTACCTTGCGGTCGGGATCAAGGTGGCCGAGTTCGATGCCGCCTACTTCGAGGCCTTCCCGCTCGACAACACCGAACGCACGCTGCAGGCCATCGCCACCGCGTTGGGTTTCGGCGCAGCAGTCACGGCCCTCCTCGCAGGAGGCCTCGGATGGTGGACGAACCGTCGCCTGCTGCGTCCGCTCACCCGCGTCGCCGAGGCCGCCGGCGACATCGCCTCGGGCGGCCTCGATACGCGCATGCCCAGCGAGGCCGACCCCGACCTCGACCGGCTGGCCCGTTCGTTCAACGACATGGCCGACGCGGTGCAGACCCGCCTGGAACGTGAGGCCCGATTCGCCTCCGACGTCAGCCACGAACTTCGCTCTCCGATCACCGCGCTGGCCGCTGCCGTAGAGGTGCTCGACGCCCGTCGCACCGACTTGCCCGAGCGCACGCAGCAAGCGCTCGATGTCGTGGTCACGCAGGTGCGTCGGTTCGACCAGATGGTGATGGACCTCCTCGAGCTGTCGCGCATCGACGCCGGGTCAACCGAGTTGCATCGCGAGGAGGTGCAGATCGAAGACCTCGTCAGCCGCATCGCTCATCGATACGGATTTTCCGACGTTCCCATCGAGGTGAGCCCAAAGGTCACCGGCACCGTGCGCGTCGACAAGCTCCGTTTCGAACGAGTGCTCGCCAACCTGCTCGACAACTCCCGCCAGCACGGCGGGGGTCCCACCCGGGTGCTCGTCGAGCAACGCGGCCGACGCGGCATCGCGCTCACCGTGGAGGACGCCGGCCCGGGGGTTGCCCGCGGTGAGCGGGCACGCATATTCGAACGCTTCGCCCGCGGCAGTGCGTCGAGGCACAGGATCGGTACCGGGCTCGGCTTGGCGTTGGTGGCCGAGCATGCCCAAGCACATGGGGGCGAAGCGTGGGTCGAGGATCGACCGGGTGGCGGCGCCCGGTTCATCGTCACGTTCGGGGAGGTGGCCTGATGAAGCGAGTGGTCGTGCTAACCGTCGCGATGATCGCCTTGGCAGCAGCATGCGGATTGCCGAACGAGAACAAGTTCCGCCCGATCGATCGCGGCGAGGACCGCTTCGGGCTGTGGGAAACGTCCACCACCAGCACCACGACCACGCTGGCGCCGACCACCACCCTCGACGTCACGACCTCGACGGTTGCCGAGACGACCACCACGATCGCCACCGAACAGGTCGAGATCTACTTCCCCAGTGGAAGGCAGCTCGCCCGCATCTCGGTCGCGATGTCGGCCAGGCCATCGCTCACCCAGGTGATGGCGAAGCTGCTCGAAGGTCCACCCGACGGCGAGCTCGGCATCGGGCTCCGTACCGTGCTGTCACCCGACGCCGACATCACCGTGACGAGCGAGGCGGGCGTGGCGTCTGTCGACCTGCCCGGGGGCATCTTCGATGCAATCGACTCCACCGATCAGCGTCTGATGTTCGGGCAGATCGTGCTGACGCTCACCGGGTGCTGCCCAGGGGTCGGCCAGGTGCTGTTCACCCTCGACGGGCAGCCGACCCGTGTGTTCCGTGGCGATGGCAGCGCGACCGAGCCCGGGGAACGGGTCTCACGCGACGACTACACCGTGCTGCTCACCAGCGTCGGCGAGCCGATCGTCACCACGACCACCTCCACGGCACCGAGCACCGACTCCACTGCGGGCGGGTAGCGTCGAATCCCTCATGCGCAGCGGATTCATCACCTTCGTGGGAAGGCCCAACGTCGGCAAGTCCACTCTCGTGAATGCGCTGTGCGGCCAGAAGGTCAGCATCGTCAGCGACAAACCGCAGACAACGCGCACCCGGGTGCGCGGCGTGCTCACCCGCCCCGATGCCCAACTCGTGTTCGTCGACACGCCTGGATTGCACAAGGCAGTGACGGCACTCGGAGACCGGGTCAACGCTACGGCGATCGACAGCGTGAAGGACGTCGACGCGATCTGCCTCGTCATCGACGGCACCAAGTCGTTCGGTTCGGGCGATCGCTGGGTGGCCGGCCGGTTCGACGTGACCAAGGCCATCGTCGTCATCAACAAGATCGACAAGGTGAGCCGCGATCAACTCGCCGTGCAGCTCACGGCCGCCTCCTCGCTCGGCGCCGCCGAGTACTTCCCGGTCTCAGCCCGCACCGGCGCCGGTGTCGGAGCACTGGTCGAACACCTGTCGTCGCTGATGCCAGAGGGTCCTCTGTACTTCCCCGACGACACCGTACGCGACCTGCCGGACGAGCAGTGGGTGGCCGAACTGGTGCGCGAGCAACTGCTCGCCGTCACCCGCGACGAGCTGCCCTACAGCATCGCCACAAGGGTCACCGAGTGGGAATGGCCACGCGTGCGCTGCGAGATCGTCGTCGAGCGCGACAGCCAGAAGGGCATCGTCATCGGCAAGCGTGGCGCCGTGCTGAAAGAGGTCGGCACTCGTGTGCGCGCCCAACTGCCCGAAGGCATGTACATCGAGCTGTTCGTGAAGGTCGACAAGGACTGGCAGCAGCGACCCGACCGCGTCGAGCGCCTCGGCTACTGATCGTCGCCAACTGGCGCGTCAGACGTTGCTGTCGCGGCCGGCCCAGAACGGGGCACGCAGCTCGCGCTTGAGGATCTTGCCGCTGCCGGTCTTCGGTAGCTCGTCGAGCCAGGTGACCGACCGCGGCACCTTGTAGCTGGCAAGGTGCTCACGAGCGAAGGCCTTCACGTCGTCCTCGGTCATCGAGCCGCCCTCGCGCACCACGACGACCGCATGCACGCTCTCGCCCCACTCCTCGCTCGGGACCCCGAACACGGCGGCCTCCAGNNCATGTCCTTCTTCCGATCGCAGATGTAGATGTAGCCCTCGTCGTCGCGATAGGCGATGTCGCCGACGGTCTGGTAGCCCTGCTTGTGGTCCTGCAGGAACTTGTCGTGCTGCTTGTAGTAGTCGGCGAACACGCTGGGGCTCTTCACGAACAGCTCACCCGTGTGCTCGGGGCCGGCGCCGGTCACCTCGTTGCCGTCATCGTCCAACAGCTTCACCTCCACCAGCGGCGCCGGCTTGCCGCAGGAACCGGGCTTGCGCAGCTGATCCTCCGGGAGCAGGACGCAGTTGACGCCGAGCTCGGTGGATCCGTACACCTCGTAGAGCGAATCGCCGGGGAAGTAGGCGAGATACATCCTCTTCAGGGCGAAGCTCCACGGCGCCGCGTTGGCGATCATCCGTCGCATCGACGACACGTCGTAGCGCGCCTTCACCTCGGGTGGCAGGTTGCACACCATGCGGATCGGCGTCGGTGCCGCGAACGTAGAGGTGACCCGGTACTTCTCCACCAGCCGCAGCCAGTCCTCGGCGGCGAACTTGCGTTGCAGCACGGTCGTCTGCCCGAGCGCCTGGGCAGCGGCCAGGAAACCGCCGGGGCCGGAGTGATACAGAGGGCCGGTGGGGATGTACACGTCGCTCGGCGTGTACCCGATGACCATCATCAGCGCCGCGGCTTGCTCGGCCCCGGC
>CXWL01040159.1_pt1 | contig 10012 bp, 8 predicted proteins | sample 590931 | NCBI WGS metagenome assembly CXWL01 (sample SAMEA3498368, study PRJEB10139) | groundwater metagenome | biome: water well; material: biofilm material | place: Germany | collected 2015-04-27
GCGGTGCTCTGCTTCAGCTTCGGCTCCACGCTGGTGAAGAAGGCCGGAATCCCAGGCCCGACGATGGCGTTCTGGCGAATGCTGATGACGACGGGCAGCTGGGCCGCGATCCTCTGGATCACCGAGCGCCGCCACGTCCGCACCGACGAGTTGCGCCGTGCGCTCGTGCCCGGCGTCGTGTTCGGCCTCAACATCGCCCTGTTCTTCACAGGTGTGACCAAGACGAGCGTGGCCAACGCCGAGTTCATCGGCTCGCTCACTCCACTGCTGCTCGTTCCGGCCGGAGCGATCCTGTTCAAGGAACACCTCGACAGTCGGGCACTGTCGTTCGGATGCGTCTCGCTGGCCGGTCTGGCGATCGTGCTGTTCAACGCACCTGTCAGGGGAACGTCGAGCTGGGAGGGCAACCTCATCGTCGGCTGCGCGGTGTTGCTGTGGGCCACCTACCTGCTCACCAGTCGCGTGCTCCGCCAGAACATGAGCGTGCAGGCGATCATGGCCGCGATCATGCCGATCGCGACGATCACGGTCTTCCCGATCGCGTTGGTCCGCGGTGAGCTCGACGACGTCACGAGCCGGTCGCTCCCCTACATGCTGATCCTGGCCGTCGCCACCGGCACCATCGCTCACGGACTGGTCGTCTACGCCCAGCACACCGTGCCGGTCGGCACGATCGGGATCATGCAGGTCGCCCAGCCCGCACTCGCCGTCGGCTGGGCGTACCTCCTGCTCGATCAGAGCATCAGGCCTGTGCAGCTGATGGGCATGGCGCTGGTGATCGCAGGTCTTGTGGCGGTGATGACCCTTGGTCTGCGAGGGTCGCCGGGGTCAGCCCGATCAGGGCCCAGGCCGCCAGGGCCGCTGCCAGCCAGGCGGGAGCAGGATTCCGACCGCTAGGGTGGGGTCGAACACATCACGGGGAGCTCGCAGGTCCGGCGGGCTGAGAGGGTGGCCGACCGTCACCGACCCACGAACCTGATCTGGGTAATGCCAGCGGAGGGAACCATGGGAACATCCGGTGAAGCGGTAGTCGTCATCGGTGGCGGTGCGATCTCGCCGCCGACGGGCGACCACGCTCTCGTCATCGCCGCCGACGGAGGGTACGACGTCGCCCGCGCCGCCGGGCTCGAGCCGAGCGTGATCGTCGGCGACCTCGACAGCCTCAGCGAGGCCGGCTTGCAATGGGCGCAGCTCCACCACGTCGACATCCGGCGCCACCCGACCGACAAGGATCAGACCGACACCGCGTTGGCGATCGAGCACGCAATCGCACTTGGTGCCGATTCGCTGCTGTTGTGCGGCCCGGATCGCACCGACCGCATCGATCACCTGCTCGGCGCGGTGATCGCGTTGGGCGCGCCCGTGCTCGCCGCGATGGAGCACGTCTCGGCCCGTCTCGGCAGCACCGTCGTGCACGTGCTGCACCCTGGGCACTCCGTCACCCTCGACCTCCCGGTCGGCGCCGTCTTCTCCGTGCTCGCACTTCACGGCGTCTCCACCGGAGTGCAGGTGGTCGGAGCGCGGTGGTCACTCACCGACGCGACGTTGCCGGCGGCCGAGACGAGGGGCATCAGCAACTCCTCCACCGGCCGACCGGTCACCATCGCGGTGTCGGCCGGGGTGCTCACCGTGATCGTTCCGGCGGTGGCCGGATGAACCGCGCCGTGTCGGTGCTCGGCGCGGTCACCGCACTCTCGTTGCCGCTCGTCGGCTGCGGCGGCGCCGAGTCGACTCCGGTCACTCTCACGCTGGTCGCCTACGACTCCTTCCCCGACGGTGCGGCCGACACCACCTTGAACGCCGCCCTGGCCACCTTCACCGCCGACACCGGCATCGCCGTGAAGATCGTCATCGCCGGCGACGCCGGCACGATGGCGAGCAAGGCCGTACTCACCGCCGGGAACCCGGAGGGCGACGTGATGTGGGGCATCGACAACACCTTGCAGTCGCGGGTGATCGATGCCGGCGTGTTCGAACCGTACGAATCCAGCCAGCTCGATCAGCTCGATGCCGATCTCACCGCGCTCGTACCGGGCCACGAGCTCACCCCCGTCGACTTCGGTGACGTCTGCGTGAACTACGACATCGCCTGGTTCGACGACCATCAGCTCGACCCGCCGCAAACGCTGGCCGATCTGGCCGCTCCCGAGTACCGGGACCTGCTGGTGGTCGAGAACCCCGCGTCCAGCTCTCCCGGACTCGTCTTCCTACTGGCGACCGTCGCCGAGTTCGGCGCCGGCGGCTGGCAGACCTACTGGCGAGATCTCGCCGGCAACGGCGTCGAGGTGGTTGATTCGTGGACCAGCGCGTACTACGAGCGCTTCAGCGGTTCGCTCGGGAACGGCCCGCGACCACTCGTCGTCAGCTACGCGAGCAGCCCGACGGCCGAAGTGGTGTTCGCCGATCCACCCCGAGCCGACCCACCCACCGCAGTCGTCGGCGCCACCTGCTTCCGGCAGGTGGAGTTCGCCGGCGTGCTGCGCGGCACCGACCACGCCGGTGAGGCCAGGCAGCTGCTCGAGTTCCTGGTGGGCGAGGCCTTCCAGGCGGCGGTCCCGCTGAACCTCTTCGTCTGGCCGGCCCGTACGGGAGTGGAGCTGCCGATGGTCTTCCTCGAGCACTCCGATGTCGTGAGCGATCCGCTCACGATGGCACCGTCAGACATCGCATCGAGCCGGGAGGCATGGGTGGACGAGTGGACCACCATCGTGCTGCGCTGAACCAGGGCCTGCCGCGCCGGCTCCGCATCGCGCTGTTCGGCGCGCCTGCAGCGTTCCTGCTGATCTTCTACGTGTGGCCGGTGCTCACGCTGCTGGCCGAGGTGGCCGATTCGACCGACATCGCCCGAACGCTCACGCGTCGCGGTCTCGGCGACGTGATCTGGTTCACCACCTGGCAGGCGGTGATCAGCACCGCAGCCACGGTGGTCATCGGTCTCGGCCCCACCTACCTGTTGTCGCGTTGGCAGTTCCGCGGTCGTCGGCTGCTGGCAGCCGCGGTGACCGTGCCGTTCCTGCTGCCGACGGTGGTGGTGGGTGCTGCGTTCACCTCGCTGCTTCCCGAACGGTTCGAGCAGACGGTGGTCGCGGTGATCGCTGCCCATGTGTTCTTCAACGTGGCCGTCGTCGTGCGAGTGGTCGGCGCGGTATGGAAGCAGCTCCCGAACGACCTCACTGCCGCGGCGCTCACGCTCGGCGCCACACCGTGGCAGGCGATGTGCCGGGTCACGCTGCCATTGCTGCGCCCGGCAATCACCGCCGCTGCAACCATCACGTTCCTGTTCACGTTCACGTCGTTCGGTGTGGTGCAGATCCTCGGCGGTCCTCGGCATCCGACGATCGAAGTGGAGATCGCGAGGCGGGCCACGCAGCTCGGTGATGTGGCCGGTGCGGCAGTCCTCTCGGTGCTGCAGCTGATGATCCTCGTCTTGCTCGTCGTCGTGTCGGCCCACGTCCAGCGTCGCGCCCGACCCCTCTCGCTACGGCGCCTCGCCGCTCGCGAGGCGGGCACCCGGCGTCAGCGGATCGGCGTGTTGAGCGGCGCCGCGGCGACTGCGGCGCTGGTGATCGTGCCCCTGGGCGCGCTGACACTCGACTCGATACGCATCGGTGGACGGTGGACCATCGCCCCGTGGACGACCCTCGGAGACCCCGCTGTGCGGCCGGGCGTCTCGCTTCCCGTCGACCCCCTCGGTTCGATCCGCACATCGCTCGGATTCGCGCTCACCGCGACAGCGATCAGCCTCGCGATCGGTGCCCTCGCCGCACTCGCCATCGCCGGGTCGCGCCGCGGCGGCCGGATCATGGATCTCGGCGTGATGTTGCCGCTCGGCACCTCTGCGGTGACGATCGGCTTCGGCATGCTGATCAGCTTCGACCGGGCACCGGTCGACTGGCGCGGCGAACCCTGGCTCGTACCGGTCGGTCACGCACTGGTGGCCACACCGTTCGTGGTGCGCACGGTGCTGCCGGTGCTGCGGTCGCGCCCGCCCGGCTTGATCGACGCGGCCACGACGCTGGGCGCCACACCTGTGCGCGGCTGGTGGGAGATCGACGTGCACATGCTCGGCCGACCGATGGTTGCCGCAGCGGGCTTCGCGATGGCGATCTCGCTCGGCGAGTTCGGGGCGACGACGTTCCTCAGCCGGGCCGGAACCGACACGATGCCACTCGCGATCGGCGGGCTGCTCGGTCGGGCCGGTGCGCTGCCCCACGCCCAGGCCGCCGCGCTCGCAGTGATATTGGCTGCGATGACGCTGGTGATGCTGTTGGTGATCGATCTGGCCGACACCGATCGGGCCGGCCGCGAACAGGTGGAAGGGCGATGACGCTCGAGCTCCGCCACATCGACGTTCGCTTCGGCGGCGCTACCGTGCTCGCGCAGGTGTCGCTGCGCATCGAGACGGCCGAGATCGTTGCGCTGCTGGGGCCGTCGGGTGCTGGGAAGACGACCCTGCTCCGGGCGGTGGCCGGTCTCGTGACGCCCGACAGCGGCGCGGTGCTGGTCGACGATCGCGACGTCACCGACGTTGCCGTGCACGACCGTGGTGTCGGGCTGGTCTTCCAGGACAACCAGTTGTTCCCTCACCGCGACGTGGCCGGCAACGTGGAGTTCGGGCTCCGGATGCAGCGGCTGCCGCGTGCGCAACGCGAGGCGCGAGTGAGCGACATGTTGCAGCTCGTGGGCCTGGAAGGGTTCGAACATCGAGCCGTCACCTCGCTGAGCGGCGGCGAGGCCAAGCGGGTAGCCCTGGCTCGATCGCTCGCGCCCGGGCCGCCGATCCTCCTGCTCGACGAGCCGCTCACCGGGCTCGACGACGACCTCCACGATCGCCTGGCCGCCGACCTGGCGACGATCCTGCGGGCGACGTCCACCACCACCCTGCTCGTCACCCACGACGTCGACGAGGCCCACGCGATCGCCGACCGGGTCGTGCTTCTCTCATCGCTATCGGCCTAGAGCGAACACGCCAGGCTACAGCGGGGCCGAGTTCCAACAGCCGTTCCGCAACGCTGTTGCGAACCCGTCGGCACGATTCGTCTTTAGTCTCGACAACATGGCGGGCGCGAATCCACAGCAGATCGTCGAGAACTCGCTGTATGTCGCAAGGACTTCACTGCGACCGGGCGCGACCAACTGGGAGCTCGGCCAGTTGTGGAGCGCTGGGCGATTGGACGACGTGACGTTCATGCACAATGGCGTGCCTGTGACGGTTGACATCAACGTGCTGCCAGCACCTTAGGTGAGGATGATGAACATCAACAGCTTCGAGAGCGACCGAGATTTCAAGGTTTGGGAGTACACGGTCTCGATGGGCTTGCTGCTGTTGCGCAGTGTGCGGGGCCAATCACACGCGACGCAGGTTGACTTGCTGTTTCGAGTGACCTCCTTCGTCTGTCTGTCAACCGAGAGTGCCGGATTGATTGTGCGTACGGCGACCCCGGATGAGATCGAGCAATTCGTGAGAGAACATGGGCCGGTGGAGGAAGGCTCGACTCTGTTTCGACTCAACGCCAGCGAATGGGTGGCGGCACGATCGCTACGCGCGGCTGAGACGGAGGATGAGTACTTTGCCCCGAGCCCCCTCATGGCCGATTACTCCTTGTGATCGCGGACCGCAATCCGGCTGTGCGAATCGGGACATGATCGTGCTGGGTGAACGCCCGCCACCCCTGCGTCTCCGGATGCTCACTGTTCGCCAGGCCTGACTGTGGCGATCGCGGCGGAGGTTCGGGCTGGAAACACCCCGTCGATGAGAGTGGTGCGGACAGTTGCGTCCGCGATCGCGTGGACAGTCGCGTGGCTGGAAACACGCGTCCGCGCGTTTCGGCCTCGCAGCACCCTGCCGGTCGCGGTCGCGTCCGGGGCGGATGGCCCGTTGTCGCAGGTCATCCGTCCCCGCGTNNTGAAGCGCCCCGGGTTCTGTGGAGGCTCCAACCTTTGAGAAGGATGGAGTCATGCCAAGGAATGGGAAGTACCCCGATGAGCTACGCGAGCGTGCGGTGCGGTTGGTCCTGGACCATGCGCACGAGTACGGGTCGCAGTGGGAAGCGATCTGCTCGGTTGCCGAGAAGCTGGGACCGAAGGCCGAGACGGTCAGGTTGTGGGTTCGCCGGGCGGAGACCGACAGCGGTCGCCGTCCCGGCGCGACCACTGACGAGCTGGTCGAGCTGAAGCGGTTGAAGCGTGAGAACGCCGAGCTGCGCCGGGCCAACGACATCTTGAAGGCTGCGGCTTGATATGCGGGTGATCCGCGGGGTTCCGCGTTGTGCGGTCAAGGCTGCGGGTCGAGAGAGGGAGACCCGTGATGACGACTGGATGGCAGCCCCACTTGGAGCGTTCGACGAAGGCTGAGGTGTGCCCGGTCCAGCTGGGCCACGACGTGATCGACGCGTACTTGCGGTTGGTGTGGGCGCGTGCCCGGTTGAACACGTTGTTGGCGGTGGCGTTCGATTTGAAGGTGTTCTTCTCGGTCGTCGCGAAGGAGCCGACCGCGGTGATGGTTCGTGATGTTCTCGGGTTCATCGAGACGCAACGCTCGCCGCGTCGGGGCGGCAACGTGGTTCGGATTGAGGACGGCGAACGCGGCCTGTCAGCGCGCACGATCAAGCGGCGGCTGTCGAGCGTGTCGGGCCTGTTCGAGTACCTCGTGGCGATCGACGTTGTCGCGAAGAATCCGGTCCCTCGCGGGTTGGGACATGCGCGTGGCCGTCATCAGCGCGGTGTGCCATTGGTGCGCGCGCCGCGAACGTTGCCGAAGGTGTTGAACCCTGACGAGGTCGATGCACTGATCTCTGTGCTGCGCACCCGGCGGGACCGGGCGATGGTCGAAGCGATGCTGTTGGGAGGGCTGCGGCGCTGCGAGGTTCTTGGGCTCCGGTTGAGCGATCTGAATCCTGGTGAGCGGCGGCTGCTGATCGCTGATGGCAAGGGCGGTCATCAGCGGATTGTGCCGGTGTCATCGCGGTTCTTCGTGTCGGTCGCCGACTACCTCGAGCATGAACGACCGGTCACGGACACCGATCGGATCTTCGTGGTGCTCAAGGGTCCGCGGCGCGGCAGGCCGCTGTCGGCGGCAGGGGTCGATGAGATCTTCGACGGAGCGCGAGGCAGGGCAGGGCTGGCCCACGCCACCTGTCACGAGCTGCGGCACACCTGTTTCACGAGGCTCCGCGAGGCCGGGATGGCGTTGGAGGCGATCCAAGCACAGGCCGGTCATCGCTCGATCGAATCGACGCGGCTCTACCTGCATCTCGCCAACGGCTGGCTCGATGACGAGTATCAGCGGACGATGGCCGCCATCGATGGGCGGCTGTCGTGACCGCGGTTGTCGCACCTGTGCCGGCGTTCGATGTCGCCGAGCTGGTCGAGGTGCACGCTGCGCTCGGTGCCACGCCGGCGGCGTGTCGCGGGCGACGCTACGTCGGGCTCAGGTTCGTCGAGCAGTTCGGCAGCCTGCACGGCTGGTTTGGGCTGCCAGTGGCCGAGCGGCTGGAACAGCCGGTCGTGCTTCGATCGTGGGCGAACTGGGCGGTCGTTGAGGCGATGGTCCCGGTCGACGCTGGCTACGTGGTCGGCGCCTCGGCGAAGTGGGCGTTGCATGTCACCGAACGTGAGCCGTTGGCGCACGCCGAGTTCACTGCCGCCGCCGCAGCGCTCGGGTTCTCTGCGCTGCAGACCCGGCACATGTGGGCGGCGCTGGCGAAACTCTCCGTGATCGCTGGATGTCGGGCGGCCACCATTGCTGATCGCTGCTATCTAGAGACGCGCGACATCTACCTGGGCGCGGTCCGCGAGCGATGCGACGGAACGATCCCGAAGATCTTCGCCACACCCGTGTTCGGCCTGAACGCGGTGATGTTCCACCTCGGCCGAGGGCCAGCACCGGCACGTCGAACATCGCATGTCCCCCGCCAGTTCGACTGGCCCAGTCTCACCGAACGCACGCCGGTGCTCGCTGCCACGATGCGTCGCTATCTCGACCAGCTCGCTGTCAGCCTGCGCCCGGGCAGCGTCGCCGCGATCGACACCACCATGCGCCTGTTCGCCGGGTTCGTCGCCGGCCATGACCCCAGCGTCGTCGGAGCCGCCGATGTCGCCCGATCGCACATCGAAGCGTTCAAGCTGTGGACCGCTGCACGGCCAGGACGTCGCGGTCGGCCAGTCGCGACGAACACCACCATCAGCATGCGGCTCGGGCACCTGCGGTCGTTCTTCGCTCGCATCATCGAGTGGGACTATCCCGACGTGCCGCCACGCGTCCCGGTGTTTTTCGGCGACTTCCCGATCCGCACCAGACCACTTCCGCGGTTCCTCGACGACCCGAGCGCCACCAGGTTCATCGCTGCGGCACGCGACTTGCCAGACGCCTTCGACCGACTCGCGGTCGAGATCCTCTCCCGAACCGGCATGCGCCGCGGTGAACTCCTCGGGCTCACCATCGACGCCGTCGTCCAGATCGGCTCGGCCTTCTGGCTGCGAACCCCCGTCGGCAAACTGCACAACGACCGCTACATCCCCCTGCATCCGAACCTGAAGACTCTGATCGACGACTGGCTCGCCGACCGGCCCGCCCTGCTGCGCAGCGACCTCATGTTCATCGAGCGTGGACGACCGATCCCCGCTCAACGCGTCGATCGCGCCGTCCAGCGCGCCGGCGCAGCAGCCGGCATCGGTCACGTCCACCCCCATCAACTTCGCCACACCCTGGCCACCCAAGCGATCAACCGAGGCATGAGCCTCGAAGCGATCGCCGCGCTGCTCGGACACGCCTCGCTGACCATGACCATGGTCTACGCCCGCATTGCCGACCGCACCGTCGCCGACGAGTACTTCGCCGTCACCGAGAAAGTCGAAGCCCTCTACGACCAACCACGCGAACTACCCGCCAGCGACGAAGGCCACGAGATGCGCAAGCTACGCGCCGAGATGCACCGCCGCATGCTCGGCAACGGCTTCTGTGCGCGCCCCGTCGAGCTCGACTGCCACTTCGAGTCGATCTGCGAGTCGTGCACCTTCTTCGTCACGACCATCGAGTTCAAGCCCACCCTTCAACGCCAACGCGACGACGCCAGAGACAAGGGCCAAGCCGGCAGAGAGAAGATCTTCGACGGCCTCCTCACACGGCTCGACGATCAAGCCGCCGGCTGACTCCGAACTTCCTCTTGACAGCGATCACCCACATAATGCGCAGCAGCCTTCAAGATGTCGTTGGCCCGGCGCAGCTCGGCGTTCTCACGCTTCAACCGCTTCAGCNNTTTCTTCGGGGCGGAGCTCGACCGCCAGTCCACGAAGTGATCGCGTTCATCGACGCCAACCGGCACCGGGTGTCGGGCGCGTTGCGTTGGGGGATCGAGCCGATCTGTGCGGTGTTGCAGATCGCCCCGTCGACGTATCATGCCGCCAAGAAGCGCCCGCCGTCGGCGAGGTCGGTCCGCGACGCCGAGCTCAAGCCGCAGGTGCTGCGGGTGTGGGAACAGAACCTGTCCGTCTACGGCGCGGACAAGGTGTGGGATCAGTTGAACAAAGACGGTGTCCGGGTCGCCCGCTGCACTGTCGAGCGGCTGATGGCCGACCTGGGGGTGCAGGGCTGCCGGCGTGGCCGGCTGTGGGTGCGCACCACCGAAGGCGACGACCGGCTCGACCGGCCCGCTGATCTGGTCGAGCGCCGGTTCCGGGCGCCGGCCCCGAACCGGTTGTGGGTCGCGGATCTGACCTACGTCAAGACGCATTCCGGGTGGGTCTACGTGGCGTTCATCGTCGATGTGTTCTCGCGGATGGTCGTGGGCTGGCAAGCGTCACGCTCGCTTCGTTCTGATCTGGCGATCGACGCGCTCGAGATGGCCGTGTTCAACCGTCAACGCGCCGGCGCGGACCTGTCGCAGTTGACACATCACAGCGACAGGGGCGTGCAATATCTCAGCGTGCGTTACTCCGAGCGGCTGGCCGACAACGAGATCGTCGCGTCGGTCGGATCCAAGGGAGACAGCTTCGATAACGCGATGGCCGAGTC
>CXWL01016087.1_pt1 | contig 10011 bp, 14 predicted proteins | sample 590931 | NCBI WGS metagenome assembly CXWL01 (sample SAMEA3498368, study PRJEB10139) | groundwater metagenome | biome: water well; material: biofilm material | place: Germany | collected 2015-04-27
ACCTGGGAGTGGGATGCGTCCAATCCCAGACTTATAGTATTGGGATGTGATAGTCCAGAGCCGATGGATATGGTCAAGGCTCTATATGAAGGCCGGTATCGGGGCATACAAACATATTTGACCGACTCGATAACCGCAGAAACTATTAAATATGCTTTGAATACCTTTTTTACCACCAAGGTCGTCTTCGCCAATGAGTTTTATGATATCTGTCAGAGAATCGGAGCAAATTATGAAACAGTAAAATCGGTCTTGGAATTTCATCCCTGGGGAAGTAAAAATCATTTTAAGGTGTGGCATCAGGGTGGTCGGGGAGCCGGAGGTAAGTGTTTACCAAAAGACGCTGAGGCTTTTGCCTATCTTTCCCAATCAGAATTTTTTGAAGATATCTTTCAGACAAATGCTGAATTATTAAGAGATAATCCTAAAGATGCCAAGTGATACCTATACTGATATTTCTCCTGATGTTCCCAGGGTAACAACCGAGGGTCGTGAACAACGGACTATCGCAGGAATGACGAGTGTCATTATTCCGATGTTTAACATAGACTGGCACTTGGTCCACTACACGGGGCATTGTATCGGGTCGGCGAGAGAACATACCAATAAACCGATGGAGATAATCCTGGTTGATAATGGTTCTACGGTTGGTTTTTCCAAACCAGAGGATTACAAGGTGGATAAATACATCAAAAATGAGACTAATTTGGGCGTAGCACAAGCTTGGAACCAGGGTATTAGAGCGGCGGAAGGGGAATATATCTGTTTACTTAACAATGACGTACTGGTTTTTGATGAATGGCTTGATGACATGATTATGGGTTTGGAATATGCCGACTTACTCATGGCTACTCCTATGTATGGGGAACCTTTCTCTCGGGCTATTGAGGCGGGCAAGAAGAGAGACCATTGGCTGGGCTTACCCTATCAGGAATCTTTAAGTGATTTTACGGACTGGTCTTGTGTAGTAACCAGGAAAAGCACTTTTTCTAAGTTGGGTTTGTTTGATGAGCAGTTTGAGCTGGGATACGGGGAAGACCTGGACTTCATGCGTCGCATGAAAGAGGCGGGGTTAAAGTACGCCTCCACCAAGCGGGTAAACACTTTCCATGTCATAAACGGGACTTTTTACCCAGTAAGAATGAAAAATCTGTATGATATAGACAAGATGATGAACGACAACAAAGAAAAGTTAGCCCAAAAGTGGGATTTAAAACAAAAGACAGAAGGCAAGGTGTGGGGGGAGGATATTCCGGGTCCCAAAGATAACTCTAGCTCTCCATTGATTAGGTGCGCCGTAACCGGAGATAAGGTCTATCTCTTGAGAGAAAACCAGGTCTTGTGGGTTAAGAGCCCCGAAGTCTTAACGGCGTTGGGGTATGGGTTCGGAGATATACGAGAGATCGGTCAGGAGGAATTATATAAATATAGTTACGGAGAAGTTTTAACGATGGAGAATGTAAGTAACTATGTCGAAAAAAACTGACCATCTTAATCTATGGAGGAACTCACAGAAAGAAGTCGTTAAGCTAACTAACGAGGTGTTTCGCTTGAGAGAACTTATTGAAGCACTTTCTCCCAAGAGTAGAGCTGGACAGAAGTTACCGGATTACCAACCACCGGATGCCGAAATTTAGTATATTAACCCCATGTCATCTCCATAGTGAGGAGAGAAGAGATCAACTGCTTCGGGCGGTGGATAGCGTACTGGATCAAACGACGGGTGATTGGGAACTGGTTTTGGTAAACGACGGATCGACCATCCCTTTCCCAGACTTTGACGATAGCCGGATTAAGGTTTTTGAGCAACCCCACCTGGAAAGAATCATTGCGTACAACTTAGCCATGAAAAATGCCACCGGGAAATGGTTTTGTTTTTTGGATTCGGATGATGAATTTGATCCGACCTACCTAGAGAAGTTTTCACAAAAAATAAAAGAATATCCCAAGTACAAGATGTTTAATTGCGGAAGTAAGTTTATTCACAAAGATGGTAATGAGAGCCTTCGGGGGCCGTTTGAGCCACCGCTAAAAGACGTTGGACACGAAGAGTTCGGCGGGGGGAATATTGTCAACGGTACGTTCATTTTTCACAGATCAGTTTACGATAAGTTGGGGGCGTTCCCTCCGGCTAAGTGTGAGAATATAGACTGCACCGAACTTAACTATGGAGAGGAACAACCAAGAAACTTATTTATGAGTTCGCCCTGGGATTTTTCAGCGATGGCACAGATTGAGTTTCCAGAGATAAGGAGATATTTCACTATTGACAATGAGACCGAAACAGGTAAAATAATTAAAGAAATCGGTAATCCGTGGGGAAATGATTACTTTATTTTCTATAAATATACCAGAAAATATCACAGTTTTCCTTTTAGTGATAACTTGTATTTTGTTCATTTAAGATAATTATGTTAATTAAAAAAAAATGTCTTATCTGCAAAAAAGAATTTGTAACCCAGTCCTCGAGAATAAAAAGCGGCAGGGGTAAGTATTGTTCGAGATCTTGTACAAATGTTTACAGGAAAACCCAGCTAAAAGACAAGAATCCATGCTGGCGGGGGGGGAGGATTATGTTAAATGGATATTGGTGGCTTTATGCTCCCCAGCATCCATTTGTTTCTCGTAATCATAGATATGTCCAGGAACATCGTTTAGTTATGGAAAAAGCATTAGGAAGATATCTTAATAAGGGTGAGATCATACATCATATCAACCACATTAAAACTGATAATCGTCCTGAAAATTTGACGTTAATGAGTAAGGAAGAACATCATAAACACCATAGTGGTGGGATAAATAACCCCATGTACGGGGCTGTTCGGGATCGAGGTTTGGGGAAATTAAAAGTAAAGATGCCATTTACAGAATTGACTAAGTATAAATTGCCTGATTCTGATTGGGTTGAGTTCCCTTTTACGGTGGTTCAAAGTTATTTAAACAATGATAGGAATTATCCATTGCCACCAACGGCCTATATTATTCGAACGGTATGATAGACGTATTTTTTACCACCTATCTTCGGCAGAAGTTTACAGAGGAGTGTTTAGATTACCTAAGAGATAGAACCACTACTCCCCATCGGGTAATTATTATCGATAATGGGGGGAATGAATTTACCCAGGATCGTCCTGATGTATTTATGCGGGTGGGGTTATCCCAGAATATAGGTATTCATGCGGCTTGGAATCTGGCTCTTTCTATGGCGGAGTCTGAGTACTTTGTTACCAGCGATCCAGATTTACTGGTTCCCAAATTGGAAGATGATTGGCTCTCAAGAATGATTAAGTTCATGGATGAACGCCCGGATTACGGGGCTATCTCTATGATGCCGCATATCTTTATCGGGGCGGTGGGGATTGATCCGAGTGACCCAGAAGACGTAAAAGAGAGAAATATGTGCGGAGCGGTGTTTCGTATAATGCGGACTGAGGCAGTCCGTAAGGTGGGAGGTTGGGAACATAAAATGGAAGCTGGAAGGAATCACGAAGAATCCACCATTTGTAGTCGCTTGCAAGCGGCTGGATACAAGACTGGTATCTGTTCCCGTGTCCGCGCATATCACAATTTTGGAGAGAATTGGGGGTATCCACCAGAGTTTACCCCGGAAATGCAAAAGCATAATCCTGCATTAAAAGACTATGTTTTATCGTTTGATAATAGAAATGCTTATAATCAAGATACCTGGATGCCCTTATGAAAAAACTAAATATCGGGTGCGGAAACGTACCTTTGATTGGGTATACTAATATAGACAAATATTACTTTCCTGGTTCTAACCACATAGGATCGAACTTTAATGATTACAAGGCCTGGAATATAGAACACCCTAAATCACCGTGGATGTATGGTGACGCTGAAAAGTTGGAGTTCAATAACGAAGAATTTGATGAAGTAATAATGGTTCATTGTCTGGAACATCTATCTATGGATGCAGGAAGCGTCGCAATTAAAGAGGCCGTACGTGTGTTAAAAAAGGGGGGGTCATTGGAAATTGAGGTTCCTGATCTGGTAAAAGCTTGTTGGTTGTTTCTTGATTCACATATAACTATAGGGGAAAATAATTCATCTTGGTTTAGAGTAATGGGATTGTTGTATGGGGATCAGGGTGGGCTAGGGGAAGGCCAGTTTCATTTGTGTGGATACTCTCGTGAATATTTAAAGTTAAGAATGGAAGAACATGGACTAACTGATATAGAAGATGTCCAGGTAGGTATTGGTCATGGAACCCGTGAGGGAATGGGTCATCCCGAACCTGAATACGATTTTAGACTACGGGGGGTAAAAGTATGATAAACCAAAAAGACGTTACCATCATAATTCCTTATTGGGGGAAGAATCCCGAAGAGAGATATGCCTTCAAAGAGTGTATGGCCTCTTTACTGGAAACGTGCGAATGTCCAATAATCGTGGTTGCTAACGGGGGACTCGGGCTTCCTGAAATCACTCTCCCCGATAGGGTGAAACTGGTAGAAGTACCGGAACAAGGGCAATGTAGGGCTTGTAACATCGGCGTAGCCATGTCAGATACGCCCTGGGTAATGATAAGTAATGATGACATGATCTATTCCCTGGGGTGGTTTAAGAATTTAACTGGTGGAAAACTAGACATAGGATTAAGTCTTGAAGGGACTGTTTGCATTTCTCCCAAGTTGGTAGAACCCAGGTCTGGTGCGCCTACGTTTGGAGTTTATTTTTGTGGGGGAGCTGGAGGAGATTTCGATAAAAAATCTTGGCTTGAGTATTCTAAACTATATGAAAATTCGATAGATTTATTTAAAGGGATAAGAAAGGGATTTAACTTACCATTTTTAATGCCCAAAGAATTATGGGAGACTATTGGGGGGTACGATGAAGTCTTTGACCCATTTGGGAGCAATGGGGATTCGGATTTGGAATATAAGATCAAACTTGCTGGGATTCAGTCTTATCAAAATACTAATGCTATTGTATATCATTTTAGTCAAACCTCTGGTACATTCCACCCTGACAATCGTGCTTACTGGGATAAAAACTGGCATTATTTTATTGAGAAATGGGGTTTTGAGAGAGCTTCTAGTCCAGAAATATGGACTGCTACTTTTGAGATTCCAATGGATAAATTAAAGTACAGACCAGATTGGATTGGTAAATATGGAGGGATACAATAAAATATCAGATCAGCTTATAAGTATTGGTCTTGCGGATTGGGTCAATATTGAAGATATTATGAATATTTTTGATGCTGTGTTTAATCTTGAACCAGGACAGATATACCTAGAAATAGGAGTGGCTTACGGAGCCAGCTTGTCGGTGGCCTGTATAGCTGCTATGGATGGAGTAAATATCTATGGAATAGACGTTATCGATCAGTCCGGGAGAGCGGACAACATTCAAAAGATGCTCGATCTCTATGATAGGAAGTTCACTCATTTTTTTATAAACTCCGATTCACAAATGGAAGCTAAGGGCTGGAATCGGGGACCAATAGACGTTTTGTACATAGATGGGGATCATTCCCCCGAGGGAGTGATGAGAGACCTAATCTCTTGGTTGCCCAGGGTAAAAAATGGTGGAAAGATCATATTTGACGACTACAATGATAAAACCGGGGTAAAACAGGTTGTAGACAGATTGATACTTAATAACCAGATGTATAAGAACCAAACAGTTAATGGCGAGTCGTTTACTTGTATAAAAGCATGGTAATCAATTTTGTTGGATTATTTTCACAACCAAGTGTTACTGGCGAAATAAGCGATGAAACCCACATTGCTCGTGAGTTAGAAAGTTTGGGACACGAGGTAAACAGAGTTCCCCGGGATGTGTGGAAAGCTAGTGTAGACGGTCATCCTACTCGTCCAGATTGGTTGCTCCCAATTAAATCAGATATCAATTTAATTGCCAAATGGCCCCATTTTGATGATTCTAAATATATATTAGAACTTAGAAAGGTATCCCAAGCCCCGGTTTTTTACTGGATTTGGGATTGGATGAATGAATTTGATCCTGCAAATTGGAATGTAAAAATGGCCAAAGCATCAGATCTTTATCTAACTGGGGAGGGGGGGTTGGTGGGTAAGTACCGTCAAGCTGGTATCCCTGCTTATTATTTCCAGATGGACGTATGTGATGGAAGAATTACTTTAGATAGGTCTACTAAAAAAGACCATGAGTTGATATTCACCGGAAGTTGGGTAGGTAAAGGACACCGCCAGGAGTGGTTGACTAAAATAAATAACGAAATCCCAATTGAGGTATTTTCGTGGAATTATGATAAGTGGCCGTCAAACTTTAAGACTTACCCCGCTGTGTATGGGGCTGAATACAACAAACTTATCGGGAGTAGCAAACTAGTATTGGGGTTTAACGTAGAGCCTAATTGTTATGGTTATTGGTCTAACCGGGTCGGGAAGGTATTGTGGGCGGGGGGGAATCTATTACAGGAGTTTTCCCCGGGGATGGAAGAACTTGTAGAAAACAATATAGAATTTTTTTCTTCTCCAGAAGAGGCAATCGAGAAAGCTAAACATATCTTACAGCATGGCTTAACGCCTATAACTGGAGATGAGTACAGGTTTACGTCGGCTAGTAAGGTACACAAATTAGATGCTTTAATTGAGCGTTACCTCAAAAGAACCGAGGATTGGATTATATGAGACATATCCCTTTATTTACCCCTTATGTTCCAGTTAGAGCCAGGGATGCGGTACGGGCTACTTTAGATACTCGTTGGATAGGCCAAGTCCACCAAGTAGACGAGTTTGAGCAAATGTTCCAGTCCAAGCTAGGAACCTACCCTGCCGTAGCGGTTGGATCGGGAACGGACTCCCTACATCTAGCCTACATACTTGCTGGGATAACCGACGGAGATGAAGTAATTAGTCCGGTCTTTACTTGTACGGCTACCAATATTCCCTTACTTTACCAAAGAGCCAAGATAGTATTTGCCGATATTCAAGCCGACACGCTTAATATCGACCCTATAGACGTAGCCAGAAAGATAACCGATAAGACTAAAGCAGTAGTTTGTGTGCATTATGCGGGACTTCCTTGCGATATGACCCCGCTCCAAGAAATATGTAGCACTCACGGTATCCCACTGATAGAAGATGCGGCGCATGCTATTGGTGCGAAGTATCATGGAGTTCCGATTGGCGGTATAAGTGATTATACTTGTTACTCATTTCAAGCGATAAAGACCATTACTACAGCGGATGGGGGAATGCTAACAATTAAAAATCCTGCCCTATTGGATAAAGCAAGAAGACTAAGGTGGTTTGGATTGGAACGCCGGGGAGGGTTCAGAGCTTCGTGGAGCCAAGATATCACTGAGGTTGGATATAAATACCAAATGACTGATTTATCTGCCGCCATGGGGAAAGTGGCTCTTGAAGAGCTAGAGGCTACCTTAGACTACCGTAGGCGGTTATTTACTAGATATTCCGAAGGCCTAGCTAATATTCCCGGCATAACTGTAATTAAGGGGAAGTATAATTACACCCACGGGGTTTGGATTCTCACTGTCTTAGTTGAAAACCGGGAAGATCTTATGAAAAAACTAACAGAAAATGAAGTGGAAAATAGTTTGGTTCATTATCGGAACGACCAGTATTCAATCTTTGGCGGTCGACGTGATGATCTGCCAAACATGGATAGACTGGAGTCGAAGTATTTAGTACTACCCCTTCACATGGACATGACACTGGAAGATGTGGATAATATCTGTAAAGTAGTAAAGGAGGGATGGTGACAGTCGAAGAAATAATCCAAGCTGTAAACGATATTCCAACGTTTGTTACGGGGGATGATATTAAGTTGTATCATAAATATGCTTCAAGTCTCCCCGAAGGATCGATAATTTTTGATATGGGAACCGGGATGGGGAAAAGCGCAATTGCTCTGGCTCTGTCTAATCCAAATGTGGAAGTTTTCACCGTTGATAACGGGGATTATCCGGTAATGAGGGGTTGGGTAAATAGCTTGTCGGAATATATAGACAAAGTAAATGAAAATATTGAAAAACACGGGGTTGGCAATATTACCTTTTTAGGGGATGACGTTTTTGAAATTCCTGATTTGGATATCCCTAAGATAGATTTATTTCATTTAGATTTTGAAACCAAAAGAGAAGCGGAAGCTCTTAAAAGATTTATCGAGTTTGTAACTCCTGGGGGGATACTCCTAATTAGAAACTCTAACCGACTGGGGAGCGACCTGGAAGAGATTTGTTCGGGGTGTAAAAAGCTGGAATCTGGAATGATTAGCGTTTACCAGAAGCCCCAATGATGACTGCCTTAGAACTATTGGAATTGACTCAGGAAATTCCCAGTAACTACAATTTGGATATGTATGAACAGTTTTGTAAATATATCCCCGAACTGGCTCCAGGGAACTTCGTAGATTTTGGGACATGTTGGGGGAGAAGCGCAATCGCCGCTTCGCTACTTAATCCCAATTTAATTATTCATACTTTTGACAATAATTGTAATCACACCGAAAATTATGAGAGTCGGGCAAAAGCATACTTAGATAAGTTTAGTAGACCGGGTGCGATCAACTTTTCCATAGACGATTCGAGAAATAAAAAATGGGATGCCCCGCTGGTGGGTTTAAGTATAGACTCCAGCCATACCTACGAAGACACCCGGGATGAAATTAACAAATGGGTACGTTTTTTGGTTCCTGGTGGGGTTGTCTTTTTTGATGATTATCTGGTTCCCAGGTGTGGCGTAAAACAAGCAGTAGATGAGTTTTTTGATAACAATTCATCCTTTTACGCATTAAATAAAGGTATGTGTGCCGTTTATCTTAGAACAGAATGATTTTAATAATTACACCTTGCTACAACGCCTTTAATCGGGTCATACAAATGTGTGAGGCGATAGATAAGTTCACTATAAATAGATTCATCCATGTATTAGTGGATGATAATTCTAATGAATATCTGCATTCAGCCATTCCTTCGACTTCCTATAGAAAAGTATTGAGAATGGATACGGACTACCCGGAGTTGATGCACAAAAACAATCTGGGGCAGGGAGTCCAGTTGGCTTGGGATTTTGCCCACTTTCAACACTTAAACGAGATTCCTTTTCAACCTTTTGACCATACGTTTTTGATAGAGAGCGATTGTGTCGTCCATGAGGGTTGGGACGAAAAGATGATCGAGATTTCCGAAACATTGCCTAATGACTGGGCCTCATTAGATTGTCAATCGGTGGATGAAGAAGATAAGTTGACCTATCCGACAGTGATCTCCCCTAGGTATGGATTTATAACTCCAGAGCTTGAACATCAGCATTACGCCGATTTTCAGTGTACTTTATTTAATCCCCTGGTTTTACCCGATAAGTTGAATGTGAAGTTTTCCGACTTTAGAAGTCATTTTGATATCCTGTGGTCACGGAAAGTTGAAGAATTGACCTCAAGAAGACATTTTAGAACTATGTTGGTTAAACTTACTCATTATGCCTCTTCATCGAGGGATACGTTACCAAAAACATGAGTACAGATCACGAAAAATTACTTAATCGAATTAGATCCAAACGACATTATTTAGCACATACCAAAGAAAGGCGTGCTTATATGAAACAATGGAATTTAGATCACAGAGAACGACGGAAAGAGATTTCAATAAAATACGAACGGAGTATGGGAAAAATACCCAGAAACGAATATTTTACTAAATTGAGAGAAAAGTCTGATCCCAAGAATTGGCGAGGAAGAACTTGGTGGAAAATGCTTGCTCGCAGAATAAAAGAAAGAGACCTATTACAATGTCAAAGATGTTTCATCAAAAAAGGTCAGGGTACAAGGTTGGTGGTTCACCACTTTGTTCCGGTAACAGTAAAAGAAGATCATTCAGACCAAAATTTAACAACTTTATGTAATTCGTGTCATTTAAAGATTCACAGGAGAAAGGATGGTGCATTTCTATTCGCATAAGTATTGCTGACAATAATGGAGGTAAGTTCTCCAAAATGATCCAAACCAAATGGGAGGAACAAGGTCATGAAGTAAGGTTTGAGA
>CXWL01022495.1_pt1 | contig 10009 bp, 9 predicted proteins | sample 590931 | NCBI WGS metagenome assembly CXWL01 (sample SAMEA3498368, study PRJEB10139) | groundwater metagenome | biome: water well; material: biofilm material | place: Germany | collected 2015-04-27
GCGAACCCGCCCATTGTCAGTGGTCGGATGATATCGCCGTTGCCATTTCCATTCAGGATCAGGGCGGGCTTGTCGATCTCAACACGGCTTCGCCCGATCTCCTCCTGGCTCTCATGCGGGGCCTGGGCGCCGATGACGTGAAATCTGCAGAAATTGTTGGGGCTCTCCAGGACTTCCGCGACCCGGATTCGAAATCGGCTTCCGGCGGCATCGAGCCAGCAATGTTTCCGGGCAAGGCTTATGGTCCCAAGAATGCGCCCCTGGCAATTCCTGAAGAAATCGATCAGGTGCCGGAGCTGGATGATGCTCTGTTTCACAAACTCATGCCCTTCGTCACCGTCACTTCGCAGCAATCCGGCATTGATCTTTCCACTTCCCCGCAAAAATTGCTCGACCTGCTTGGATCGCGCGAGTCTTCCGTGCGTTTTGCTTCGCCATCGCCTGCTAAGACCTTCAGCATCGATGTCACGGCGGAATTGAAAAACGGTTCGCGCTATCGTCGCCAGGCACTCGTATCGCTGTTGCGCCAGCCGGACCGGCCATTTGCCATTCTGGCCTGGCGCCGCGGCGGCGATGCGGGTGAAACGCCGCTTCTCCCCACAAGCGGGCCCGCCTGCTTCAATTGAGAATGCGCACCAGTTCTTCGCCGGGCGTGGGTTCACCCCGCCTGACGCGCGGTGCCTGAACGCTCAGCTCCTTGCGGAATTCCTCAGTCACCCGCCGCGCCTCTTCCATATCCCTTATGACGCGCGGGCGAATGAAGATCACAAGTTCCGTGCGCCCCACGGCATTCGTCTTCTGCCGGAAGGCGTTGCCAAAAAGCGGCACATCGCCGAGGACCGGCACCTTGGTCTTGCCGGTGGTTTCCTTTTCCTGAATGAGGCCGCCAAGCGCCAGGGCTTCATTGTCATTCACTACAACTGAGGTCGTCATCTTGCGCTGGCGTATGGTGGGAGAATCGATTCCCGACGTTGTTGTCTTCACCACGCTGCTCACCTCCTGCTCGATATCGAGCGTGACCAGGCCGCTGTCGTTCACCCGTGGCGTCACCTTCAGGATAAGGCCCGTGTCCTTGAGCTCAACATTGGTTACGATTGGCGCATCTCCCGCCGTGACCGCCTTTGCCGATTGGGTGACGATCGGAACCTGATCGCCCACCTGTAGCGTCGCGGTCTTATTATCGAGGACGACAAGCGATGGCGCCGAAAGCACCCGCACATTGGTGACGCTTGAAATCGCGTTTAGCGAGAAGGCAATGTCATTGGCTTTCAGGAAATAGGAAAACCCAGGAAACACCGATGACACGGCCCCCGTTGTCGCGTCGGAGAATGTGCCGTGGTTCTTGTCCTCGCCCAGGAACCAGCGGACGCCGAATTTGAGATCGTCATCAAGAGAGACTTCCGCAATGACGGCTTCGAGAAGCACCTGGTTGGGAACGGAATCAATCTCGCGCAAAACCGCCTGAATGCGGTCAAACTCTACGTCTGAACAGTAGATCAGCAGCGCATTGTTGGAATCATCGGCTACGATGCGGGTTTGGTTTTTACGCGGCTGGCCCGAAGAGGTGGAGTAATCATTCTGCTCGATCGTGACATCTATCCCGTTGTTTGGCGTTTCAGGGCCGCCATCCTGAGTGTCCTCACCGGCATCTCCCACGATAGCTGCCGTTAGCTTGGGAGCAACACGCCCCTCCGCCGACGCGCTTTCTGTTCTGCCACCCAGAACAGAATCAAGTATCTTCGCAAGATCGGAGGCATTGCGGTTTTGCACATGGTAGACATGAAGGCTGTCTTCACCCGACTGGGCCAAAACGTCGAGATTCCTGATCCAGCGCGAAGCCTCAGTCAGATATTTTGAACGCTTGGAAATCACCAGCACCGAACGCAGCCGGTCATTGGGCACGAAACGGAGAATGCCCTTGAGAGGGCCTTTGCGCGTCTCGTAAACCTGTTCGAGATCCTGCACGATGGCTGCCGGCGATGAGGATTTCACCGGAACGAGGGCAAAGGACATGCCCTTCATCCAGTCGACATCAAAGACTGAAATGGTTTCCTTGATCGCCGTGATCTCGCGCGCTGTTCCCGACAGGATCAAGGCGTTGCGCTGCGCATCGGCCCGCAGCAGCATGCCTTGCGGGATCATGGGCTCCAAAACCTCGCTCATGTTTTCTGCCGAAACAAAGCGAAGCGGCACAATCTCCGGCCTGATGCCCGGAAGGCTGGGATCGCCCGAGCCGGTTTCCAAAGGAGCAGTAGTTCTGGCGGCCTCTGCCGAAGGAATGATCCGGTAGCTGTTGCCGCTTGCAACAATTGCCGCGCCATTGTCGCGCAAAACAGCTTCAAAAAGCTCAAGAAGCCGGCTGCGGGAAATGGCCTTGGGCGTCTGCAGCGTCACCGTGCCGGTCACACGCCCGTCAACGCTATAATCAAGATCAAGAACATCCCCGAGCACGGACTTGGCCGCCTGGGGAATGGAAACGGCAACGAGATTGAGCATCACGTCTTCCGCATCCTTGTCGAAGTCGGGCGACTCCAGGGAAACGGGCTGCCCCACCAGCTGGTCATTGCCCTGTTTCGAAATGCCTTCGAAGGGAACCTTTTGCCCTTGATTTGCATCAGCCGCCAGAAACCGGTCCAGCTTCGCCTGTTTGGCATTCGCAGGCGCGGGATTCTGGCCGGTGGACTTCAGCCTGTTCTCCAAAAGGTCTTCGCCAGACATGGTGGAAGTGCAGGCCTGCAGCACAATTGCCGCAAGCATAAGGACGAGCAATCTCATGCAGATTTTGCCGGTCACCCTCGCTCCAATGCATCCATTTATCTTGTAAAATGACACTAGAGGTTGCCCGATTGGCTGCCTACTTAGTTTGCCTCGTTGTCCACATAAAGCTTGAGATCAACGCCTTGTTGGCCAGCTTTAAGGGTGACGCCATTCGGCCCCAGTTCAGTGATTTTCCATCCTAGGACCTCTGCTCCCAGTGTCATCCAAATCCCATCTGGCGCCTCAGGCGTCACGATCAAAGCCTGCTTTAACGGCCCCTCAATCAGAATGCCCCTAACGGAAAGTTGTGAGGCATCAGGGGGAGGCGCTGCGGGCTGCGGCGCTGGTTCCTGCACGACTTCAGCAACCGTCACCTGGACAGGATCAAAAGGCCTGCGGGACTGACGAAACACGGGGTGCTTCAAGGCCTCCGAAAGCTCCAGCTGTTTTCCCGGACTAGCGAATCCAACCGGCATGAAACTTTCCGTGGGTTGCCATTTTGGAATTTCCCGCGTGCTGATATCGGGATAGGGCTGCCCTCCAAAATGCCATGCCATAATGATGCAAAGGGCGGAGAGAGTAGCCAGAAGTGCCGTTAGAACCTGGAGGTCTCTAATTCGCATTTGCTGGCATCGCAGTTGATCGGACCGCGCCATAGACATGCATTTGCGCCATTAGGCGTGTTTCAGTCTTATCCTCTGCCGCCCCAGAACTGTTAGACCTTATGTCCAGGCGGTCAATAAACAGGAGTGGCCTCGCCATTTCAATTTGCCGGATGAAACCGTAGATGCCGGTAATCGTCCCCGACATTTCCAGGCTGCCCCCAACAAGGGTAATCGGCCCTTCCGCTTTTGGCTGAAGATCGCCTGCACGCATGACTTCAACACTTTGCGTAGCGGCTATTTGCTTAAGCTGTGTGAGCAGGTCGGCAGAGATGACCGCAACAGTTCCCTCTTTCAAGAAAAGATCACTATAGATCTTGTCATCTGTGCCGGCATCCAGAGTCCCGAGAACCTGCTTGTAATCGGCAATCGACCGCAGCCGGTCAAACTTCGCAAGTTCATCCGAAAGCGTTGCATTTCCGGTCTTCCAGGTATTGTCCAGCCAAAGCCCGAAAAAGAAAATTGGAACAGCAAGCAGCACCAGCCCAAAGGTTGCCATCAGCAAATTCCGCTTTTGAGATGAGCCCGTCATTTTGAACCCTCTCCCACTTGCGCTTCAAGCTCAAGTCTGATCGAAAAATGTGACTTTTCCTCACCTGGATTCCGGAATACCGGCGCGCTGAAAGCAACATTCTCGAAGAGCGAAGAGGATTCAAGCGCCGAGATAAGGTGTTCGGGGGTAGCGGCGCTGCCATCCGCAACAAGCCGGTTGGATTCGATTGAAACGCCATCCAAATGGGCCGTGTCGGGCAATATCCGGCTCAATTCTTCGATAATCTCCAGCCGCCCTGCGGTCGCCACCTTCCGTGTTTGCAGGCCCGAGATTTCTGTCGATTGCGCTTTGATTTGCTCAAGACGGCTGCGGACATCAGCAGCATCTTTTTGAACGACTGCGCTTTGTTCATCAATCAACGCGAGCATATGCGACTGCCGCATCAGGACTACCCCCGTAACGGTCGCAGCGCTTAGCAAAAATATGACGAGACTGGCAGCCGCCATCCGTGTCCATGATGTCATCGCATTTGCCCGAAACGGTTTGCCGTCCACTGCCAGCGCCAAAGGCAAGGCGGCACCCACCCCATCACGCACGAAAATGCCTATGGGCTTCGCCCCGCAATTGCGAATGGCTTCAATGATGCCAGCAACAATGTCTTTTCGAATAATGATGTGTTCAATGTTCAAAGTGGAATTGCTGCTAATCGAGCCATGATTGATCCAGGCAGAGAATACGCTGCCCGGAGCAAAGGGGGTCACGTGAGCCAGGTCGAGATCAAGGATCTGTCCAATCTTGCCGGCCGCTGTCTTGGGCAAACTGACCTGGCGCACATAGCAATGGTCCAGATCGACTGAAACAATAACCTCTTCTCCTTTATGAAGGAGCTCACAGACATCTGCCGGATTCGCCCCTGCGCGAGTCACAACCTGCCGGGAAAGTGGTACGCGGGCCAGACTGTCCCGAAACAGGGAATAGCCGGCACCACCGAGCGCAATCTCCGCGCGCCGACGTGTCGAGAGCTCTGAAAATGGTTCGTATCGCGGCAGAGTTCGCAATAACCCCAACCGCCATCGCCTCCACACATCTTGGATGTTGATGACTTCCATAAAACAGCGGTCCGGTACTTTTATAAGATGCAGTTTGGGCTATGATTTCACCAGCGGCAAGGCCGTTTATCGTGTTGTCAACACCCATCAGGTCCGGCGGTACACAAGGCCCATGAACTATCAGCCAAGCCAGCGCGGTGAAGATGGCTTCCTCCAGTTTCTGGTGGAAAAGGGCGTGCTCGACCAAATGGCGATGCAGCGGGTGACGGGCGCAATTCGCGGTTCAGGACAGCCCATTGACACCGTCCTTTTGGAACTGGGCTTGCTTGAAGAAACCAGGCTTGCCGATGCAATGGCTGAATTCCTTGGCCTTGAACGCATCACGCAGGCAGAATTTCCGCAGTATCTTCCCGCTGATACGGAGCTTGCGCATGATTTTCTCCGCCGCTCAAATATTTTGCCCGTCGAAATTACAGACAGCACTATAACCTTGGCCTTATCTAGGCCCCTGGATGACGCCGCCGCACGAGGCATCGGATATTTTTTGGACCGCAAGCCGGTACTCAAGGTGGCGGTGGGAAGTGAGCTCATAAGGCACCTCTTAAACCTGTTTGTGTTTGACACGGAAACGTCAGGCCCAGCCAGCCAAGCGCCCGAGTCCCATGATCTCGCCAGTGGCGACGCGGAAAGGTTGCGGGATATTGCGAGCGAGGCGCCGATCATCCGCCTCCTCAACCGGCTTGTCACATCCGCCGTGGAGCGGAATGCCTCGGACATTCACCTTGAACCGCTGGAAGACCACGTCCGGATCAGGTACCGCATTGATGGCGCTTTGCAGATCACGGAGCTTCTGGACCGGAGCCTGCAGCTTGGGCTCATTTCCCGCGTCAAGATATTGGCGCGGCTGAACATCGCCGAACAGCGGCTGCCGCAGGATGGACGTATCCGGCTGGCCGTTCGTGGCCGCGACGTTGATCTCAGGGTCTCGACCTCGCCAACTCTCTACGGCGAAAGCGTTGTCCTCCGCATTCTCGACCGGAAAGACGTTGCGCTTGATTTTCATGCCTTGGGCTACGATAAAAATGCAATCGCCCAGCTTCAGCGGCTGATTTCCGTTCCCAATGGCATCATTCTCGTCACCGGGCCAACCGGCAGCGGCAAGACAACCACGCTCTATGCGGCACTCGGCCTTTTGAACCGTGCAGAATCCAAGATTTTCACCGTTGAAGACCCCATCGAATACCACATGAAGGGTGTCAACCAGATTTTGGTGCGCCCCCAGATTGGGTTGGACTTTGCCTCCGTGTTGAGGTCGATCCTGCGGCAGGATCCGGACATCATCATGGTCGGGGAAATCCGCGATTCCGAAACCGCCCGGATCGCCGTTCAGGCCTCCCTCACCGGGCATCTGGTTCTTTCAACGCTGCATACGAATTCAGCCGCTGCTTCCGTGACGCGGCTCCGCAACATTGGCATTGACGACTTCCTCATAACCTCAAGCGTTCGGGGAATTGTCGCGCAAAGGCTGGTCCGCAAGCTCTGCAACCATTGCAAGCGGGCCAGCAAGCAACCGAGATCAACCATTGCTGGCATTAAAATTGACGAAAGCCGTTTTGAGCCTGTTGGCTGCACTCGCTGCCACAATACCGGCTATTCAGGCCGGACGGTGATTTATGAGATCCTGGAGTTCACCGACAAAATTAAGAATGCCATTCTCGGCAATCAGCCGGACACGGAGATCGAGGCTTTGGCAAAGCGTGATGGCATGCATAGCCTTTTCGAAACCGGCATGGCCAAGGTGCGCGCCGGCGAAACATCGCTTGAAGAAATCCTTCGCATTGTGGCGGCTCCTGAGCCATGACCCTGTATCGCTTTGATGCCTTCGCCCCGTCCGGCCAGGCCATAAGCGGCGTGATCGAGGCGGAGTCATTGCCCGGCGCCTTGTCCCTCTTGCGCCAAAGAGGCGTCAATCCCTTTAGGGCCGAACCTGCACCTGCGGATTCCGGGCTTCTGACGTCCGGCCTCTTGTCATCGTGGCGCGGCTTGAGGTTGGAATGGCGGGCCCGGACAATCCGCCAGCTTGCAACCCTGCTTGCGGCCGGAATCACCCTTGATCGGGCTTTGCGAATTCTGCTGACCCAGTCATCGGGTCAAAAAGAACGAGCAGTCATCGACAAAGTTCTAGACAAGGTTTCAGCCGGCCAGTCCCTTTCCGCAGCGTTCAGCGCCACCACTGGCGAGTTCAAGGCCGACGAGATCGGCCTGATCCGGGCCGGCGAACAAAGCGGTTCGCTCGTGTCAGTGCTTGAGGAACTCTCAACTCTTTTAGAGCGGCGACTGCAACTGCGGGGAAAGCTGGCCTCCGCTCTTATCTATCCGGCTTTCCTGCTGGCCCTAGCGCCCATTTCCCTGATCATTATTGCCACTGTCCTTGTGCCCAATATCGCACCTCTTTTCGAGAACTCAGATGCCGCCATGCCCTTTGCGTTGCGGAGCATGATTTGGGTTTCCCAGCAATTTCATGAAAATGGTTTTCTCTGGCTTGCCGCAATTGCTACCGTAATAACAGCGATCTATCTCGCGCTCCGAAATCAGGGCGCACAGGCCAAAGCTCAAACTCTTATCGGTAAATTGCCGATGATCCGGGTCATCCGGAAACGTTCGGAGGCCTCGCGCATCTGCCGCACCCTCGGCTCTCTGCTCCGCAGCGGCGCGGCCCTTCAAACGGCGCTTTCGGCCGTCTCTGAGATCACATCCGGAACGAATTCCCGCGACAGGCTGCGCGCCGTGCGGGATGCGGTTTCGGGCGGAGAAAAACTTGCTTCCGCTCTCAAGACTGTTCCCTCGCTTGATTCCCACGCCTTGCAGATGATTGCCATAGGAGAGGAAACCAACAAGCTCGACACCATGCTGCTCTATGTGGCTGACACCGAGGAAAAGGCGCTCTCCAGCTACATTGACCGCCTGATGACGCTGCTGACGCCAATTCTTACTGTCGCCATGGGCCTGTTCGTAGGCGGCATTGTCATGTCGATCATGCGGGCCATTCTCTCAGTCAACGAGCTTGTAGCGAGATGATCCGCGTTGCGCGTGATGAGGGCTTCACCCTTGTTGAAATGCTGGTCGTTCTTGGGCTTGTGGCTCTGCTCCTGGTGGTCTCGCTGCCCTATTCCACCTCGTCCGGGGAGGTGCGCAAGCTCGAGGCCGCAGCGCAGATCATCGCGGCCAAACTGCGCGAAACGCAAACCTCGTCGCTTTCGGGCAATCGTGAACGCGGCCTGACCCTGGATATCGGCAAGGGGCTGGTTGTCCAGATTGACCCTGACAGGGCTTTTGAAATACCCAAAGGAATTACGCTGAGCATCGTCACTTCCGACAATGAAATCCTGGATAATGCCGGGGCCATTCGCTTTTTCCCCGATGGCGGCTCAACGGGTGGCAAGATCATTTTGACCAAGGGCGGCAACCGCCGCGAGATCGCCATCAACTGGCTGACAGGCGGCATCGTTGTTTCGTCCGGAGAGGCGCCATGAGAGGCAAGGCCGAAGACGGTTTTACCCTGGTGGAAGTTCTCGTGGCCTTTGTCATTCTCGCCGGCGCCGTGATCCTCAGTTTTCAAATCTTTGCCGATGGGCTGCGGAGGCTCTTGGCGGTCGAGACCCGCACAAAGGCTGTGAATATTGCGAGATCAGAACTGGCGCGTCTCTCAAGCTCAAAGAATATCTCCGAAGGCGTTACCACAGGCACGACCGAAGGTATCGCCTGGAAAATAACGGTTACGCCAGTGGGCGGGATCGCCGCCTTCAAGGTTGAAGTCCGCGCCGCCGATGCGGGCGACAAGGCCGAGGGCCCGCCGGTCATTGAAACAATCCTGCTCGGCGGGCCTGCTCGGCCATGATGCTGCCTGAACGCCATGATGACGGCTTCACCCTGGTTGAATTGCTGGTGTCGCTGGCGCTGCTTTCCCTGATGACGATCTACGCACTGAACGCTTTCTCCTCGCTTCGCGACATCAACCGCGTGGTGGACCGTACGGCCACGCAGATGGAAGTTGAAGCGGTGGCGCGGCATTTCAGGGCAGCCATTGCCGATGTGCGGCCGGTCTTTGCATTGGACGANNCGCAGATGGAAGTTGAAGCGGTGGCGCGGCATTTCCGTGAAATCATTGCCGATGTCAGGCCAATTTTTGTGATAGACGAAAACAACGCGCCCCAATTTTTGTTCAATGGCTCTCCCGACACGCTGGAATTCGTCAGTGCCTCTAATGGCGAGCGCGAAACCGGCGGCCTCTATCTCGTGCGCTATAGCGTGGATGCGGAGGGCACGCTTATGGCGGAGCGACGGATACTGCGGGACAGGCAAAGCACGGAAACAAACAAGATTGTCTTGCTGCGCGATGTCGCCGGCATTTCGTTCAAGTATCTGGATTCGACTGACGCCTTTGACACCTGGCAGCGGAAGGACTCCCTGCCGTCGGCAATCGAAGTGAACATGACTTTCAGCAGCGTGAACCCGAGAAAATGGCAACTTGTGCTGATCAGCCTCCAGACGGCGAACTGAAATTCATCGTAAGTCCTTCACGTTTCACATCTGGATCGAGGACGTTGGTAATCCGCCCTCACAGGTTGCCGTATTGACCAGTGGTTCTTACTCCCCAAAGTAACGCATGGTCGAGGTGCAGATTCGCTTCTGGCAAGGTGCTCGAACGCCCCGATACCGATCTCTGCCAGTCCTATGCAATCATGATTGAATGATAAACGGCGCAACTTACGCTGGTTATTTCATGTTAAGTTGATTGAAGCTTGCTGAGGCGTCCTATCAACACAAAGGTTGAACAATTTTCCAGCCTGAAAGCTTGTTGTTACTGGCCATCGCCCTGTGCCTTCCGTATCCCCATCTGTGGCCAAATCCAATCCCTGGACATGGAAGCACATAGCATCTCATGTCATCACGTGCTCAGCAACAGAGTCGCCATGACTTCATAGCTTCTTCGGTCCTATAAATGGCCAGACCTTTGATCTCACAATCCCCGATCAAGTGTGGTTGAA
>CXWL01003550.1_pt1 | contig 10006 bp, 9 predicted proteins | sample 590931 | NCBI WGS metagenome assembly CXWL01 (sample SAMEA3498368, study PRJEB10139) | groundwater metagenome | biome: water well; material: biofilm material | place: Germany | collected 2015-04-27
GCCCGTCGCCTGGGTCAATGCTGTATGAATCTGTCCCAGCTGTTTACAGAGCGAAAGAAAGTCTTGAGCGGATCCTGCCTTTAGCGGGTCCTGGAGGGCTTCAATAAACGGAAGCGCCGCGAAACTGGCTTGCGTGACATCTGGAAGATCGATCGTGGCGGCAGACCCTCCGAGATTCGTCACCCCTGCCGACATTGCATGAATCAGCTTAGCATGCCGTTCCGGCGGCGGGCCTTGTTGCAACTCGTCAAGAGCGACATGAATGCTCTGAAGCCATTCGTGCGCTTCCTGAACGAAGAGCACGATCAGCTCTTTCTGGAAATCATCTGTGGTGTCGGCAGCCATGATGTCAGTTCGTCACAATAGTGGCACTCCACGGAAAAGAATCGTACAGGATCACGGCCGTCGTTTTCCGCTTCCCAACTGGGAAGCCAATCCCGCAATCTCGCCGAGCTTTCTCGCCATTTCGTCAAACCGTTTGGTGGCTTGCTCAGCCCCTTGTTCTGTTTCAACCATGCGCTTAGCAAGCAGGTTATTTCGTTCCTGCGCCATCTGAAGTGATGTTTCAAATTCATGAATTTTCTGCGAAGCCGACTCAGTTTCGTGGGCGCGCACGGCAAGAACCTTGTTTTTTTCACGTTCAGCGGCGAGTGTTTGTTCCAGCTCGGTCATCTGTTCAACCAGTTGCGTGGCCGCCTGGCGCTCGGCATGCAGAGTCGCCTCCAGCTCTTGAACGCGGCGCGCGTTCTTCTGCAGCTTATCCAGATTCGGCACCCGTTGCGCTCTATCCTCCCGTATCCTTGTGGATATTGTATGAATCAGTTTGGTGTGCCGTTCTGGAGACGGGCCTTGTTGCAACTCGTCAAGAGCGACATGAATGCTCTGAAGCCATTCGCGCGCTTCCTGAACGAAGAGGCCAATCAGCTCTTTCTGAAATTCATCTGTGTCTTCGGCAGCCATAATGTCAGTTCGTCAACACCGTAAGAATCCACGAACAGGAATCGTATAGGATCACGGCTGTCGCTTTCCGCTTCCCAACTGAGAAGCCAATCCCGCAATCTCACCGAGCTTTCTCGCCATTTCGTCAAACCGTTTGGTGGCTTGCTCAGCCTCTTGTTCAGTTTCAGCCATGCGCTCAGCAAGTAGGTTATTTCGTTCTCGTTCCACCTGAAGTAATTTTTGACATTGTTCCATCTCAGCCATCTGTTTAGTCAGTTGCGTGGCCGCCTGGCGCTCGGCATGCAGAGTCGCTCCCAGCTCTTGAAGGCGGTTCTTAGCCTGCTGTAGTTCGGCTAATTGCGCCTCGCATTGCGTGCGATCTTCCCGTTCCTTCCCAAGAATTGCCTCCAATTCCCTCACACGCCCGCCTAGGCTCTCCGCCACAGATGCTTGCATCTTGGCATCAAGCGTCTGCTCTCGTTCAAGCTTGAGCAAAGATTCAAGCTCTTGCACCCGAACGGCGGCACTGTCAACCTCTGCAAGTTGCTTTTTCAGCTGAGCAGTTTGCTCTCGCTCCTTAGCCAACACCGATTCAAGTTCCTTGACGCTGCCCAGCTGTTCTTCGAGTTGCACCACTCGCTGTGCACTGTACGCCACGCGACCTCGTTCGATACGAAGCTCCTCTTCTAGTGATTGCACTCGTGTAACTGCTTGCCGGTGAGCCTCTAATTGATCCCCGCTCTCACTCGAGCCTTGAATGAGCTCGATAGGTTCAATCACCTTCTCAGGCGTCTTCGCCACAGGCGTCGCTGTACTTTGCCGCTTGGCCAAGAGCTCGAGCACGCGGTCCTTGAGAGAGGTGCCCTGAAATGGCTTTTTTAACACCCCATCGGCGTGACAAGATTCCGCCTGTTTCGTGACCTCATCGTTCACAATGCCCGAGATCAAGAGCACCGGCGTATTCGCTAACGCCCTCTGCGCGCGCACGAACGTGCATACCTCGTAGCCGCTTCTATCAGGCATAATNNTCTATCAGGCATAATCACATCTGATACGACCACGTCAGGAGTTTCTTTGGCCAAATAGGCCAACGCTTCCTCACCGTTCGCCGCAAGAGTCACTCCGAATCCAGCCTCCGTCAGCAGCCGTTCGGCAACTTTTCTGACTGCAATGCTGTCATCTGCGATCAATACTTTTGTCATGGTAGTATCCTTCTCTAGAACTCTTACCGTTTATCTGTATCCTGTGTTGGCTTCCCTAGCCTCTGCAATGCTACGATAGTTACATCGTTTCCGCCGATCATGAATGAACCCAACGATTCGATATTCCTTTCGCCGTTCCGGCGAATCGCCGTCACGTCCACAGTCATGATACCTGGCATATCGCCATCGATACAGATGGCCATCGGCCCGTCGAGGTGGCGAGCGACCAGGCACAGCAATGGATTGCCACGCAGTTTGCAATCCAGTCTGGTTGCCAAATCATAGACCGGCATCACATGATTGTCCTTCTTCAGCATAGCCTGCACAAACGGCGTCCGACTCGGTATCGGAATGCTCTCAGTCCAGGGGGATACTCCCCCCACATCTTCGGTTCGCGCGGCGAGCTTCATTCCACCAACCGAAAATACTACCACAGGCCACGACTGTTTCATGACCTGCGCCTGCCGATTTTCACGACCTGACCTCAGCATGATCCATCGACTACTGCTGGAGTCGCCGCAGCCATCCGTTCTATCTGTCCAACGGCCACAGGCACTATATCGGCCAATTCTCCAAGCGCCCACGAAGGATTGAGAATCAAGACTAACTGGTCCTGATACAGCATTATGCCTTCAAACCAGTTTCGTTCATCGCGTTGAAACTGTGCTGGCAAGGGAAGACAGCTTTTTCGGTCTACGTCCGTCAAGCCCACTATCTGCGCAACATGAATCGCACCGTGGGAGCGGCCGTTCGAGTACAACACTGTCTGCGACTCGAGGCCAGATAAATCGGCAACTAGTGAAAGTCGTTGAGCGAGATCCACCGGTTGGTAGGTGATCCCCACCTCGGTCACGGCCTGTTCCTTCCCTGCCTCTTCCTGAGTGAGAACACCGCGGACCCCATCTGCTGGTAGGGCCACATAGGTGCCTCCCAGACGGACAATCAAGAAACTACTCGCCTCTATGAGCGTGTTCGTCTGATTCTGGCGGCCCCGTAAACTCATAATACCTATCGCTTGTGTGGCTACCCGATACCGATGGTCACTCCACAAGTCGAACGATTGAATCCTATGCGCGTGCAGCGGCTTCTTTGCCGATCCATCGCTCGATTTCCTGAATCAAGGCCCGCTCTTCAACCGGCTTAGCAATGTAGGAGCTCGCTCCGATATTGAGCGCCATTTGCCGGTGTTTGTCACCAGCTCGTGTCGTCATGACGATGACAGGTGTCTGCTGCGTTTGCGCTCGGCTACGCAATCCCTGGATCACTTCATAGCCATTCAGCTTCGGCATCTCAAGGTCGGTAATAATCAACTGATAATTGTTCGTGGAGGCCTTACGGAGACCTTCTTCTCCATCCACCGCAGTATCGACTTCATACCCGGCCGACTCCAACATTCGGCCGACAAACTTGCGGACGCTCAAAGAATCATCAATTAAGAGGAGTGATTGCTCGGATACCTTCGACTGCGGAAGCTCAGAACATGGAATCAGCGAGTCCGTTGCTGCCATTGTGTCCGCCGACAGTTCCGGTATCGAAGCGGTGTCCGCCTCATGCGCCAGCAATCGAACAGGATCCAATACGAGAATCACTCGCCCTTCCGGATCGATGGTCGCACCGCCGAAGCTAGACCGATCCAGCGACTTGAGCGACCCTAACGGCTTAACGACAATTTCCTGGCGACCGAGTAATTCATCGACCATGATGCCGATCATTCCGGCAGCCGTTCTCACAATGACGACCGGTTTCCCAATTTCTACCGCAGCGGCTTTTCGATCGAGAAGCTGCTGGAGAGGCAGCACTTCGATCGCCTCGTCTCCGATATATAGGACCGATCGTTCACCCATTCGTTGAAGCGTCTGTGATGTCAGCATGATGACTTCGCGCACCGCCGGCAGAGGGATACCGTAACGCTCATTCCCCACTCGCACCATAAGCGCTGTTGCAATCAATAATGTGAGTGGGAGGCTCAAGGTAAATTTCGTGCCCACCCCTCGAACGGATTCGACATCGATGTGACCATTCATACTTTCGATGACACGCTTGACCACATCCATGCCGACTCCTCGCCCCGCCTGATCGTCGATCTGATCGGCTGTCGAGAATCCCGGCACAAAAATAAACTTGATGATTTGGGATTCTGGAATCGAGCGGGCCGCCTCCGGGCTTATCAGCCCTCGTTCTATCGCCTTGGCTCGGATCTTTTCAATGTCGAGCCCTGCCCCATCGTCTTCCACTTCGATCAACACCGCGTTCCCGCGATGCGCCGCGTGGAGATAAATTGTACCAGCTGCCGGCTTCCCTTTCGACATTCGGACAGTCGGAGGCTCGATCCCATGGCAGACTGCGTTCCGCACGAGGTGAATCAACGGATCGACCAGCCGCTCCACAACGACTGTATCGACTTCGGTATGTTCACCGGAAGTAACCAGCATCACCTCTTTCCCTGTCGTGCGCGCCATCTCTCGCGTGGCCCGGTGGAATCGGGTAAAAGGTGTGCCAATCGGCACCATGCGGGCACGGGCGATTTCGTCTCGCATACCAAGGGTCAGCTGCGACAGATGGCTCATGTCTTCATGCGAGCGCCGAATCGATCCGGTCAACTGCGTCATCGACTCCGAAATATCCGCCGTAACCTCACTGATGCGACGCGCCAAAATATTGAAATCGTCGTACTTATCGAATTCAAGGCTCCCGAAGTCACTGAAGCCTGTAAAACCTTGAGTTAGAACGTCCGCCGGCTTGGAGGCGGCAGTCGGAAGTGTGAAGGCATGCTTCTCCTCGAATAAACGGACTGACTCGACCAGTTGGCCTTTGCAGGCCAATACTTGTTGCGACAGTTGTTCCAATGTGCACAGCCGTTGTTCGAGCCGTCCTCGACCGATGACCAGCTCTCCGACTAGATTCAACAACCGTTCCAACCGATCCCGGCTAACTCGGACGACTTCACGGTCTTCTGCTGTTTTACCTTCAGACGCCTTGGTAGGCGTAATTTCTTGTTGATCGAGGAGTTCTGGACCTGCCGGCTCTTCGATGAGAGCGGCGGCTGGACCAAACTCTGTCGCCTGAGCTGCTGCCGGCTGATCTATCTGCCTGAGTCGTTGAATCGCAACAGCAAACCGCTGGCGCAACAGGTCGAGAGACATGGGATCCCGTCGCATCAGCAGGCGAACCACATCGACCGATCGCAAGAGCACATCTGTGTGCCAAGGGAGAGTCTTGATGCGGCCATCTCGCACTGCCCCCATGAAATCTTCGATATAGTGCGTCAGATCGCCGATCGACTGAAATCCGACCGTGTAGGCAGACCCTTTGAGTGTATGAGCGGTTCGGAAAAGTTTGTCGACCACTTCCGGATTATGCTGTTCCTTCTCAAGACGAAGCAGCTGAGCTTCGAGAGCTTCTAAATATTCCTGGGCTTCCGGATCAAAATAGGACAACACTTCGGCATCGAGAGCGGGCAACAGATACTCATCCGTCAAGGCACTCGATCCAGCAGGTGATTCCATCACCGACTCGAACGACTCACCTGGGCGAACCACGACATCCGTCGCCGGATGGACTACCGCAGCGGTCTCACCTGCAGCTGGAACCGGCGGCGAGATTTGTTCCTCACTACGAATCTTTGCGAGCGCGTGAATCACGTCCGGCACATCGATCTGCAATTGGGCAGCATTGCCGCTCTCCAAACGCATCAGTCTTCGAATAACCTCGATTCCTCGGCCGATGGCCCCCAGGACATCCAACGAGAGGGAAGCCCGTTCCTCGCGTACAGCAATCAGATAATCCTCAATTGGATGAGCCACATCGCCGACCACCTCGAAACCGATTGTGTACGCAGACCCTTTGAGCGTGTGGACCGTGCGGTAGAGCGCATTGATGGTCTCCCCATCCTTTGAATCTATACGCAGACGATGGAGAAGCGATTCGATCGTGTGTAAATATTCATCTGCTTCCTGGGGAAAATACGAAAGAACATCGGCATCGAGAGTCGGCACGAGATAGTCAGAGGCGAGCGCCGCCGATTCAGATTGGATCGCAGGCGGGAGCAGAAATAATTCTGCCACTTTGCTTTTCCATTGCGCACTGACCTTCTGGTCTTCAATGCCCCCGTTCGCAACAACCTTCAATTGAGCCCTGAATGAAACGACCATCCCACGCAATGTCTCCAAAGTCTTCGGCCAAAGAGAAGACTCTATAGACAGCGCTTCTTCCAGGGTCGACTCAAGCAACGCCCCCATCGTTGCCAACCCTTCATAGCCGTAGAGCCCAGACGCCCCCCTGATCTTATGCGCCCACGCATACTGCGTTTGCAGTTGTGCGGGGGTTGGCGTGGCACCATCAAATGGATAGAATGCCTTCGTCAGCATGTCCAGCGCCTCAGAGGCTTCGGTCACGAAGATTTCAACGAGGCTCTGCCGGTCAAATTCAAAACTCATACCTGTTCTCTCTTGCTCAAGCGTCCAGAGTATGCGCAGGGTAACTTTTCTACGCCAACGTGAACTGGGCGACGGATGTCTTCAACCCTTCAGCGAGTTTTGCCATGTCTTCGACGGTCGCGCGAGCTGAGTCCGTCGCTTTTTGCGTCTCCACGGTGCCGTCGGCAAACTCCTTGATCGAACGGCCCATCTTATCCGTTGAAGCTGTCTGACTCACCGCGGCGCTCGCGATGGTCTGCGCCAATTCTGACGAACGCTGGGCGATTCCTGTAATTTCTTTGAACACTTCACCTGTGCGCAACGCAGATGCCGACCCTGCTTCCACCGCCTGAGTTTCGTGCTCCATGGCCACGACCGCATCTTGCGTTTCCGTTTGAATCGCTTTCACGAGGTCCGCAATTTCTCGGGTGGCGCCCGTGGAGCTTTCGGCCAATTTTCTCACCTGATCGGCAACGACAGCAAATCGAGCCCCGGCCTCGCCGGCGCCGGCGGCCTCGATGGCTGCGTTCAAAGCAAGCAGGTTGGTCTGGCCCGCGATATCGCGAATGGTCGAGACGATCTGTGAAATTTCCAACGATCGATCACCCAGGGCTTTGACCTGTTTCGACATGCGTTGCACGGACGATCGAATGTTTTGCATATCATGCACGGTTTCTTGCACGGCCAAGCGGCCCCGCTCGGTCGCTTGCAACACTTGCCCTGCTGATTCCGAAGACGCGCCGGCGGTTTCCGCCACCTGACGCATTTGCTGGGCCAGCTGTTCGACTGCGCCCAATGTTTTGACCGATTCATCGGCTTGCTGCTTTGCTGTGCCGGCCATCTGATTGGCGTTCGTTCGAAGAGCGCCAGCCGATGTATTGACACGTTCGGCTGACTCTCGAACTTGTTTCATCAACTGCGAAAACCGCTGAATCATGAGGTTGAACGCGTCAGCCATGTTCCCGAACATGTCGGCTGTCACCTCACCGCGCTTTGTAAGATCTCCCTTGCCGACGTCCGACACCAAGACGAGGAAAACCATCAACCGCTTTTGCAACTCGTCACGTTCACTCTCCGCCTTTGCGAGAGCCGTCGTAATATAGTCCAACATGTTGTTGAACCCGGATGCCATCTGGCCGATCTCCTCCTTCGTCGTGACTTTGGCGCGCGATTGGTAGTTGCCGGAACCGGCTAATTGCGCAATCTGCGCGATATGGGATAGGTTCTTCGAGAAGAATTGGGCGATCCAATATCCGATGCCGAGTCCAAGAGCCACCGCAATAAGTCCGGCGGTGATCGTGAGAATCATCGCGTTGGACGACAAGACCTGGGCATCTTCGTTAAGGTCCCTTGCCACGTCATGTAAGTCCATGACCTGTTCATGATGGCGAGCGAGGACGTGATCGAATGGCTGCTGCAAATTGACCCTTAAGGCCAATACCCCGAGGTCTCGCATGTTTTCAGCCTGTGCCGGCGTCAGGTTTTTGCCGAAACTATCCGCCAGCGCGCTCAGTGCTCCTTCTGCTTCCTTGAAATATTGCTCGATGGCCGGTTTCAAAATCGCCAAGTCCTTCGTTTCGTCACGGCCCGATCGAGACACGCGGAGTATGGTCGAGGCATAATCGGTTATGACCTGATTGACCTTCTCGCGGTATGGCGCCAACCGCTTGAACTCGGCCACAAAGTCCGCGTGCTTCGAGATATTCGTCATGTTGGTCAAGATTTGATGGTGTGTCGTTAACGCGGTGCCCATTTCGGAAAACTCGGCCAGCGGGACCGTATAGTCGGCGTACACGGCCTGTGACGCTTCACTCATCTTCTGGAGCGTCACCACACCGATGATTGCCATCACTACGATGACGAAACTGACGAGACCGAAGCTCAGAAGCAGCTTTGTCCTCGTCTTGAGATTGTATAATGCGTTACTGCCGGCTACCTTGACCATCGCATCCTCCTTGTCTCTGATCGGGCCTTAGATTGTACGCTCTCTGCTTGTTACCCCTGTTAGTTTGTCCCCTCGAAATGTGAAAGCACCATCGATGTTTCCAGCACGCCTCGGAGTCGATTCTCCAACTTAACGACGGTCGAGACGAAAGGAAGCGCCCCGTCTTCTGTGGCGGCTGGGACCGGCAGAAATTCATTCTTGGCAATGGTGCGAATTTCCGGGACCTCATCGACCAGGACACCGATCTGTCGATTGTTGTGTTGCAATACAACGGCATAACGTAAGGCGACCTCGGCATCGAGGCCGAACATCGATCTGAGGTCGAGCAATGGAATCACGGCGCCTCGGAGATTTGTGACTCCAACCAAACCGGAAGGCATCCCGGGAACCGGGGTGATGGATTCGACGACAAAGACCTCTCGCACGCTTTTCAAATCGATCGTGAAGATCTCTGCGCCTATAGAGATAATGGCGGCGCGAATGGTCGATGATCCGGTTGTCTGGGTTTGCCCAGGCCCTGAGGAAGAGGGGCTCTGTGCAATCCATGGACGATCCTCAATCATTAACCGCTGTGCGGAATCCATCCGAGTCAGCCCATCGCTTTCTTGACAGCGGCCAACAGTTCTTCAGCCTTAAATGGCTTCACGATATAGCCGTTCGCCCCTTGCTGCTGACCCCAGAACTTATCGCTCTCATTGCCCTTGGATGTGCAGAGAATGATCGGAATATTTTTACAACGATCATCGCTCTTGAGGTCGCGGCATGTCTGGAATCCGTTACGACCGGGCATGACCACGTCCAATACGATCAAATCCGGTTTCTCGAGAGCCACCTTGTCTTCCAGCTTGTCGCTGCCCGGATACGATACGACCGTATGGTTGGCCCCTTTCAAACAGCCTTCGATCAACTGAAGCTCGGCATAGGAATCATCCACGACGACAATCTTGCTCATTGATAATCTCCTTAAGGTTCAATGTGGCTGAATGTGCTTATGGTCATATGAAACTGCCCCTCTATTGCTTCAAGGGGAGGACCAGGCTGATGGCTCCGGCCAAACCTCCTTCTTTCCACCCTTCCTTCTTCATCCCCATGATGTCCCGCTCACCTTTTGGCGCACCGTGGCAACCGAGGCAGGAGGCAGATGCGTATTCAGGATCCAGCATGCGCAGCACCGGCCTTCCATCGACCATGGTGCTACGGACATAGGCTTGGTCCTTCGGATGGCGCGGATCGCTGAACATCCGAAGCACTTCCAACTCGAACTCATCCGGCTTGCTGTTCGTGGTCCGATAATCGATACCGGTCCGCTTCATACGAACACCCGTCTTCTTATAGAAATGTTCTCCTACGCGGCGGGCGAACACGGCATGAAAGAAGCCCTTGAAACCGACGCCCTGTCTATTGATGACCGGCTGCGCCTCGTCGATCACTTCTCTCTCCGCTTCCAGCAAGGCAAGATAGAAGTTGGCTTGGGGAACCACATTGGGAATGCGGAGATCGATTTT
>CXWL01072236.1_pt1 | contig 10005 bp, 6 predicted proteins | sample 590931 | NCBI WGS metagenome assembly CXWL01 (sample SAMEA3498368, study PRJEB10139) | groundwater metagenome | biome: water well; material: biofilm material | place: Germany | collected 2015-04-27
TTTGATGGCTGCTGGCTTGTGTTCCAGCCAGCCCCATTCCACGGCCTTGGTGAACAGGTGCGAGAGTGCCGCCAGCTCGCGGTTGATCGTGCCCGGCTTGGTTTTTCCCTTATAGAGTTTCGTGCCGTCCTTCAATACGTTGTGCTGCGCATCTTCTTCCAGACGTAGTTTCTTGTAGCGCTCCACATCGAAGGTGCATATTTTCGATAGCGGCACATCACCAAAAAACNNCTTGAGGTCTTTGCCGCCTTCCTGCGCCAGCTTGACCAGATATTTATCGGCGGCATCGGAAAATCCCAGCGCGATCTTGCGCCCCGTGGGCAGATTGAGCCTGCCGGTCTTGGCATCTTGTCGGGCCTTCTCGATAAATTCTTCCGCCTGGGTGCGCGTGGTGCCGTCTGTTTCGCGTCCAATCACGCGGTGGATGCGCTGCCCGTCCACCATGACGTTGACGGTAAAAACGCCATCGCCATTAGCTTGGCGCTCGAAAGTGATGCCGTGCTCGTTGACCTTCTCGCCGGGCGCAAGTTTGCGCATTGCAGTGCGGGTGAGTTTGTTGAATGTTTTTGCCATGATGGCCTCCTACTTAAAATGGGGCTGCAACTTTCAATGCCGCTTTTACGTCCTGCTCGGTTGCATGTCCTTCTGCAAAGGCAACCAGAGTTGACCAGCATTCCCCTACAGCAGACGGGTCTAGTCTCTTGTTCTTGCCATCACCGTTAACGAACTTGTAGGTAAAGTACTGTGTCTTGCCCGCATCATCCTTGTAGGATTCGCTCNNCCGTAATCTCGTGAATGGTTTTCCAGATAAGCTGCTCCTCATAGGTCAGCAGGCTCGGATAGTTTTGTGCCAGCTTAATAAACCGATCACTAGGCACTAAATCCCAGAGATTGTCTGACTCATCAAGGACACTTCGGCCATTCTGGCCATTAAAGTCACCAGCATCGACCAGCGACACATTACCGAGAGCCTGCTCAACAGCCCATTCGATAAAATTTGCCAGCGACCGGCGCTGCTTGCGTGCGGCGATTTCCGCCAGATACTTCAATTTAGGGTCGAGCCGCATGGCAAATACTTCTGTTCGCGTTGTTCCCGCCTTGGGTTTGCGTTTTCTTTCAGTCATGGTGATGTCCTCTCGTTCAAAGGTTCTAAATAGTTCTGTTGCATTCTGGCATCAATGTTATCACTTGTCAAACGAAATAACATCCGTATAATTCGTTCTTGCTTGTTCAATTACCCGGANNTTATGAATGCTGCGAATTCCACAAAAACCAAAGAAGTGACAATGTACCCAGACGGCAGGGTCGATACGCGGAATGCCTCAGCTTATGTGGGGTTATCCGAAAAAACGCTGGCCATGATGCGCTGCAATGGTACCGGGCCGAAGTTCGTAAAACGTGGTCGCATTTTCTATTTCAGGGAGGATTTGGATAGCTGGCTGAATGCGGGTGGCCGGTTCACCAGCACGGCACAAGCCCAACAAAGCGCGGCATAAGAACACCCCGCCGCGCATGATGGAAACAGACATGAATCAGGCGCAGCGCTTCCTCACGCTACTGGCTGGAGACGAGCCAGTCACTTTCCAAACCTTCGACGATGGCGCGTCAAAAAATTCCAAGCTCGCGCGCATCCTGCATGGCAATATTGAAGAACACGCCGCTGCATTGAGCGCGCTCAACGCCCAAGGTGCAGGCGTTTTTGTGANNGTGATGGTCAATCGCGGCGATGGGCTGGGGCGCAAGGCGGCAAACGTCACCGGCATTCGCGCCCTGTTTGTCGATCTGGACGGCGCACCGCTGAAGCCTGTGCTGGCTGCGGGTGTTGAACCACACCTCACCATAGAATCCAGCGCAGACCGTTACCACGCCTACTGGCTGGTTTCCGACTGCGCCCTTGCGCAGTTCACCCCACTGCAAGCGGCACTGGCCGCAAAATTTGACAGTGACCCCAAGGTCAAGGACTTGCCCCGCGTCATGCGCCTGCCGGGCTACTGGCATCAGAAGGCCGAACCGTTCCAGACCCGCATCATCGAAGAAAAATTTCACGCGCCCTATGCCATTGAGAAAATTATCAGTACGCTGCGGCTCGATCTTTCGCCTGCCGCCCCCGCCACTGCCAAGCCGGTTTCCAAAAATATGCAGATTCCAGACGGCGCGCGCAACAGCACGCTGGCGAGCCTGGCTGGCAGCATGAGGCGCAAGGGCATGAGCATTGAGGCCATCCATGCCGCGCTGTTGCTGGAGAACGCCACGCGCTGTGTGCCGCCGCTGCCGGAAAACGATGTGCGCGACATCGCCCAATCGGTCGGCAGATATGCCCCAGATGATGCCGCGAGCCAGCCAACATATTCCCGCAAGGCACTGGCGGCGATGATCGAGGCGACTGATGATTTTGACGAGTTGACCGGGCGCATTGCAGGGCTGGCAAGCCAAGGCGATTTGCGCGAAACCGAACGGGACACTTTGCGCAAAGCCATTGCCAAAAAGGCCAGTGTGTCTGTGGCCAGCCTAAAGGTGGATGCAAAATCCTGCCAGCAGGTGAGCGCCACCCGCGACCGCGACCACCTTTCGGCAGCGCGGCAAGTGATCGCCGCTTTCGGCGATGGCAACCTGATCCACGCCCAAAGTTACCTGTGGCGCTGGGACGGTTCCGGGGTGTGGCGCAAACAAGACGACCGGGAAACCAAACAGAAAATCCACGCCGTCAGCGCCAATGCCGAGTTGACCGCAACCGTGGTGGGTTCGATTCTCGACCTGACAAAAACCGAGGCGAACCGCGCCAGCCACAAATTCGACACGGAGGCGCGCACCATCAACTGCGCCAACGGGGAATTGGAATTGGACGAAAACGGCCAATGGCGCTTGCTGCCCCACGACCGGGAGCATTACCACACCGCCATGCTGCCGGTGGCCTATGACCCCGCCGCAACCGCACCGCGCTTCTGCCTGTTCCTTGAGGAAATTTTCAAGGGCGACCCGGACAGCGCGGAAAAAGGGCAAATCGTGCTGGAGGCGATGGGCTATACGCTTATCCCTGATTGCTTCCTGGAAAAGTTTTTCATGCTGATCGGCGCTGGCGCTAACGGCAAGTCCGTGCTGCTGCGCGTGCTGGCCGCACTGGTAGGCCGGGAATATGTGACCGCCGTGCAGCCCAGCCAGTTTGAAAACCGTTTCCAGCGCGCCCACCTGCACGGCAAGCTGGCCAACATCATCACCGAAATTGCCGAAGGCGCGGAAATCGCGGACGCCCAACTAAAATCGCTGGTGTCCGGCGAAACCACCACGGCGGAACACAAGCACCGCGACCCGTTCGACTTCACGCCCTACGCCAAACACTGGTTCGGCACCAACCACCTGCCGCACACCCGCGACTTTTCCGATGCCCTGTTCCGCCGCGCCATCGTGCTGGCCTTCAACAACAAATTCGACGGCAAACAAAAGGATGTGCGCCTGGCAGAAAAGCTGCTGCTGGAATTGCCCGGCATCCTCAACCTCGCCCTGGAAGGGCTGAAACGGCTGACACAGCACCGCCAGTTCACGGCCTGCGCCAGCGCCGAGGAAATCACCCGGCAATGGCGGCAGGAAGCCGACCAAGTGGCGCAATTTGTGGAAGATGCCTGCGAAACCGGCACCGCCTGCCGCGCCACCTCCGCCGAGCTATACACCCGCTATCAAGGATGGGCACTTGATGCGGGGGTGCGGCGGCAACTCAACCGCAACAATTTCACCGGGCGGTTGAAAAGGCTGGGCTATGAGCCGGGGCGGGGAACGGGCGGGACGCGGATGATCGCGGGAGTGAAGCCGAAGCTGGCGATGGGTGATTATGGGGCTGCGAGGAGTTGAGATAAATTGTTTTTACCCGACAAAACACTGGTAAAAAGAGCAAAATTTGGAGCAAAATGGACACTTCATCAATTGCTATCGGTTGTCATCATGGCTGGAGAGCGGAAATCTGTCACTATCCACTATCGTCGACTTGCGGACGGAACCACTCTTGGGAAGGCTACTCTTGAAGAAAAAATAAGAGAAGCCATGCAAGCTCAGATTGGTGGACAGCATTTGGAAAGCCGGTACACGCTAAGAATATGGGAAAACGGCGAGGACAACTTTTTTGTAAATCATTTTTATGACGGTCAGAAAGATAACCGTAACCTTGTTTTTGGCGATGTAATCCACTTTACAAAAGGCCACTTGCAGGCGTTGTTTAATGCCGGGCAAAAGGATGAACCATATGCCTCCGTCGAACAAATGCCGGCCCCCGCGCAAAAAGAGTATATCCATTCGTTGATGCACTGGATGGCGAAAGGAAACCATGCATTTGTAATCCAGAGCACCTCCTTGCGCACCGAAACTTTGGAGTCTTACCTGACATGGCTTCTTACTCAAAAATCCAAAGTTGTCGCATCTCCATTTCAAGTTGTTTTGGCTAGCAAATTTAACGAGGAAGCCGTTGGAGGTGATCTCAGCGATATTCAAGAGTTAATCATTGGTGGCGTAGTAGCTCATCCACCTTCTGAGGCACCACAGAAAGAAACTGCCTCGGAGGTTACTCAACACGGGAAAATCGAAACGCATCGAACTACCGGCTGGCAGCAAGCGCGGGAAATTTTAGCTACTCTTCTTGGTGGAACTGCCAACGTAGAAAATATGATGAAAGGTGTTCCCGGTGATGCCGAACTGTCTGTTGAAGTACATATCGGGTACAAAACAAAAAAGCGCAAGGTTAGCAGAGAGGGGCTAAACCAATTAGAAACTGGCTTGCGCAATATCCCTGACAGCCAGTTAATTGTGCGCGCTAAAAATGGAAATAAAACTTCCGATGGAAGCATCCGGCTTCACCATGATGCTTCGATAAAGCTACGAACCATTAAGGATGGCGACGCAGTCCGGCCCGGCAGCCTTCTTGACCCGGCTGATGTATTGCGAGCCATGCAAGAAGCCTATGACATATTCGTGGCAAACGGAAAAATTAGCGAGGATATAGGCACATGAAATGGATTAGCCTACTTATCCCCATTGGATGCGGGGTCACTTCCTTTCTTTGGATGCCCATGAAAGTTTGGGGATCATTGGATGACGGCCTTTTAATTTTCCTGGGTTTGCTCGTTGCTGCACTTGTTCAGGTCATCCCTGTTACTGCGAATTTCTTGCAGGCGGATGAGCTAACGCCAGACGAAGCTATTCGCCTTACGCGCGCCCTCGAAAATCAGCAGAAATATTGGCTTGGGTTGCTTGGTGTTGCTGTCGGCACCGCAATATTGCTGGTCATTGGGAAAGCCATTGAAGGCCATTTGACATTCGGTCTACCTTACTTTGGACAAACCGGCTTTGAACAGTTATTTAGCGGCCTTATCGGATTTTCTGCCAGCTTGATAGCGGTGAAAACCTTTGGGTTCTTCCCTGGTGTGCAAAGCTTACAAAAGCTGCGGTCTGAGTTGGTTATTGCAGCAGCAAAGCGGCGTGCGGCTGAACAGATTGCCAAAGCTACAAAGGAGCGCGCCATCACAGGACAAATTGTTCCCGAGGATTATGGAAGGGCAATTCACCCTCACTAAAAGGTCCGGCAACGCTGGCTTGGAGATAGGTGACACAAGTGACGCCTTTTTCTACATTCCCCAACTTATCGCGTAGCGCTTCCTTTTTGTTTGCTGCTGAATTGGCACACATAGAAATGTTAGGAGAAATGTGGGGAATGGCGTCACTTGTGTCACTTGAGCATCACGCATGGAGCTTGCCAACATGTGCTCCATGTAATATAACAAATAAAATTTTTAGGGTGGGATGAACAGATGAGCAACTTCGAGATTGGCGCAGAGCGAACGGCGAAAGGCGTGAGCGCTGATATATCTTCCTCTGGTATTAGCAAGCCGCTGGCAAAGAAAAACAAAGCAAAAAGCAAGGCAACCCCTTCAAATATTCAGCCCAAACTAATTTCATTGTTCAGCGGTGGCGGTGGCTTGGATTTAGGTCTTGAAGCGGCGGGATTCGAAACGATTTTTGCTACTGACATTGACGCACATAGCTGCATCACTTTGCAGCAGGGTAAAGAAGCTGCCGCGGCAAAGCACTTGCCGTTTCTCAGGTCGGCGGTGGTTCGGCAGGCAGACATACTTCAACTTTCCCCTGCGGAGATCATGCGAGAAGCTGGCGTAAAACAAGGAGAAGTGGAGCTTCTAGCTGGTGGCCCACCATGCCAAGCATTTAGCATCTTCGGGCGCCGTAAAGGAGTAAACGACCCCCGTGGCATGCTTTACCATGAATACTTGAGGTTATTGGCTGAAATTCAGCCCCAAGCGTTTATCTTCGAAAATGTCTTTGGGCTACTTACCATCCATAACGGCGAAACTTTTAGGGAGCTGTGCGAGCGCTTAGAATCCCCCGGCGAAGGCATACGCTATGAGCTGTCCGCATTCAGATTAAATGCTGCCGATTATGGAGTACCCCAATCTCGCGACCGAGTTTTCATCATCGGTAGCCGCAAAGGCAAGAAACTGAATGCAATTCCTCCGATCTGCTCGGTGAACACCGAAGGGGAAACTTGTAGCCTCCCCCGTCGCACAGTTACAGATGCTTTTAGAGGCTTGCCACCTCTAGGCAAGAAGCTGTCAAACCATACCAGCAGGGTACATAGCGAGCGCATCATAAAACGATATACAAATCTCGTACATGGCGAGCGTGATTCAAAAACACGAATCAATAAGCTTGACCCGAAAAGACCTAGCTACACGATTATAGTTGGGTCAGACAAGGGAGGAGGGAAAGGTCACGTCCATCCATTTGAACCTAGAGAGGTATCCCCCAGAGAATCGGCGCGGATTCAAACTTTTCCAGACTGGTGGGCTTTTTCTGGCACATCACGGCATCCCATACGCCAAGTGGGAAATGCTGTCCCACCAGTATTGGCTGCAATGATTGGGCGCGAGATAATGAAGCAATTTTTTGGGGGTGAAAAACGCCCACTAAAAACGATTCTTTCTTTGCTGGGGCAGGAACACCTATTTAAAGAGAACATCGATGCCCTATAACGGTTGGACAAAAATTGACAATGGTCGCGAGGGGTTGTGGGACCTCGATGTCTGGCTTGGTGTACTTGAGATTGTAAGCCGTCACGAGGGCGAGTCTTTTTATGACGAAAATTCTCCAATCTATCAAGAGCTGGAAGCAAAACATCCAGGTAAGGGTTGGAAAAAATACGAAAATGACGCGGGTGGTGTTCGGCAATTTCGTCCACTTTTCAGGGACTACCCGAAGCCTTGGACAAACACCGGCACGCTGCGCCTAGAAGATCAAAAAATCACTCTCACAGCACTTGGCCGGAGCTTGATTGCTGGTGAAATTGGTCCAGCCGAAGTTTTCAAGCGCTTCCTGCTAAACTGGTCTGAAGGTGGCGAACGACCATTCCAAATACTTGCAAATGCCATATTAGAAGCAAATACCCCTCTTGATCTCCGCGATTTTTATTTCGGCGTAATGAAGGGATACAGGCCAGGAGAGGACATCAGCGCCAGTCTTGCAACCGCACGCCAGAACTTGCAGGGGCAGTACGATAAAACAGAAGAACGCCGCCTCAAGCTGCTTTTGAAAATTATGGAGCACGCTGGCTGTATCGCTGCGGTGCCCGGCGAGAAATGGATTGCTTGGGACAAAGAGCTGCTGAAGACTATTGCCAGACAGCCAGCAATTCTCAGCACAGCCGTTAAGAACATCAATTGGGCAGATGTGCCGGTTATAGCTTCCGGTGACACGGCTGTCGCTGGATTGAGGGTTGGGAAAGCTCTTCTTACTCGATACCTTGCATCCTTACTTGCCAAGCGTTTCCTCATCCTCACCGGCCTTTCCGGCTCTGGCAAAACCAAGCTTGCCCATGCTTTTGCCGCATGGCTTTCTGAATCCGAAGACCAGTACCGCCTCGTCGCCGTGGGAGCGGACTGGACTACAAACGAGAACGTGGTCGGCTACCAGGACGCGCTACAGGCTGGCATCTACCGCAAGCCGTCCAACGGTGCGCTGGACGTGATCCTGCGAGCGGAGAATGATCCGGCACGCCCCTATTTCCTGATCCTGGACGAAATGAACCTGTCCCACGTGGAGCGTTATTTCGCCGACATCCTTTCTGCCATTGAATCGGGCCAGGAAATCGCGCTGCACTCGGCGGCGGAAAACCTTAAATCCTGCGAAGACGACCCCTTGCCAGTTCCTCCCAAACTCTGCCTGCCGGACAACCTGTTTATCGTCGGCACGGTCAACGTGGACGAAACCACTTACATGTTTTCGCCCAAGGTGCTGGACCGCGCCAACGTGATCGAATTTCGCGCCACCGCCGACGACATCGCCGCCTTTCTCGAAGCGCCGTCAAAGGTGGACATGGCCGCGCTGGCCACCAAGGGTGCCGTCTTCGGCTCGGCCTTTGTGGCGGAAGCCAGTGCAGTCGCGAGCCTGGACGACACGACAGCGGCAGAACTCAAGGCGCGGCTGACGGAAATTTTTGACGCTCTCGCTCCAATCGGTGCGGAATTCGGTTTCCGCACCGCGTATGAAATCACCCGCTTCACCCATTTCCACGCCAAGCTGACAGGCGAAGGCTGGCAGTTCAAAGACGCCTTGGATGCCCAAGTGCTGCAAAAGCTGCTGCCCAAGCTGCACGGATCGGAACGCAGGCTGGGGCCGGTGCTGAAAGCGTTGGAAGCGTTTTGCACGACACACGGGTGCGATGACAGCCTGAAAAAAATCCGCCGCATGCAAGACCGCTTGAAAGACGGCTTCACCAGCTTCGCCGAGGCATAAGTGGTTAAGCCGCTTCCCGCCGAAGCTCTGGAGTTTCTGGTCGGGCGCGAAAACTCCGTTGCACGCTTAGAAATTTACCCACCTGACAACCCGGCCAACGCGCTACTGCGGCTGGGCGATGCAGAAGCCAAGGAGGCCGGAGAAGAAGCGGTGCAGCTCATGGAAGGGCTGCGCTACGAATACGCTTTTGTCGGCCCCGGCGCTGAGAATTTCCGGCTGGAAGAAGAGTTCGGCAAGGGCGCGGTCGAGCCAAGCAGCAATCCCCGTTTAGCACACTGCGGCAGCATCGCCACCGGCCTGAACACCGGGCGGCTGGCTTTGGTGGCGCGCGATGTGACCAGTGATATTGCCGGTCGCGCTGCGCTGGAAATACGCTCGCGCAAAGTCTCTTATCGCGGCGACTACCGGCTCATGCTTGAAGATATTACCGAGCAATGCGTGGCCCTGCTCATGGAGCTGCGCGCGCCCACGACCATGCGCGTGGCGCCCGATCCAGGCCGGACACCGGACACGCTGCACCAGCGATTTGCTTTTTTGCGCGGCCTGCTTGGCTCGCGCCAGTTCCGCGATGCGCTGCACCGCATCACTACCCACCCGCACCGGCGCTGGGAGCCGGAAGAAACTGTCCACGATATGCGGCGAGGCTTTAAGCCTGATGCCAGAACACTGCGCCAGCTTGCGCGTGCGCCAAGACGAGTGCCGCTCCCGCTCGGCCACCCGCTGGCAAAAATCATTCCTTCCCTGCCCGAGCGCATTTTGCTCCACCGCAACGCCCAGACCGAGGACACGCCCGAAAACCGCTTCATCAGATTTGCGCTGCAAACTTTTTCCGGTTTTCTGAACAAGATGCGCCTCAAGCTGGAAGAAATCGGCAGTGCTGCCGATACCCGATTGAAAGCAGAAATGGCCGCGCTGGAAAACCAGCTCGAAACGGCCTTGGCTGCTGACGTGTTCCGCAGCGTTTCCGACCCGGACATGCTGCCGCTGGGTAGCCCCGTATTGCAGCGCAAGGAAGGCTATCGCGAGGTTTATCAGGCATGGCTCAAGTTCGACATGGCAGCGCGCCTGGTATGGCACGGCGGCGATGACGTGTACGGCGCAGGCCAGCGCGACATCGCCACGCTGTACGAATACTGGGTTTTCTTCAAGCTGCTGGACATCGTTTCGGCGGTGTTCAAGCTGGAAAACCCTGCCGCCCATGCACTGATCGAAGAAACTGCG